>BNJV01003021.1_pt1 | contig 102092 bp, 95 predicted proteins | sample 8540591 | NCBI WGS metagenome assembly BNJV01 (sample SAMD00202457, study PRJDB9452) | human saliva metagenome | host: Homo sapiens
TGCAATCGCTGTCCATAACGGTAAGGGGAAATACCAGGCCAGATGGTATTCGGGTCACCACCCGTCGCCCCACAAACCTGCTCGCCACCCTCATCACCACCAGTACCGCAGAATTGACATCTCAGTGTACTGCATTCAGACGACTTATTGTTCAGCTCACCATAAACCAGGGACCCAACGTCGAATGAACCATCAGAGAGAAATAGTCTTCCATACAGCCCACGCCGCTGCAAGGTCCCAACGCACCCGCCATATCACAGAGTATTGGGCCGAATGGGTCTGCATCCAGAGAGCCTTCTTCTGCCTCCCGCACCACCTTCCAGTCAAACCAGCATGAATTTTGCAGTTGCCTTTACTTGTTGAATGCAACGAGTCTTCTTTATCTTGCGCAACCCCTTCCTATGCCAACTGATACCAACTGATTAACAGTGTCCACCATCAATGACCAGCAATATCAGGATTATCAAAGCCTGCCATCTGCAGGGAACAGCAAATGAGAATTTCATATAAACTGTACTTTTTGGGGCAATGAATTGCCTGGTCATTACGGGTGATCACCCTACCCAGGCTAAAGATGAGCAAAAGAAGATAAAAAGCAAATGGTGGCAAACAAAAATTATAAACAATATAATCAACTAGAATTAAGGGATTACCTTCTGATAACTACAGTTTTGCAATCTAAATCAGAATCAGAACATCACTTTGACAACCATAATGGCCAATTCACAATTCAGAATTGCTACTACTTGAGTTAATCTATAAGAATTCACAATCTGGGAACTGTTGATTTACTTTGATAACCATACACTTAACTATAATTCCGAAATTGGATATGAATACCAACCAAACCTCAAAATACCAAAAGTCCAAGTTAACAAGGTTAATGTTCAAAGTTCAAACTTCAATGTTCACCGTTCAAAGTTCAACCTCAATGCTCCAAAGTTATTAGGTAATACTACTGCAGATCATGGCAAAGTCTCACCCTCAAAGGTCAAAGCCTAAAGGTCTATATGTTCAAAGGTCAGCGTCAATCGTTCAAAGGTTAAGACTATTCTTTTAATTATTCACTGCCTAAATAGCTCCAATTGATGCAAAAAGAGTAAGGTTAAAATCGCTCTATACCAAAAATACTCACACCTTGCACCATGCGACAGCACGGTAAATTATTACAGAGTGATAACAAACTATCATTCCTACCGATTATCTGTAGCTGATAGGCTAATAAGTCTCGTATTTGCTACATGATTTTCATCACAACACACACATATAACATAGAGAACATTATGAAAAAGAAATTTGCTTTGCACCGTTTGTGGTTATATCCACGAGGGAACAGAGGCCAGGCAGAGTGCCCAGTATGTCACGCTAAGGCAGATAAGTTCAGGAATTCAAACCCAGCAGCTGAAGGTACTAAGACTGAGTGGGAACCTCAAAGATGCTTTTCGCAGAGAGCTCAGGCTACACTAAGTATCTCTACCAGCTTTCTAAGGCTAAGAAACGGCTACGCACAGATTGCAGGTTTCTCGAGGAGACAGCACGCAAGGAAGGAGTCACGCTAAGATTTGGTTCAAGTCTCCACGAGGGACATCCCCAGTAACCACTCAGAAACCTCGCCGACGCAGCAGCTGAGAGAACTACGAGTGGACTGATACGTACGAGCAGATGGCAAAAGACGCTACCGAAGAAGGCTTCCAGAGTTGGCTGTTAAAGTTCCGCAGCGGGTAAGGTTGAGAAGCACCATCAGAGGAGCGTTACCGCAAGCTCCAAAGAACATCGAGGACAGCGTGGTATTTCTCGCGAGGGCGACCGCATCCGCAGTGCCTGCAAACTGTGGTCACATCGCTATCGGCAAGAAGGCACCAGCCGTTTGCCCTCTGTATGTAACTGCACCCATGGTGTTTCTTCCAGTTGAGGAGTCAAACTACTAAATCAGCGATAATAATCTCCAAAGCTGTTAGTCACACAGTGCCAAGATCTACTGGGTCTGGCACTTTTTGTTCCTTCCGTTAAAAGTGCGTAGATTGTTAATAGAATGAGATTAATCCACATACATGGTCATGATGATCTCCCAATTAGATGGTTTTACTAAGGGAGATAAACTACATGAGAGATGTAATTAGGTGCGATATCTATTTGTCTTTTACAAACAACTTATTCCCTTATTAGTCGGAGTTTGTAAACTATTTTTATGCAGTTCAAAACCAATACATGCTCTTTTGGCTTTTAAAAGACGCCCAATAGACTTGCAAAAGATGCCCTTTTGGCACGCTTACTAACGCCCTCCTTGAACCCTTTTACTAAGCACCTTTTAAAATACCTCCTTGCAACTATTTGATAACAAACAACTTACAAGGGTATAAGAAAAGCACGTTTTTAGCCGTTTTTTCGACCTTTCCAATCAATATTTTGTAAGGATATTTTACGCACAGAACCTCACCCCCCAACCCCCTCTCCGAAGGGAGAGGGGAGGTGGGTAACACTTTATAGAAGAATGACTAAAAAGTTTTCAACCAATAGGGTATCTACATCACTCCCTCCCTCTGGGGAGTTGGGGGTGTTATCTCTCACATCACTCTCCCTATGGGGGAGGTTGGGGGTGGGGTTGGTTTGGTGTTAACTGTCTTAGCTATGTTTTTGTTTAAAGAGTAATGTTAGCATATCAACACTGAAAGAAACAAACAACGATTATTCTCCGCAAAGACTTGGATTTATAGCAAAAGTCGTAAGTTTGCTGCAATAAATGAAGTGTATGAATAATCATATATATGCAGAATGCAGACAACTGGCAACAATTAGCTTTCCTTCAGCCCCTCCTAGGAGGGAGTAAATGCGAGATACCCTTGTGGTTAGTTGACGAGGTTAAAACAACACTGGCAACAAGTAACTTGTCAACTCATCAACTTAAAAATGTTCTTATGTTACTTTGTCTTTTTACTCCTGTTCACAAGCGACATGTTAACTTGTCAACTTGTTACTTAAAAAGAACTGTCATCTGTTACTATGTCTTTTATTTACCCTGTCTAGCGCAACACGTTAATTCTGTCAACTTGTTACTTAAAAGAACTTTGTCACTGTTACTTGTCTTTTATTTACCCTGTTTAGCAAGCAACACGTTAACTCTGTCAATCTCTGTTACTTAAAAGAACTTTTGCTCCATGTTACTTGTCTTTTTATTTTACCGTCACAAGCCAACATGTTAACCTGTCAACTTGATTAACTCGTCAACTTTATTTTTGTCTTTTATTTACCCCTGTCTAAGCTAAACATATTAACCTGTCAACTTGTTACTTAAAAGAACTTTTGTTCCGCTGTTACTTTTGTCTTTTTACCCTGTCTACAAGCAACATGTTAACCTGTCAACTTGTTATACTGTCAACTTTTATAACTTGTCTCCTCGTTAACTCGTCAACTTTATTTTTGTCCTTTGGAAAAATAATTGCAGATATATTTTGGCAATCATTTTATTTCATATCTTTACCCGAAATGAATAAATAAAAAGAAAATAAACTAATAAAGTTTCAGATTTCAACGACAGTCACTATCCAGAGGCAAATGCTAACATCGAAGCCTATGCCGAAAAGAATTTTGACACGATACTACTTTTGAAAAAGCAAATCAATAACTATCTACCGAATTTAATTACAAGCAAAACAATCATAACAATGAAAAGTATTATCTTGCAGTGAGTCTATTGTATGCTTGGCTTCTGCACCACTCAGCTCCTACGCACAGTATTCTAAGGCAAAGGCAACAGTTGCCAAAGAGAGTGAGAGCCAGGAGAAGAACAGTTCACACTTGGTTTCACAAGACCCTATATGAACAGTCTCATCTATCAGCTCTTCGACTCTCTACATGGTGATTGCAAAGAAGTTTGTAAGTGAAAAACGTATTGAAAAAGAGCAGAGACTGATGTTGACGTACTTCTTGGAGTGTAGATTGTAGAGGAGAATTCCACGTACACTGAAAGTTGTTCCGCTGAACAATGATTACTTTGTTCTGTTCTTATGGACTTCGAGCTACAAGAAGGTGCCACAGTAGCACTGTATTATGTTAAGGTGAAGGAGCAGGGCAAGCTCGTCATCACCGAGGATGCTACTACGTGAAACCAAAGCTGACACAAAAATACACCTCGAATTCATAAATTCATGACTATACTCACCATCATGACTACTGCTGTGGAGTGTGAAAAGTAAAAGGTCAAACATCAAAACTTAAACATCAAAGGTCACATTGAAAGTTCAAAGTTCAAAGTTTCCTGAACGCACAGGCGAAGACGTCAACTCGTAAACATGTGAACTCGTAAACTAACAGGGGATCCTCAAGAGCCACGCCCCTCCCTATGGGGAGCAGAGGGCTGGCCAGATGCATATTGGAACAAATTGATTCAAATCGCTAATTTTAATCTTGAAATGAAGTATGAAAGAGAATCAGCACTTTTCATGCTGTCTTTTTAGCGGCCCTGCCTTTTGCAAACCCCATATGTGCACAGAACAACGTAAAAATTACTGTTGCGAAACTCATCCAGGAGTCCCTCCCTTCGACTTGGAAGAGCCGTGACACCTGATGCTATCACTACATTGTTAGTTGATGCGGATAGTACGGAACGCTTTATCATAGGAAGGAAACTGAAGCCCGCCTATGAGAAACGACACATCTACAATAATGTGTCACTGCCTAATCAGATGCCTATGCTGAGTCCATAAGTGCGGTCTCACGAAGAACAAGAAAGTCAAAACCCTCATTGCGCAGCACTATTATGTGGTCTGAGTTCTATGTGCGTCTTTATAACAGTGCAAAGAGGCTCAGGTATATGACAGAGTAGCACTGCAAAACACTTGTAACCTAAGAGCAGAGTACGCAAGGAGACCTCTCGTTTATACAGCAATTTGGGAAAGGTTGCCAATACACCCTGTAGTGGAGCATTTAAAGAAAGAATACTATATTACAGCACAAGTGGTGAGAATAAAATAATTATTCGGAACATGAAATTCTACATCTGTAGTGTCATAATAATGATTACTTTGTTAACTCATAACTTGTGACTCACAATCCATAAATTGCGACGTACCACTGTGGGAAAAGTGAAAAGTAAAAGGTCACACATCAAAAACTTAAAACATCAAAGGTCAAATTCAAAAGTTCAGTATATCTAATTAACAAATCATAACAACATGGAAAAGCTTAATTTTCAGAATTCTGTTGCATACTCTTTGTGAGCAAATGCACTCTCTCAAGCTCAGACAACAAAGCGGTGTTTATCAGCTCATATTAACACTAAGGAGAGCAAGAATGTTCTCAAAGACCACAACATCATACTCTCTTGAGAAGGGCAAACGGTAAAATCTCGGGTAGATCTCTATGGTACGACAGACGATTTTATTGATGCCCGCGATGGCCATCTCCGGTCACGTGTAGCACCAATGGAGGGTCTCCTGGCATACATAAAAGTTAGGGTCTTCTTCTGTCTCATCAACGTGGCACAAAGCACCCTCTTGGCGAATCCATCGCAACGTAAACACTGCTGCTCAGCGTCACGCCCTTAAAAGAGCAGCGGAAGAGTGGCTGGTACGCAGACAACATATATGCGTTGCTACGCTATAGAAATCGGAAAGGAGTGGTTAGGTATTAAAAGGGAGCAACCAGCCTCTCCCACCTCAAAGCCTTTCTTTCCCCCAACCCTTCTCGTACAAACCAACGGTCACTGACCGAAGGGAAGTAATGAGAGGGGAGTGATGAGCGAGATACCCTTTGTAGTTAGTAAAGCAGAGTGAGCGAGTGACGAGTCAGCGTGTTACACAAAGGATATAACTTCTTTACTCGTTAACTCTGTTTACTTTGTTTACAATACGTCACACACAGAGACACGAGCGCTACAGAGATTGTTCAACCAAGTGGACGAGTTAACAAGGGACGAGTTACCGCGACGAGTAGACAAGTTGCATGGGACAATGGCTACAACACGTCACTGCTTAGCAAACGTGTCTACTTGTTAACTTGTCACACTCGTCCACATAGTCATCCCTTTAAAGGTCAATATTTCAGCACAAGTCGGTACTGGACAAGTCTCCCATGCTGAATCTTTTGCACAGCAATGCACCACATCAACTAAAGTCATCAGCCCATCAAATACTCAAAGTCCAAAGACAATTGTGAATAGCTCAAATCATAAAGTTCAAGTCACACTAAAGTCTCAAAGATGACTGTTACAGCTCAAACTCGTAAAGTTTCAAACTTCACACCAAAGTTCAAAAGATAATCTGTCTCCAAAAGTGTCAGATCTGGGCGTGATTTGGAAGGTCGTCTCCTCGAAGCACCTCTATCACATATACTGTATCTAGTTTTGAAATTAAAACCATCTTCTTTTTGTAACAATTCAGGTTATGTGCGTAAAATTATAGTGATAGTATTCATACATGACCACTCTGTGTCTTCCTGCGGAAGAACGTCCATCAAACCATGAGAAACTGATGATTTAATTCATAATTGATATCATCAATCCTGCTTATTGGACACACCCATATTCTTAGAGCCTTCATTCCATGAAGGAAGCAATAATTCATAAGTGCTTGATTGGCGACGAAGCCATTACAGACCTTTATCATGTCGAAAAATACCTAATATTGCAGCTATCAACAGAATGCAACATTCCATACATAGACATATGTACAACATAGCCTGAATGGGAGATCCTAGATCACTCATCACACCAAACAGCGTACCGAAGAATCACCCACCATGAACATCCAAAGAGAGCTTCCTTGCAGAAAGGGTGATAACACTCGAAACGAATGAACAGGAGAAAACGGATAGTAAAGGTCATTAACCGTATAGATTAGTCCTATTCCTAAGAAAAGAACAGTACTACAAGCAATGAGTGTCATTCTTGTGTATCCCTTTATTCGATAAGATCTCAGAATGTATAATTTCAAAATTAGTAAATTCATAGAATTCACACTCATAATTCATAATTATGAACACCGATATAGCTCGAGTTGATTAAACTCTAAATCATAAAGTTCAAACTTCAAACCTCAAAGTTCAAAGGATGAGAAGTTCGACGATAAGTTCGTGAGGATAAGAAGTTCAAAAAGCACACTGAAGGGATCACCGCTGTTAACCAGTAAGTCATCGCTACAAGTAAGGGTCGTCAACCCCGTCAACCTGTAACCTGCCAACCAAACCCAAAGCATCCCATGACATGCCCTCCCATGAGTGGAGGTAGGGTCGAGAGGGCACAGTTGCAAAGTGTGGTTGCTGGTCGAGTTTTAGTCGTTTTGTTGCTTTTGCCGTCGTAGTTGTTTTGTTGTTTTGCTGTTTCTTTAGCTTTTGCCGTTTTGCTGTTTTGAAGTTTTGTTGTAGCCTTTAAGCAGCAAAAGCTCTCCTGAAACATCGCATTCTAATATCCTTCTCGTGTTCGAAGCATCGAAGCGGGCAACGATAGCACTCTGCAGCGCTGTTAAGCGTCAGCTTCACGCCTGTGCAGACTTCAAACCGACTCGAGTGGACACCCTTGAGATCTGAGTCGATAAACGGTGGCTGCCAGCGAGAGTCGCGTGCCTTGTAGTCGCGCCAAGCTCGAGGAAGATCTGCCAACCATCCTCACCGCTATCCCTCTGCAGAGAGAAGACCACGTGCCAACTGGTCTCGCTCTGCCTTTGGAAGTTTCTTGCAGCTGAGCAGTGTCCCAGCGATCTGCTTGTTTGCGTTTAGATTCTGTACGTGGCCAAACTGGACTCGTTTGGAGCAGTAGCTCACAGATCCTTTTCAACGTCTGCAACAGCCTCTACATACGGCTCAGAGTTGCTGTCCTCAACCTGAGTACGCACCTCCTAAATGCTCAACACTGTTTCAGCCGTACCGTGCGTGCCTGTCAGCTTCCTGCCCATCCGTCGTCGTTTCTCCACCAGTCGTGATTTCGTCTTGCACGATCTGTACGCCAGTGTGCCGTCGATGGTCAATTGCACCAGTACCATTGTTTTCTTCTTTCTAGCGCATTGTACCTTTGTATCTTTGCCTTTTACTTAAGATACATGGAACGTGAACGTGTCATTTCTCTTTAGGTATGTCCTTCTCTGTCATCCTCTCTCTCCCCTAGTCGCACTTCGCACGAAGCCCTTCTCGTTGGAAGTGTATCATGGTCCAAACAACTTTATTAGACCTTACATGATCTCAACAACTAATTTTCATCGACTTTCATCCTGCTAGGCATTCTCTCTTCGGAGGGGGCTGGGGGAGGTTTTTATCATCCCTCCTCGCAGCATATAATCAAACGCCTCTTCACCGCATCACGCTGTGTTCCGAGCAGTCTGGAACGTATTTGCACGTTTGAGTGCCGCACGCTGTTTGACGGACCGGTGACACGTCCAAAGTTTCCAAACACCTCATCAATTCTGCGCCACATCTCAGGTCTCAGCCGCGTACCGATACGTGGGTCGATGCGGTTTGGAACAAAGACATTTGTGCGGTCATTCAGGGTTATGTCTCGCGCAGCACGTTAAGCACCCGCATCGAAGACGCCCGTTGAGTCTAACGCCTCATCCTCGTATTCGTAGGACACGTTATACATATGGCACCCACGTAGTAGCGATAAGCCAAACCGTCCTTCACCGATATTACCCGGTGAGTCAAACAACACGAAGCCTTCTATCTCGTGAAGCTGAGTCGACAAGTGTCTGCATTGTCTCGACATCGGTCAGCCGCCGAAGTCCCGAACGTTCATAGGGTTCTTCCTCGCCCTCATAGATGAGCTCGTCCTTTCGGACGCTGCATCAGAATCGTCTCGCAAGTCGGTATCACGATAGATGCGTCCTCACCTCCCTGTGCAGCAAGATAGTCGCAGCAGGATGCACACAGCGTGCTCTTCCTCCTACTCCAGCACCTTTCTGATCGCACAATCTTCTGCCTCTTCACATGGTATGTATATTTATATTTTTAATTTCTTATCTGTTTCCTTTTATTTACGTATTTACGTGTTCGAATATTTATATTTTCATTCGTGTCATCTATTTGGCGCATTTGCCTTCTCTGTTTCACCCCTTCGACTCTTTCTCGAGTTGGGCTCTCTCTCCTACTGCTCACGGCAGGCATTTTCTCACTTTCGGAGCGGAGAAAGGACTTTTCTATCGTCTTTCTCCTTCCAAATTGCCGTTTTACGCTCGTAGCAGTTATTTTATCTCCTGATCAACAACTTTGATAGGTAAAATGTCACTACTGGACATCTCACCCCTACCATTATTAGTTTCTTTGACAGTGTCGAACGCTCACCCTTTAATATACATTCTACTCAGCCTCGCTTTCTTCTCGTCGCTTCTCCCCCACTTCATCACCTTTCATTTCTGCGATATTTTTAGCCTCCCCGATCCCTCTCACCCACAAATTCTCAAACTGCAAATGGAGCTTTCTCTACCTCGTCTGAAAACATGATCTTTGATTGACTGGTTGCTCAAAACAAGATAGGAAAGAAATTATTTGCCATGCTTTTGAAATGCGACCCAATCATTCTTAACCATCGTGGTTCGTAACACAGAACGGTGCTAAAGCAAGAGCACAGTTTCAGCAAACCTGCAAAGATGTAAATGTCTCGAAATATTTTGGCATCGTAGCACCACCAACATGTATATACAAACAAGTAAACCAAACTCAAACACCCACATTAACGCTCTGACAACCAAAGAAAGAGGCTCCAAACAAACGATTCTCTGACCAGCATGTTTGGACGCACTAAACTCGAACACGAGAACCAACTTTGTAAAAGCAAGTATAATAAATGCTACTGCGAGACTGTGTCAGAATACGCAGGAAGTCCACCATGAAGCATCGCACTCAATTCCTCCTCTTTAGTAAAAAGGAACATTGGTAAAGTACCAACAAGTGACTGACAGAAAATGAGCACCATCATTACTGTGACGGTCAGCCGCAGCTTGTCACAATCTATGCACACCGACGGAATAGTTCACACTAATCAACTTTGCAGCAATCACTGTGTACTCGATAGCTCGAATGTAATCATTACCTTGCAGAACTGCAAAAAGTATCTCGTTAATAGTCTGCCCCTGCATTTGGCGCAGACGTCCATCCATCAATCAAATTGAGAACACTGAAAGCAACGAACAAGCCCAAGCTCCAATCTGCAAAATCTCACTCTTTAGGTGTGTAATAGAGTCTAATTTCATATATATTTATATAAAGGTTGAATCAACAAATGCACATATCGATATGGCTATATTTTTATACTTTGCAAATATACGCTTATTTATCGAAACAAGCAAATACATCTCAAACATAGTGAGAAAATATAGATAAGAAAGCAAAATACAATAAAATATTTTACACTTTTATGCTTTAATCTTTTATATATTTGTATATTTATACCACGTTGTCTCATAAACACAGAAACTACAACAATCACAGAAATAATAAGAAAACAACTCAGGAAATGAAACACACCTTTATTTATTTATATATTTCTGTACTATTAAACACAGAGAATAATCTATCAATATATATTTATATTAATAACTTAAAAGATACACAACCACATATAAATATAAAAAGTATGACAGAGGCACCATAACAAGAATGAGAAGAAACGAAAAGAAAGCATGGGACAAAAAGAATAAATATATAATAGGAAGAAACAGTAGCATGTAGAAATATATCATAACATCAGACGACGCCGTAATATACAGACACGACGAAATGAAGAAAACACAAGGATATAATTACATGAATATATAAAAATGCAGAATACTAATAATCAATGCGTAGTACAGAAAAAGAAATAAAAAGATTAACACAGAATAACAGAGTAAAGACAAATGAGAAGCGACACAATGACTCACCGAAAACAAAAACAAAAGCATACAAAAGCTGGACATAAGAAGTCGAAAAAGTGAAACAACAAAAAGTCACATAAACAGAATCAAAGATAAAAACATAAATAATGATTTAAACTAAATATATACAATACTAATATACAACTACTTGCTGCAAAAATTCTCAGATGAAAAACAATAAAGAACAAAAAGAAAAAGAAGATCGAGGATCCTAAATACATAAAACAACTAAGAATCAAGAAAGAAAAGAACGAAAACAAAAGAAAAGGAAAAACAGAACAAAACTAAACGTATCAACGAATAAGAAAAGATCAAAGAAGAATATGAATGAAAAGAGACAGAATAAACATAAAAACAAAACCACTAGGAATAAAAATAAAAGAAATGAACTGTAAAAACAAAAAGAAATAACAATAACATTGTTTTATATATTTATACATTAAAGGAATAACAAAACATAAATGGTAAACAAATATATATTTATGTGTTTTCTTTATATTTGATTATTTACGTACACTAAAACATATTTATATATTTATAAAAAGACAACCATATAATTATAATATTACATGGTTATATAAATATAGATTTATATTACAATACATTAAACTCAAAAAATCCACTTACATAAATAAGGAACAAGAAAACAAAGTAGATAAACAAACAAAGAGATAAAACGATAAAAGAGTATTTTTATATACTTAAATATTCACGTAGAAATATCATAAACAAGGAAAAGATAAAAATGAAGCCTAAAAATGATAGGAGGAAGAAGTGCGACAGAAGAAGAGACAGAATGACAGACAGAGTAAAATGAAAACAAGAAAAGCGAAAGCTGCAAGATAAGCAGAATGATATAAAAGAAAATAAGTAAAAAGATTAGGAGATAAAAAGAAAAACAAACGGTAGACAAAAAGTATAACAAACAAATATGAAAAAGACTTAAATAACAAACGAGAAGAGTTTAGATTGAAGTTGCAGTCACTTTTAACAAATAGAATAAAACGACTATAAACCAAGCAGATACAAGATAAAACTGAGGAGAGGAGGACAGCAAAACCAAATATACTTCAAAACAATGAAAGAAAAGACAATGATTAGCGAGAAGGTCAAGCCATTGAAAAAGACAAGCAGACTGAAAGCCTTTATCCTGCATTTTGTCAGCGTGCCAGCAAAATGAATGCGCACTGAAGGCAAAACGTTTTTGAACCTATATACAACAAAGTATACTACGTTGAAGTCTTTCTATTAAATAAACAGTATTTCTTTGTGGTTATCATACTCCCCATTGGTTTAAGTGCATGCTTAGAAAAGACCCAAGAGAAAACACCCGAAGCACCCTCATATCAACATATAGAGCTGCAAGTTCAACATAGAACTGCATCCCAAGTGCTGGTGTAGCTTAATAATCTATACCTGAAAACACCGAGGGGTTTGGGGGCGAGAAGCCCCCATGAGAAGAAAATCAACAAGCAATGCATAAAAATAAGAAAGGGAGACCTCTGTCTCCCCAAAGATTAATTAATTTTGCATTGCAATGTACAAACAATTAACCTCGGAGCAAAGGTACACAATTTCTGTGCTACTCCAAAATAGAACGAAACAAAAAGATATTGCCAAGGCGATAAATGTAGGTGCAAGTACAGTGTCTCGTGAAATAAGACGTAATAGCTGAGTCAGAAGACACTATAATTGGGAAACTGCCCAAGCAAATGCAGTACAAACAAGGCGCAGAAAGCCAGGCAATCGTTCAGTCGACAGGGATGTCATGGAAGAGGCGAAGTGCCTTCTTATTACTGAGCAATGGTCTCCAGAACAAATATCTGGTGTATTGGCCAAGGACGGCAAGTATATTAGCCATGAGACCATATATCGTATGATACGTAAGGATAAGGCAGAAGGGGGAACATTATATAAACACTGTCGTCACAAGCGTTTACATCGCACCAGGCCTGTTGGTGGCAAACGCATATCCATACCCAACAGAACAAGCATCAGTGAGAGACCTACTGAAGCTGACGGCAAACGCTTTGAGGACTTCGAGATGGACACGATTGTTGGAAGAGGAAACCATGGTGCCATCGTAACACTGATAGAGCGTAGTACAAACATGTTGTTTATGAGAAAACTTAAGAAGGGGAAAAATGCCAAAGAACTGGCACGAACTGTAATACACTTACTATCTCCTTTCAAAGACCATATCAAGTCTATTACAACTGACAATGGTACAGAATTCGCTTGTCATGAAATGATAGCCAAAAGCCTTGGTGTTACCATATATATGGTTGACCCATACGCTTGCTGGCAGAAAGGCAAATGAGAGAAAATGCTAACGACCAATTAGGCAAAATATGCCAAAAAGAAACCTTGAGCATATCAGCTAGCAACTAAAATCACGAAGTATTCAAAGAAAAATTAACATGAGGTCAAGAAAGAAATTAGATTTTAAAACACCAGGACTGTTTTTACAAAACTAATCTAAGTAAATTTGCACTCTGCTTGTTGAATTCACGCGCCCCCAAAAAGACACTCTCAACATATAAAATTTTCACAAGAGAAATACTGCGAATTAAGGTAATAAAGCAAAATTCAATCAACAAAAGAATTTTTGATAATAAAACAAGAAAAATATCAGAGAATAACTACATTTGCAGTTAGTGCACTTTTTGTTTAACAACGTACAACACATTCCAGAACACCTTCATCAACTGATTTTAGGACAGGATTTTAATAAAAGCTTTATAGAATGAAATCAAACACATATAATTACATTATTGAAAAGCTAGGTCGTTCTTACGAACTTGCTCGTAAGATGATACCAGTGCTTATTTCGTGGGCACAAGCAAAGCTGGAGTCCACAATATTATAGCACTCTTTCTAAAACCATTGGGCACTCAACACCGCGCATTGGTTATCAGTTAGGTGTTATAGGAGAGATCTTTTGACCAACTAAAAGAAAAAGTCAGGTAGAAGATGTTCCGTATCTCAATGCCCTTGTAGTGAATAAGGGTAGTAAGCGACCAAGCGATGGACTCGGGTAGGCATTGATGGTTATGATAATGTTGATGTTAACAAACAAAAGCTATTGCTACTGCAGCAAATGAAAAAGCGTACAATTACACTAAATGGCAATGGGTTCTGAAGCTCTTTGGACTGTTACCATTTACAGGCGACATAGAAGAGAAAGTACGTAATGGTTCGTATGCGCATTCAGCATCAGAAGGACCACTGCACAATGCCTCTAAAAAATATGTGCTTGTTCATCCAAACTTAGTTGGAGTTGTGATCCCCATCAAGTCAGAAATAGAATACAATCTTTGTCAGGCGACCGCCTCGATGCATATTTTCTTATGCCATCGGGTAAACAATGGCAGTAGAAGTAAAATCTCGCATATCTATGGACTCTGATATATTGCGAGGGATCTCACCAATGTGTTAAATACAAGGCGGTTCTTACCGCCGAGTGTCAGCACATGGCAAAGTTGTCTGATGTTAAAATCCATTCTGGTTTTAGAAAATGAGCCATCTTCTAGAGCTTCAAGACAGCTAATATGCTCAGTGTTCCCTATATCGTAGTTAATGAAATGATTGATAAATAATAACTTATTAAAATAAAGCGCTAATAGAACAGGTAAACAACCACCTTACGCAACGTACAACGGTGCATTCATATCTACAATACCTTTGATATAAAACAATCCTCGTTTCTCCTTGCTCTATGTGACAGTACGTCAAAAACACAAATTTAGGCGATATCTGAACGCTCCCTATTGTCTGAAGACCCAAACGATCTTTCAGCAATAGGAAGTGATAATCTGAATCTCATTACACAATAAGCGAGACTGAGTTATAAAAGAACTATTTCCTCTTTACTTTCTTCAACACTATTCTCAGCGAATCAGTGAGCACTCTTTTCTCATTACACATAAGAAAATCTGATGGTAGAATGACAAGGCTATGAATCTTCAACCCTTTTGTCTTGGCGTTCATAACCTAATTTGACTGAGATGATTCTATTCTTTACGTGCGTATTATTGGCTTTATATGTATCGGTTTCAGAGAACGGAAAAAGATTTCCCTACCTTTATATTCTTATCATAAAAAGTGCAAACTGCAAGAGTCAGGATTCATTACATATTCTCCTTTAAATTAAAGTGAAGGTAATACAACCATTAAACATACTTGTTGACCTTAACCATACGATTCTTCTGATAAATGAATATCGTAAAGCTAAACTTGTTGTTATTCACGGAAGAATAAATCCCGTATCACATGACAGAAGTGATAACAAGAAGAAAACGTAAAACCCCAACCATTTAACACGCCGGTAACTAACTATCTGTTTCTGACAATATATTAATAAAACAACTTGTATGCTCATACTAATCAAATTGATAATCTATAAAAATCTATTCTCAAAACACCCTTTATTTTGTACATGCCAATGTCATACTTATATCTACCAAAAAAGTATTTGGGGATTTCATGCATACTTTTCAGCTTCGCTCTTTAGTAAAAGGAGCAACCTTATGCAGGACCAACATCGTGAATCCTTACTGAAAACTCTTCCATTCTGGAGTTGGAACAACTGCATTCAAAGCAAATTCGTCAGCCTCTGTTTCCTCCGAAGATTTTTATCATCAGGAATATTTATCATTGTTGACCATCCTTAGCAAGATGATCTGTAAACATGACCAACCTCATGCAAAATTGTAAAGCAAAATTGTCAATAAAAGGGATGCGCTCAGTAACTAACGATGGTAGGATTATCGCCCGTCCAAAATGACATACCGTCCACTGGAACCTGACCAATTTTTATGACATGTAAAAAGCGAATACCAAAATTTATTCAGAAGTGTGCGGTCTTTTTAACAGTCTCCTTATTCTCTTTAAATACTTCTTGTTAAGACCTTTTTGTTAATTCACTTACACCATTCTTTGTCGAAATTACCCAAAGAAGAAATTATCACGTTGAGAAAGATAGTAACAGTAGTATTTCCATGAAAAAGATATCTATCGGATCTGTGGTAACTTTGTCAGACTTTACGATAATAGTAAGAAAATTCTATGCTTCCTTTGCTTTAAGTTCCAAGAAACCATCTAAACAGTCGACAGACATCAAAGATTCTTTTGACATCGTCGATGACATTGCCATTTATAATACCAACTTTCTTATAGTGTGTTTATTTGTTCTTTGAGAACATCTCCATACGTTTAACATTTTTGTCTGCAACACAACTCTTTCGCTCAGTTTTGCACTGTCTAATCTGTCATTGTGTCTGAACCTGCATGAGAAATGTCGCAGAAATATAAGAGCTTTTTCCAATAATAATGCCATCAGGTGTTAGAGAACGCTTGCCTTTTTATGACATCATTCAGACTGGTCTCTGCATGCCAGTGAGTCCAGACAATTCGTCTATCATATTGGTGAGCAGAGAGCTCGTCCCTAATCACTTCTCCCATGAGTTGCCTCAAAGGGAACAGCCTGATTAAAGCCAAACTTAGTCATAATGATGTGAAATTTCTACTAATTCAATGTTTGTAATAATAACGCTTCCATCAATGGGAGAACTTCGAATATCAACCGCCAAGCTCCATTGCAACGTACAGACTCTGCCTCTCTTCTTTACCTTTCAGGGCCTCGTAGTTAAGTCCTTTCAAGGGGAAGAGGCCTCATTCGTTGAGCAGCTTTCATGTAGTCTACGGCTTTCTTAAACCCCTTTATCACTTGGGGCGGCAAACTCCTATATCTTTTTATCTGATGTCTTACCATTTGTATATAATTCGAGGAGAGCTTGCTCTTCTGAGTTTACGATCATAAGTTTCAGGTATATGTAGATGATGCAAAGATAAGAACTTTGTTTTAATTATCAAAAATAGATAATTAATTATCTGTACTAAAATAACGATTTTTTAAATTAAAAAGCTGTTTTATAGTCTTTTTCACTTTATTGTAATATATAAATAATTACTCAATTTGATAACTGAACTAATGAATATAAGCACAAAAAGGGAGGTACTTTCAAAAATATCATAAGCTCATGATAAGTCTCTGTACACATTATTTATTATCTATTTAAGGCTCCGCACATATGGTGTGAAGGCTTAGCACAATATGTGCGAAGGGCATATAACATTACAAGAATAGGAAAAACCGTGGCGAACGTAGGTAGTTAGCTCGACATATAGAGAGAGAAAACTGAATGAAAGCATTTGTGAGAGTCGACAAAATAGGAACATTCTACTACTTATAGATTTAATGGGCAAAGAATGACAGTCGATAGCTGTGTTATAAATCAAAAAATTACCATGCTTTGAGAGTATAAAACGACAAAAAGGGAATATGACTTAAAAACGACATAATAAACTGAATATCAGTGGGGAAACAAATATTGATAAAAAGTAAAGTGCGACAAAAAGTGACAGTTTTTGTACTTTTGAAGTCAAAAACGAGAAGAAAAACAAGCATAACTATCTTATTATTAATCGTTTATAGTATGATTAGAGTAAGGAGCTAAGAAAAATAGCTTCCTATTTGTCTCACTCTAACCTTTACTTACAAAACAAACATTATTACAGGCAAGAAAACATGAAAAACAGAAAGGTGCGACAAAATAGGAAGAAAAACTCAACCTGCACAAAGCGAAAATATGAGCTCATCAATGCCATGAAAAATGAAAACTCGACTCCATTAAAGGCTATAATTTCAAACACTCAAATTCCGAGAAACTCACTGATCAAAAAGAAAAGAATAAAGAGTAAAAACGAATCTATAACTGGCAAGATTATAAGAAAGAAAATGAACAACCAACCTAAGGTGATGTTGAGAGATAAAACGTTGTGTGAGAGTGGTGGGGAACTGATTATCAACCCCATAGCCGACTACAACATATTGACACACAAATATATAAAAATATATTTGCAGCTAAATTACAGTACACACAAAACACGTAAAAATCAAGTCTATCGAACGCAAAACTGACGGCAACAAAAGAAGAATTCGATACAAAGTAGTTCTACTCATCCGAATCGTTTTTCACACAAAACTGTTGCGCGCAACCTCCTCGTCTCCGCCAACAAAACTATAAAACGAAAAATAAAACCCGACTCCCAAACGCGAAAGCCGCCAACCGAAATGCGCAACAAAAACCGCCCCCAGCACCCTAAAAACGTATGTAAGGACAAAAGGAGGTTGCGCCCAAAACCTTTGTTTAAAGTCTTCTTCTCCCACCGAAAAATATATATTTTTCTTAAAACAAAACACCTCTTCATAACTTAGAATATCGTTATATAATCTTTATTAGATATTAGTAAAGGGAGCTAAAAGCCATTGAACCTTAAATAGTTAGATGACAAATCGACGACAAATTAGTAACTTAGCGGCGACAGATTAGTAAGTAGGATGCGACAAATTAGTAGGATGGTGCGACATTTTAGTAGCTATATGGGTGGTGGTCGACAACTTAGGAGGTTAGGTGCGACGAATAGGAAGAAGAATACATTGTTTATGAATAATTCATACAAAAATAGTGTGAAATATGACAAAACTAACGAGTTCTTCTATGCTTTGATTGATTAAAATATTAATTAAAGTATGGTGTTTTGTCGTTGTTTTCTAAATGGTATTAAATATCATAATACATTATTTTATAGATTGTTAGTGATTTAATGGTAAAAAGGTGAAAGACAAAAAGGGAAGATTTTTGTGTACTATGGTCTCTTGTATTTACCGACAAAATAGTAAGGTTTTGAAAATAATTTACATTAGGACGTAGTTTGAGGTCATGAAAGACATGATGAACAGCAGGTATAAAAGACAGAGTAACAGATGGACAGAGACAGGGTAGGAGTGAGAAAGACATGACGAACAGCAGGTACAGAGACAGAGTAACAGATGGACAGAGACAGGGTAGGAGTGGGAAAGACATGACGAACAGCAGGTACAGAGACAGAGTAACAGATGGACAGAGACAGGGTAGGAGTGAGAAAGACATGACGAACAGTAGGTATAGAGACAGAGTAACAGATGGACAGAGACAGGGTAGGAGTGGGAAAGACATGACGAACAGCAGGTACAGAGACAGAGTAACAGATGGACAGAGACAGGGTAGGAGTGGGGAAAGACATGATGAACAACAGGTATAAAGAGATACTCAACATGTGAACAGGAAACGTGGTAAAGAGTAACGAGAGTGGTCTTTTGTAATAATAAAGTCATGCGCTGTTTGGTAAAGGGGCTTTATAGCGTTTCTAATTAGTCTTACTTGACGTTCAAAAGGTGCCTTTTTGAGCTCTTACTAACGCCCTTTTGAAGTCCAACTAAGCACCTCTTCTTGCACTACTTTTATAACTAATTGATTTACTGTTGGTTGCAACCTTTCTTTTTATATGTGTTTTTGCCTTAATTTATATATGTTTTCTTTGAAATTATGTAATGATTTTTCAAAAACTTATCTGCATTAATACTTAGTTTATCCGTAATTTGGAGTGATAAAGTAAGCTTATTATAGTTTTTCACAGAGTCACACCTCCGAAGGTTAATGCTCAAATTATCCTCTCTCACAGATGAACAGATGCGATGCAGCACAGAAACCTAAAGGGCTACGGAACACACAGAGCCTTATTGCATTGACGTATAGATGGGGTAGACTGGAAAAGCTAAAAGGATAGGAAAGTGAAAAGAGACAGAAATGTATATGATAAACAGAGGAATGACATGTGTTGTGTTTTCTTTTGTCCTGCAAACGTTTGGCAGTAAAGTATAGAATAGTTACATTGACTCTGAGTAATAAGCTTTTAAAACGCTATATTTGCAAATAAAACCTAATATATTTAAAAACAAAAATCTAATATATTTAAAAACAAAATCTAATATATTTAAAAACAAAATCTAATATATTTAAAAATGAAACGATTACTTTTACTATTTTCATTCCTGCATGACGTTGTTGCAGGATTTAGCTCAGGGTGGCCTGCAAGTATCAAGGAGTTATGCTGCAAGCGTTGCTCATTGGGACTCCCTATGAGGACAGCCAATGGACGAAACTGCAATCACAAGCCGACGTTATCAGCCAGAGTTTCAATTTATTTGGGTACCACAGAGTGGTTTCTGTAATACCTTTGGTGATGGCAAGAGCATGGGCTCACAAACCCAGTATGGTGGTTCAAGCAGAACAGCTCTTTCGGTACGCAAGACGAACTTAAACAGATGATTGCCACATTCAATGCTAAGAATGTAGCCGTGATAGAGGACGTGGTGATAAATCATAAGAGCGGTAACACTGACTGGTGCGACTTCCAGAAGAGGAATGGAATGGGAAGAAACTTGAATGGTCTTTGGCTGATATCTCGTCGAGATGACGAGGTTTAAAGAGACAAGTTCCCAGTTTCTGGCAATTACGATACAGGCGATCATTTTGGTTATCGTGACTTAGACCATAAGGGCGAGAATGCAGAAGAACGTAAAAACCTATCTGCAGTTTCTCAAGGAAGAAATGGGCTATAAGGGTTTCAGATACGATATGGTGAAGGGCTATGGTGCGGAGTTTATCAAGATATACAACGAAGATGCTAAGCCAGAGTTTTCTGTCGGAGAGTATTGGATACCAATTATGACAATGTGGTGGGCTGGATTAAAGGCACAGGATACACCTCAGCAGCCTTCGATTTCCTTTGAAATATATCATTAACAACGCTTTCGGAAACGGTAATTGGGGTGCACTGACCAATAAGGGTGTGGCTGGCGATCCAAATATGAGTCGCTATGCGGTGACTTTTATTGATAATCACGATACTTATCGCAACGAAAACGGTGAGAAACTGCAGAACAATATTTTAGCTGCCAATGCTTTTCATCTTGGCTAGTGCCAGGTACACCTTGCATCTTCCTTCCTCATTGGAAAGCTCTATCAAACGGAGTTGCAGAAGATGATTGCTGCACGTAACGAGGCTGGTATCACCAATCAGAGTCGGATTGTCTCTGGCAAGTACTACGATGGTGGATATGTGACAATCTGCAGGGTGAGAAGAGTAAGATTATGGTTATCAGTGGTTATCCACGGGAGTTAACACCTGGAAGGCTACACCCTCGTATCAGTAGGAACGGCAGAAAACCCAAACTATGCTTTCTATAAGGAAGCGAATCCTGCCAAGGACGTCACGGTTTATGTGGAAGCAAACGAGCAACCACTTTATCTCTATGCGTGGCAGGACGATAATAGTCCTCTCACTGATGGTTATCCGGGAAGTCTGTTGACACAGAAAAGAATGGTGGGTGATAAGGTTTTTCTATTATATGACCTTTAAGACCAATCGACTCAACTTCCTGCTCAATAAAGGTGGCGATGCTACGAAGACAGGCGATATCAGAGGTATTACGAAGGATGTCTTCTATACCTACAGCAACAACAATGCTACGGATAACACCGCACAATATGAGAAAGAAGACGATAGCTGGAGAAGTTGATTTGCTCACCTTTAAGAATAACGAAACCGTAGCTTTCTTTTGAGTCGCCTGCATCATGGAGCAAAGTTGCTTGCTGGGCATGGGATAGCCATTCAAATATACAGGTGGAAGCTGGCCGGGACAGCAACAGTGCGAATACATTGGAAAGGCTGCCAATGGCAACAAAATATGGAAGTGGACCTGCAATGCTACGGGCGTACCTACAAAGATTATGTTTAATGACGGAGTAGCCACAGGTACACAGAAAAGCAATGAATATGCCTTCACCAATGGTGGCTATTACATCGATGACGGCAATGACCAGTACTGGCAGTAACACCGACAATATCTTTTGAACGTGAATTTAAGGAGAATGTGAAGAGTACGCCTGTCTGCCTTTCAACATCAGTCCGACAGAAGCTGCACAGCTCAACGGAAAGCTCTATCAGCTGACAGGTGCTGCAAACGGCATCTTCACCTCTAAAATCGTGCAACTCAATCGAGGCTTTTTAAGCCTTTACGTCTTTATTGCCAACAGCACCGAGAAAAGCCTTCGTCCTTTCCAAAATAAGGCACTCCTCTCAGGCAATGCCATTCCTGTAACGATAGGCGAATCACAGCTATGGGTACAATGAGCAAGGTAAGGAAGGTTTCAAACAGTCGAAACATCCTATTATATCTATTCTGCAGCCAATGGTAGCTTTGTAAAGGCTAACAACGATGGTGGTGTCGTTATCCCTGCCTATCGCTGTTATTTCCAAACAAAATCACATGCAATTGCACCTGCCAAGATGCAGATTGCCGATGAAACCACGGGTTTGAGTACAGTCACCTTAGACAGTGATGACGACATCTCATACCCTGAATGGTTTATGTCTTGGAAAGCGTTTCGCACAATCAAAACTCCCTCATGGGTATATACATCTACAAAGGAAAAAGATATTTATAAAATAATAAGATGATGAAAAACAATACTTAAATCCTATAATCGATATTTATAGATGATAATGACTGGAAAGCCTATTGGATAATCTTTCAGAGAACACTATTACAGCTCCCGAAGCCCCTCAACGACACAGAAGCTGGGGCAAAGGAATATAATTTCGACTTCGGGAGAAAGAAGACGTATACGACAATTTATAGTTTCCTATAGATACGGATTATGATGATTTTTAAATCATATAAAAATGATAGATTAGAAGGACATATCAAGGCTAAAATCATCTCATAAATAGTTACAGATTGTACATTCATTTTAACAGAGCCGCGTCAAATTCTATTATAGAATATGATACGGCTCTGTTCTCATATTTAGGAATATTCTGATTTTAGATTAGAAGTTTATCCTTATTAAAAGTGGAGTTTTGCTATATATATCATATGTTGTTGTCGTGACTTTTCATATATTTGTTTCCTTTTTGAAGTATATAAAGAAAGTTGTTTGTATTTTTGCAATCAACTTAAAATATAAACTAACTTTTGAAATACATTTTATAGGAGCAATGGATACAGAATCAATCTTAAAGTTTAAAAAGTTTTAGAGTACTTTGTTGCACATTTAAATTATATGCAGTCTGGGAAATCTCAGGACATTCCCGGATATGCTCAATATATTAAGCCTTATGAGGATAAGGAAACTTTGTACAGACAGGACAAGGTTATAATGGTGAGGGCAATCCAAAACCAGATTAAAGACTGGGAAATGATAGATGGTGAGAAGCTATGCGTTAATATTCAGCCCAATTTGGTTATTACCAGTCAAAAAGTGCTACTTGAACTGGATAAACACTGGTATTAATATTTTTGCCCAATGGATGACGATCAGATTAGTGGGGTTAGTATAGGTTTTTTCATACTGGTGGATGAGCCTAAGATAGACTTTTAAAGTTGTTAAGACGGAATCGCTTTGATAGCTTTGGTTTGTATGACAATAGTGACCAACCAAACAGTGAACTCATTAAATTCTACGATTATTTTATGAATGAAATAAAGGAGTTTTTACCGAGGGACAAGTCGAATACTATAAAGACTATTATCGTAATCAAGAAAAAGCAAAGCTTCTGAGAATAACGACATTATAAACACAATCCTGCGAATAGAAATGTTATCTCTACTGGATGCCCCCGGTACTGGCAAAACCTATTGGACAAAAAGAATTGCTGCTCAGATTATGCTTTTCAATGATATTTATGATGAAAGAGATCCAGTACAAAAGAGTAAGATAGATGCGCAGTATGATTTTGTACAGTTCCATCCTTCTTATGACTATACGTGATTTCGTGGAAGGCTTACGCCCTGTAGATGACGGAAATGGAAACATCTCCTTCCAGGCGTGAGGACGGCATTTTTGTATGGCTTTTTGCAGAAAGGCTTTTTAAAGGCATATAACGAGGTGGAGGATAAACAAAATGCGCCAAAGTATGTCTTTGTGATTGACTGAGATTAATAGAGGTGAGCTTCAAAGATTTTCGGAGAACTTTTCTTTTAGCATTGACCCCAGCTATGAGAGGAGTAAAAAGGAAAGGTCAAGACACAATACCATAACCTGTGGGATTCAGTGGACGAAACTCAGAAGAGGTTCGGCGATACTGGATTTCTTCTATATTCCAGAGAATGTCTATATCATTGGTACGATGAATGATATTGACCGCAGTGTAGAATGTATGATTTTCGCTATGCGCCGTCGCTTTGCTTTCAAGGAGGTATTAGCTTCTGACCGCCTTAATATGATCTGCAATGATAAAAACTCTTGGCAAGGCATCTGATGAAATCATAAAGCGATTGGAAAATCTGAATTCATGTATCCTCTCTATCCAAGGCTTTCAAGCGTTTATCAAATCGGTGCAGCTTACTTTTAAAACTGAAGAACTATCTGAAAGACGATAACTCAATTGTTCTGTAATCTCGGAGAGTTCGTGGGAAAACCATATTCATGGTTTGTTGTTCGAGATACTTCGTGGCTTTCCTGATGCACAAGAAAGTCTCAATCAGCTTTATGAGGCTTTTCAACTCGAAGAGTACATACAGTCAAGTTAATGGTAAGGTAATAAAGTCATAAAAAGTGGATAACGACGGGTAGGATTATTCACCTTACAGATAATAACACAGAGGGTTCCTATTGATGATGGGGTGCTTGATATTCTGAAGATTGCCAATATCGGCAACCACGGGACAATCCTGACCTTTTGGTTTTTCCTTATTCGCTTGCAGAATCGAACGATAGCATCAGTGATTTACCGATATTGAACACGTCTCATCATAACTATCGACAAAGAAGGGATGCCTTTTCACTAGATGGGTACATACAGGAAACTCATGGTTTTATCGGGTGAATGAGACTTCTGTCAGCATTCATTCCAGATTTACCCATAAGAATAAACAAGGCGTTGCTGACGATGAAGGAAAAAGACTTCTTCCTTTACTATATGCTTCTAGAAGGTGTTATCAATCAATTTATTAGACCTTAAACATACAACAAATAAGGAAGATAAAGCACTTGACTTCCTGCTCTTTCTCTTTCCCGTTCTGTTGAAAAAGGCTTTGTCACAAGGGTCATATATGAGTATCAACACAGATATTATGATGATGCCAAAGTGAAAGGAACCGTTGACATTTCGCACTTTTATCAGAAATGATATCCCCTTCAAGGGGCGTGTAGCTATAAGCTACGTGAACATAGTTATGACAACTCTGTTACACAGTTAATCAGACATACAACAGAGTATATAAAGCAAAACCTATCGGTGCTGAAATTTTTAAGAAACGATCAAGAAACGATAGATAATGTTGCCCAAATCGTTATGGTAACACCAAGCTATGACAGGCATAACAGAGAGCGTGTCTTAAATGAAAAACAGGAAACCAAAGGTTCATCCGTATTTCCAAATTATCAGATGCTTCCAGCAGTTGTGTATAAGAATTTTAAAGCATGAGTCACTTTACATGGCAGAAGTGAAGACAAGGTATACGGAATACTGTTTGATGCTGTTTGGCTATGGGAAGAATATCTGAATACCGTACTTTCTAAGACTGGGTTCACACATCCGAGAAACAAGGAAGGAAAGGGAGGTATAAAGATGTTTGCCAATCCAACAGATGAGAACAGCTTTGATAGCAATAGCAGGCGTATCTATCCTGACTTTTATCGTGAAGACTATATTCTGGATGCCAAGTATAAGCATCTAAATGGGAGCTGGGCGTGAGGACCTTTTATCAGGTTGTGTCGTATATGTATTGTATGGACAAGCCTTATGGTGGTTATGTCTATCCCGATAACTCCAATCAAAAAGCAACAAGTTTCAAACTTGCAGGTAAAGGGAAAGAATATAAGAAAGATACGGGCGGTATCTTTGTCTGTCATTCCATTTAAGATACCTCAAAAAGGCTGACAACTGGAAAGATTTCCTCCAAGGTATAAATCAGTCAGAGACAAGTTGAAAGAATCATTACCCTCCAGATAACATCAGAGTGCAAGCACCTTTTTATTTCATCCGCAATGCTAATATATTTAGGTGTTATGCGGTTTTTCTCTTTCTATTAAGCAACTTGTTTGTTCATCAACTCACTAATACCCCATATCATCAGTGAGAAAAACGAAAAGGCTATTTGTCTTATGTCATTCTGTCAAAAACATAATATCCTGTCTTTTTGCTTTTTCTGCCTTGATAAATATGCACTTTCTACCTTCTGTCTTTTTGTCTTTATGTCATTCTGTCTAAAAACAATTATGTTATTCTGTCTAAAAACACTACCTTTGCAGTTATAATGGCTGTTTTCATTTAGAAGTACTTGTATAGCTATAAGAACTTCTCATAATATGGAATTATAAGAACGTTAAGCGATATGCTACCAGAAGAAAAGGCACGAGTTATCATAGACAGAATGTTTGAAGAAGCAGGCTGGAAAGTAGTGGATAGAAGCGGTTATGCTCCTAACATGACTGCTGTTGCCATAAGAGAGGGACTGATGAAGGGCAATCGAGGCTGATTATCTACTCTTTCTTAATGGAAAGGCAGTTGGAATATTAGAACTAAACGAGTTGAGGTCGATATAAATTCAGATGTCGTAAAGGAGCAAGCCACACTTTATACGCGTCGTTGTCCTTCGTGGTGTCAGGCCTGAGTTTCCCAAGGAGCTCTTCCGATAGCGTATGTTGCGAACAGCAAAGAGATAATGTTTTACAACACCCGTAAGAGCAATTTGACTTTGAGTATTGCAACAAGATTCACAGACCGAAGGAAATTACAGGATGCTGCTGCAGGACGACTCATGTAGGACTGCCGACACTTAACCCCTAAGGGGCTACGCGACTGTCAGTATGAGGCCATCACGGAACTGGAGAAGAGTTTTCTGTGCCGGTGAGTCACGTGCGTTGATGGTACTTGCCACAGGTGCAGGAAAGACCTATACAGCCTGCCTTGCATCCTACCGCATGTTGGCCTTCACCCCTATGCGCTGTGTCTTGTTCCTGGTCGATAGGAACAATCTGGGTGCGCAGGCAGAGAATGAGTTCGGCACGTCTCCGTCTGACACCGAAAAACGGTGACCCTTTCAACACCATTTTTGCAGTCAACCGACTGAAAGTCTGCGAAGATCCCAAGTGACAGCAACGTTGTCATTTCCACCATACAGCGACTGTTCTCCTAGCTGAAAGGGGAGGAGATTGAAGATGACGATGCCGATGACGGATATGATGAGGATTGTATCGGAGAGTTTCCTGAGAATCCAAGTCTGCCTTCTGATTTCTTCGATATGATTATATCATTGACGAGTGTCACTGCCCATTTATGGTAATTGGAGAAGAGTGCTTGATTATTTCTCAAAGGCAAAAGCTGATAGGTCTGACGGCAAACCCCTGTACCTGAGACAAAAGGCTTTCTTCAATGGCAATATCATCGTAAACTATACGTTGGAGAAGTCGATCGTGGATGGTGTAAACGTTGATGCCCGTGTGTACCGTATCAAGACTGAGGTAACGGAGAACGGAGGGGCTATCCTTGAAAACGAGAAGGTGAAAAGTAACCCGTTATACAGGAAAGCGTCGAGGACGTCTACAATAAAGGAAACCAAGAACTATACACGCGAAGAACTGAACAGGAGCATCATCAATCCTGCCCAGATAAAGCTTATTCTGGAAACTTATCGTGATGCGGTATATAAGGAAATGTTCACCGAGCCTCAGCGTGAGCCGAATATGGACTATCTGCCTAAAAACGCTTATTTTCGCACTGAATGAGAACCACGCTACGAATATTGTGAGGATAGCCAAAGAGGTGTCAAACGTGAAGTCGATCGCTTTGTCCAGAAAATAACCCTACTCTGCCGGAGACAGCAACGAACTGATACGACAGTTCCGGCAATGATAAAGACTTCCGCATAGCAGTTACCTGTACGCTGGTAGCAACGGGAACGGACATTGCCGCTCGAAGTCATTATGTTTATGCGTGATGTGGCTTCCGGAACCTCTATACATACAGATGAAGGGCGTGGTGTTCGTACGATTGGTGACGAGCAGCTGCGCAATGTCACTCCCAATGCCTATAGCAAGGACTGCTTCTTCCTGGTTGATGCCGTGGGAGTTACTGAGCACGAGAAGACAATCGTTTCTCCATCTGACGGTGCTGTGACCAAGATTGTCTCCTGAAGGAACTCTTAGAGAAGATAACGCACGGCAATGTGAGTGATGACTATCTGCGCTTGCTGGCGAGCCGCTTGTCACGTATCAGTAAGAAGTGCGAGGAGAACGACCGTGAGAAGTTTGTCAGCCTTGCACATCAGAGCATGATGGAGATAGCATCAGATATATTCAAGGCCTTTGAAGATAATGTCTTGCCGGAATACGACAACGTCAATGAGCCTAATACGGAGCGCAAGGCGTTGGTGCGCAACATTGCTAACCACCCAGAGGCAAGAGATTTTCTTGATTCTTAATGCTGGTTTTATTGAAACGCTGATGCCAGGCGAAGATATCGCTTATCTCAAAAGGTTTCTCAAAGGAGGAGGCTCTGTCTACCACATCTGCATTTGAGAGTTACTGTCAGGAGCATAAGGATGAGATAGAAGCTCTGCGTATTATATATAATAATCAGGGCGAGCCGCTCACGTATTCAATGTTGAAGGATTTGGAAAACAAACTGAAGCTTGCAAATAGTAAGTTTAATACCTCGTTGCTTTGGAATTCCTATGCTATCATCAATTCACATAGGGTGAAGCATAGTTCGACAATAGAAGAAAAAAGAAGCACTTACAAATATCATTCAGTTAGTACGCTATGCTTTCCATCAGATAGAACAGCTTGAAAGTTTATATCCAAGCACTAAGCAATACTTTAAACCTATGGCATGGACAAGTATGGCGTTCCATCACAGCGGAGCAAATAGAATTGATGCGACAGGTGCTCAACTACATAGCATCTAATGGATATTGCACCATTACCGATATCAAGGAGAATGACAAGACACAGGCTGCCCAGCTTATTCGTGCCTTTGGAAATAAAGATACAGCAAACGAAGCTTTGTCGTCATTATCACAATTTATCATCTAGAGAAAAATAGCATAAACATGGCAACGAATATATCAACGGAACAGGCTCTGACAAAGGAAGTGTGGAAGCTCGCAACGACACTCTCTGGACAGGGTATCGGTTATACTGATTATGTCACTCAGCTTACTTATCTTCTCTTCCTCAAGATGGATGCGGAGAACGTAGAAGTGTTTGGGGAAGCATCGGCTATCCCAGAGGAGTACCGATGGGGACAGCTTAAAGAACTTGACGGTTCAGACCCTGATCGAACAGTATGAAAAGACCCTTAATGTTCTCAGCAAGCAGGATAATCTGATAGGAACGATATTCACAAAGGCACAGAACAAGATTGATAAACCAGTCTATCTGAAGAAAGTGATAACCATGATAGATGAGCATAAGTGGCTTGAAAATGGACGGTGATGTTAAAGGAGCTATCTATGAGGGTATCTTGGAAAAGAATGGTCAGGACAAGAAGAGTGGTGCTGGACAGTACTTCACGCCTCGCCCTTTGATTCAGGCAATGATTGATTGTCTTCAGCCGAAGATAGGTGAGACGGTATGCGATCCTGCTTTGTGGAACAGGTGGATTCCTGCTGGCAGCATACGATTATATGAAAGGGCAGTCACAGGACAAGGGTAAGCTTGATTTCCTGAATGATAAGGGCTTTGCACGGCGTTGACAACACACCACTCGTTGTTACGCTGGCATCTATGAACCTTTATCTGCATGGTATCGGCACTGACAGAAGTCCTATTGCTTGTGAGGACTCGTTGGAGAAAGAACCTGAGACACTGGTAAACGTCATTCTTGCCAATCCTCCGTTCGGTACGCGCCCTTGCAGGCTCTGTAGACATCAACCGTCCTGATTTCTATGTAGAGACGAAGAATAATCAGCTTAACTTCCTCCAACACATGATGTTGATGTTGAAGGATGGGGGCAGGGCAGCTGTTGTCTTGCCTGACAACGTTCTCTTTGAGGGAGGTGCTGGCGAAACCATTCGCAAGAAACTTCTGAGTGCTTTCAACCTACATACTGTCCTGCGATTGCCTATAGGTCTCTTCTATGCACAGAGTGTGAAGGCTAATGTCCTTTTCTTTACCAAGGGACAGCCTACCAAAGATATTTGGTTCTATGATTATCGTACGAATATCAAGCACACGTTAGCTACCAACAAACTGCAACGCCACTCACCTTGATGACTTCGTTGCTTGCTATAATGCTGCAAACACGTACGGAAACCTATAATGAGGAAACAAATCCTGCTGGACGATGGAGAAAATATGCTGTTGATGATATCTTAGCACGTGACAAGACAAGTCTTGACATTACATGGATAAAGGCTGGTGGGGAAGAAGAACAGTTTACATTAGACGAACTGATGACGAATATCACAACCCAAGCTGGCAACATCAGTAAGGCGGTAGCCGAATTGCAGAAGTTAATGGCAGGAATTAAAGAGTAAACGCAATGGATAGCAACATTATATTAAGTCAAGAGCAGCAGTTTGATGAGGTAATCAACATCATTTTTGCAGCATCAGAGCCGTGCTTCAAGAGCGGTGAACAGAAGAAACACTGCTTATGGCTTGGAATGTGGGTGGTTATGTTTCCAATAAGTTAAAAACAGAAGAATGGGGTAGCAAAGTTGTTACTCAACTTTCTGAATATATCCGTACCAAACAACCAAAGTTGAAAAGGATATATGCAGAAGAAGTGTATATAATATGGTGCAGTTCTACGAAGAGTATTCTTCCGAAAACTTCTTATCTATAGCATCACAATACCTATCTAAAAGAATTTGTGCAGCCAAAAACTGCACAAACTAATGATAAGCCTTTGATACAAGATTATCAAAGGGATTGACACTCTTCCTATGCAAGTTATCCAGCCAAGAATTGACAATTTCCCAAACTACTCACACTAACGACCTTAACGAGATCATATAGAGATATTATGTCGTTGTAAAAAGCAACGAAGAGCGATTATTCTATATTCTGTATGCGCACAAGAACATTTAGTAAAAAGAGAACTTCAGCGTAGCATTACCAACCAGACCTACACAACATTGTTAGAGCGATAAAAGAATATGTCAAAAGGCTTATTGCAAACTTATCCTAATGCGCCTATTGTATTTAAGGACACTTTTGTTTGTTGATTTTCCTCGGATTACCCTCAAAAACATAGTGAAACAAAGCTCAGGGCTGATAGAGCACATGAAGCAATTTATCCTTGAGTTGGGTAAAGATTTTATCTTTATGGATCAAGAGTATAATCTCAATGTGGGTGCATCAACTTTCAAAAGCTGACTTATTGTTTTTCCATCGTGGAGTTTACAAGCACTTGTTGCGGTAGAACTGAAAAAGACAAAGTTTCATCCTCGTGATCTCGGACAGTTGGAGTTTTATCTTGAAGCCCTTGATCGTGATGTAAAGCGTAGCAACGAAAACCTTCTATTGGTATTCTGTTGTGTCCTGATGCTGATAAAATGGTGGTAGAATACGCCATGAGTCGCAGTATGAGCCCTGACTTTGATAACAGAATATAAGCGTATTCTTATTCCGCAAGAGCGTATGCAAGAACAGCTCAATGAATATTGCAAACCTATTCTTGGAAGAGCAAAACAATACAAATGATTAGTTGGTAAATAATGGACACAAAGAAGTTAAGACAAAAGATATTAGACCTTGCCATTCATGGTAAACTCGTGCCACAAGACCCGAACGATGAGCCTGCATCGGTCCTCCTTGAACGCATCCGTTCAGAAAAGGAACGCCTGATAAAAAGAAGGGAAAAATCAAACGTAGCCGAAAGACTACAAAGACTTCGATGCTGCCTGTGATAAACAGGAGGTGCCGTTTAAAGGTGCCAAATGGGTGAGTATGGATAACATTGGAAGAGATATGCACTTTCTTGTCAAGAGGTAAATCCCTAAATACTCCGAAGAGCGTAAGTTTCCTGTCTTCGCTCAAAAATGTAATTTGAAAGAAGGAGGTATTTCCTTAAAAGCAAGCACGTTTTTAGATCCATCTACAATCGACAAATGGGATGAGTCATATAAATTAAAGACAGGAGATATTCTTATAAATTCAACAGGAACAGGAACCGTAGGACGCACTCGTTTATTTGATGAAAGTTATTTAGGTGCATATCCATTTGTTGTTCCTGATTCCCTATGTCTCTGTTGTAAGAACTTCTACAAAAATTGTTTCGAGTATGTGTATGCGTATGTTTCAAGTTTGTCAACTACAACTTTATTTTGGAAGAAAATCTTGCAGGGAGCACTAATCAAAAGGAGTTATATATAGGCGTTATTGAAAGGCTACCTCTACCTCTTCCCCTCTTGCTGAGCAACAACGCATTGTTGAAGAAATAGAGCGTTGGTTTAAACTTATTGATATTATCGAACAAGGTAAGGCAGACTTGCAAACGACCATCAAGCAGGCAAAGAATAAAATCCTCGACCTTGCAATTCATGGTAAACTTGTCCCTCAAGATCCAAACGATGAACCTGCTTCAGAACTCCTCAAACGTGTCAATCCAAAAGGCTGAAATCACTTGTGATAACGGACATTATCCGAAGTTGCAAGTACTTGAGGGTATGTTCTTATAAAGATATCTTTACTACAATATCATCTCGCCCATTTCAAATAAAGCAATCAGAAATAAAAGATAAAGGTAAATATCCTGTTGTAAGCCAAAGTTTATCATATATAGAAGGCTACTCGAACATTGAGTGTGCATTGAAATGTGATAGTTCGTAGCATCGTTTTTGGAGACCATACGAGAATCGCTAAATTTATTGATTTTGATTTCATTGTTAGCTGATGGAGTAAAGATAATTACTTCTAAAATTAATAATAAATATGCCTATTTCCTTTTACTATACGTCTCGGACAAGATAAATAATAAGGGATATAGTAGACATTTTTAGCCAAATTATAAATTATAAGTATAGTCTTCCACCATTTGCAGAGCAACAACGAATTGTAGAAAAAGATAGATAAGCTCTTTTCGATATTAACACTATTGAGGAGAGCTTATGAGTTCTCTCAATAGTTTCTAAGTTTTTAAATAGTTGATGAATCTTTCTAATTATTCTTCTTTGTTCGCTTTTGTGGAGGTATAGGTATTTCTAATTTTGAATATTCTGATATCCAATATCGTTTATGTGTAACACCAACAAGTCGTGTTATAGACATAAATAATGATACATATTCTATTTCAATAACTTTATTAACTTGCAGGATCTTCATAGCTGATGACTTAACCTTGAAAAGGGAAATCAACTAATCGTGAGTCTGTCGTAAAATCATCAAAAATAATACAAGGTAAATTATTATAGATACCTTCTATTTCGTCTGTATACCCTATTATAAACGATTTACTGCTGTGAGTACGGGAGTTGAAAAATCATCACTATATGCAGTTGACTTTTTGACAATATACGCTGTTGGCTGTTCATATTCTATGATATCTTCCAATCTGCACATAGCCCATCCTTTGGGCAACTTCGGATAATGTCCGTTATAGTCTACGTTATTGTTACGATATTCATTCAAAAATCAATGTAATATGGTAACAACATTTCGAAAGCATCTTGCCAAAACTAATTTGGCAAAAAACACCATCACGTCATATCTATGGACGGTGGACTATTTTCTTAATCATTATAAGGAGGTGAACAAGAAGAATCTTTTGGCTTACAAAGGCTACTTGGTAGAGAACTTTAAGCCACAGACTGTTAACCTGCGATTGCAAGCGATAAACAAATACTTGGAGTTTGCGAAACAGGAAAAACTTAAAGTGAAATTTGTCAAGGTTCAGCAAAAACTTCTTGGAGAATGTAATCAGTGATGCTGATTATAAGTTTCTGAAAACAAAGCTCAAAAACAGATGGATATAATGAATGGTACTTTATCGTCTGGTTCATGGCGGTTACGGGCGCACGTGTCAGCGAACTTCTGCATATCAAGGCAGAACACGTGCACGTAGGTTATCTTGACTTGTACAGTAAAGGAGGAAAGATTCGACGGCTGTATATCCCTAAGACTTTACGAATAGAAGCGACTAAATGGATTAAAGAGAAAGAACTATCATCGGGTTATATCTTCCTCAATCGTTTCGGGCAACGGATCACGACACGAGGAATAGCCCAACAACTGAAACATTTTTGCAGAGAAATATGGATTGAATCGTGATGTGGTCTATCCCTCACTCCTTTTCCGCCATCGCTTTGCTAAGAATTTCCTCGACCGCTTCAATGATCTTGCTTTGTTAGCCGACCTTATGGGGCATGAAAGCATAGAGACAACACGTATCTATCTGCGACGTACCGCCAGCGAACAGCAGAAAATTGTAGATAGGGTGGTGAATTGGTAGAATAACTTAGAACCTTAGAGTGATATTCATTACATCTCTAAGGTTTTTGAATTTCCGATAAAGGTAATAAAGCTTTTCTATTTTTATCGACTATACGTAGTTGTTCAGCAATAGGAGGTATAGGAAAGAGCCATTCGTCAATATCTTTTTATTAATAGATGGAGAATTATCCCCTTTCATAAAAATGATTGAGTCCATCTACAACATAACTGGATATCATCAGATAGTAACAATAGGTTGATAATAAAATCTCTTTTACAGGGCTGCATACAAAAAGCCTGTAGAAGCGATACAATTATCTCTTTCTATTTTTGCTATATTACGTAAATATGGACGTACCATTGAAAAGACAACATCTCCTTTCTTTGTATATCGACTTGCCCTGACTTGGGGCGTTTGCTGTTTTTATATTTTTTTACTTCATTAATAATCTGTTTTTATTATCAATGGATTCTATATCAATATACAAAAAGTCTTCACCACTTGGTTTTATTGACTTCATAGGTGAAAAATATATATTTCCCTTTAACCAATGCCAATTATAGGGCAACTTTCTTATAATGTCCGTTATACCTTATGTTTGAGTTTTGTAAGAATAGGTTATGCCCATCTATTTTAAGCATCTTGTTCATCTGTTTGAATAGTGGCTTGAAAAGTCATTATATAATTTTTGAGAGATCACTTAAAATAATGTGGAAAAACACGTAAAGAAAGTAAGGTTACAAGTAGCGGGAAATCAATTAGTTATGAAGTCGTGCAGAAAAAGGTGCTTAGTTAGGCTTCAAAAAGGGCGTTAGTAAGACCTTAAAAAGGGCATCTTTACAAGCCAATTAGGCATCTTTTTGAATCCAAAAGAGTATGTGTTGTTTTTGAGATGTTCGAAAAGAGTTTACAAATATGTCTTCCAGTCCACTCGTCCACTAACTTGTGTTCTTCTGTTACCTTGTCTTTTATTAGAAACAACTCGTCCACTCATCAACCTGTTTACTTGTCTACTTACATTACTACATATGTCTTCCTTGGAATCGGTTTTTAGTGTTGTACCTTTTGCATCGTCATCAGGAATGAAGGGATGACGAACGGAGTTTTCTAATGAACTAAATAATCTATAATAATTAATGTGTATGATTAAGGATATTGATTCAACTGAGATAGATTTTTGAGGAGCGACTCTCTCCACATTTTACGGTGGGGAGATGCTGCGTTCAGGAAAAGGCGGTGAGCATGGGTGTTAAGAACGTGCCTGAGGTGAATCCTGCGCCCGGGGAGGCTTCGAGAGGAGGTGAGAGAATCTTCGAGGACTTTGTAAGATGGTCTTAGAACCGCTTAGACGGCGTGTGGGGCGTGTGATAGTCGTGGGAGGTTATCGCTGCGAGGCAGTGAATAGGGCTGTTATGGGGCCGAACATTCGCAACATTTGCGAGGAGGCAGCTGATATTCATGTGACGGGACTGGGAAATGTGTCGGAAATATGCGGCAATTCTCTCTCAAACAGACTTCGATCAGATGATTTTTTTGAACCACAGGGAATCGATAAAAAGCGGTGGATTCACATCAGTTATAGGCGTGATGGGAAGAATAGACACCAGATTCTTGGGGCAAAATAGGGGAGAAAAGGGGTGAAAAATTTCACTTTTTTTGTCGCCAAAAGTATGAAAAATACTTTTTAAGTTACTGGTTGTAAATATTTTTAATTATTTACATGAATATCTTTTCATATTTTTAGTTGTTTATGTTTATGATGAAGTATGTTTTTACGTTTTTGTGTTTTCCAACTTTTTACCTTTATATTTTTATACGTTTTTGCGTTATTGTGTTTTTAGTTATTTCTTTGTTTATTTTTTATCTGTTTAGGTGTTCATTTATTTACTTGTTTACTCTTTTTACTTATTTTTTTACACTTTTTTGTCGCACTATGTCTTTTTAGGTCGTTGTCCCTCCCTTCTTTTTTTGTGGAGGGGGTGTAGATTAGAGAACGAGGATGGCGACGAGGAGCGAGAAAAAGGCTTTTCAGTATTTTGGAGTGACGAGGATACAGCCAAAGTTTAGGACTTTGATAAAATGTCACACAGAGAAAAAAGGAGGACACGGAGGAGTAATAAAAATAAAGCGATGCACGTCACGGAGGTACCGTCGTGTGTCGACCTACGGGGTAGTTTGCCTCTGTCTTATTAGAGTTATGGGTTAAGATTTCATTTTCATTTCAATAATTTCTTTGTTTCACTTTTTTAAATTTTTCAAGTTATGTCAATCAAATTTCGTATGTATCAGGACAATCGTAAGAACAGCAAGCGCAAGGGTTTTTGGTATGCCCGTGCGGTGTGTCCAGACCTTGTTGGTGTTAAGGATCTCGCTCTGCGTATCAGTGAGCGTTGCACCGTAACTGAGCCAGATATCTTGGCGGTAATCAGTGCGTTGGTGTTCGAGATGAATCAGGTTCTCAAAGATGGTAACCGTGTGAAACTCGACGGATTGGGAACTTTCCGCGTAGGTATTCACTCTCAGGGCGTTGAGAAGGCTGCTGACTTCAATGCGCAGCGTGACATCTACGGTGCTCACGTTCTCTTTGCGCCAGCGGTAACTGTGGATGCTATGCACCGTCGTGTGAAGAACCTCATTAGCGGTTTTGCGTATTCAGGAGGCTGTGCAGTATGATGCGCCTAAGGCTGCCGTGAAGGGAAGGGCAAGGGTAAGAAGAAGGAGAATAAGCCTTCTGCTGGTCCTGAGCCAGGTGAGGCTGCATCGACTACTAGAGCCGCATAGTAGATTGATGAGAGTGGGGAGTGCTACGTTTGCGCGCTCCACTCTCCGATTAGTATTTAAGTATTCATTCTTAGTCCAAATCAGTTCGGACACGATGTCCTTGATAAGATGGATAAGTCGTATAATCTGATGACTGATAGGGCTTCAATTTTTTAGACGTTATGATTAAACCTATTTGGAAGAATATTTTTGCATATTCTCGTTACCGTACTCACAGCACTGGCAACCACATTTGGGCGTTAGTTCTTGTATGTAAAACTCCTCCGATAAAACTCCGTCTTGACCTTAGATAATCGTTTTTCCGTCTTTTTAGACTTAGTTAGAAACCTTTATCTTTTTGGTTCATAGATGATTACGCTGAAAAATTAGCGACGTATATGTAGGTTACGCACGACTCGAGGGAGGTTGTCTCCGACAGCGAAGTAGGTTCTAGTGCGACAAAAAGGGAGTCTTTCTCTTTATTGTTCGACGGATAGGGAGGAGAGGAGAGACGGATAAGGAAGTTTGTTCCCTTTATCTTTCTTTTCTTTACAAATGTATTATTTTTCGTTCTTTTTTTCTTGTTTTTCATTGTTACTAATTTGTTTGTTGCTTTATTTCATTTGATTTTTCTTCCTTTGTAATATTTTTGTAAATCAAAATGATTGCAGAGTAGCGCGACAAATTAGTAACTTTCTTTGGTTGAGGCTGTTTGTATAGCTGCGACAAATAAGTAGATTGCTGAAATAATTAAACTCAAATCTGTTAGGAAACAACACATAAGTAAGGATTTTGCAACATTGTGGTCTAATGACTGCATTTTATGTTTTGAGTTAAACTTTTACACTTTTTGTCGCCGAATTATATAAATATATATTCCTTACCCGTTGGCGGAATTAATTTAGTGCATATTTAATTCTGCCAATGGGCCTGTTGTTAATGAAGTTTACGTATTGCAGAATGGTGAGTGCACTAATTTTTTTCCAATGATTCTGGCAAACAAACCATTCGTTATTTTCGCATAGTTCCTGATGACTCAAGAATTGGTCTTGTTTTTTTACGGGATTATCCGCAAAAATCAGATGAAAAAGTTGTCTATATGGAATTAAAAACGCTATTTTTGCAGAAAAACAGCAGAACTATGATATTAAACTTGGAATTTAAGAATTACCGTTCATTCAAAGGGAGTTGCTCTTTTACAACTGAACCTACGTCTTCAAAAAGCAAAAGGCAAATAATCTCTGTGAGATTGAAACCAAAGCGGAAGGCAGTAAAAAGCATTGAAGATATCCTTAATATTTGGTGCGAATGCTTCTGCAAGACTAATCTCATAAAATTCTTGTATGGGTTCAGACGTTGGGTTCTAAATATGGATAATCGTGTGGGTGAAGACATTGTTTTATATCAGCCTTTCAGATTTGATAGTGAAACAGCCAATGCACCTATCGAATTTTTCATTAGAGTTCATTGCACAAAAATTAGATACAAGTACGAGTTAGCTTTACCAAAACGCAAATTGAATCAGAGTCGCTGATTTCGTATCCGAATGGAAAAGCAGACGCAATTATATGAACGCGTTCTACTTCCTGATGATAAAGAGTCCGACACCATTAAATTGGGAGCCAGCCTCGCTGCTTTTACAAAACCGTTCAACGTATTCAAAAACCAGTTGTTACTATCAAAGTTCTTGAAGGATACGCCTTGTGAACCAATCACCAATGCGGCAAAAATATTTAGCGGATATGGTTATTTCCAACGGCTTCCACGAAGACACCATACTCGGAGAAGACAAGGAAATGCTCCGTTGGCTTTTATTCTCATCCTGACAACAAAAATGTTGGTGGAATTTTTTGGTTTTTGCCGATACCGGTGTTGCTGATTTTCAATTGGAAAAACGGAGCGGAAATGTAGAAGTAACAAGCTTGCACGGATTATATAAAGACGGTGAAGGTATCGGAAAAACCGATTTGCCATTCCGAGAAGAATCCTTTGGTACAAGGGCTTTGTTTATTATCGGTTGCCATATCTTGCAGGCATTGCAGAGCGGAAGTCCATTCTTTTATAGATGAAATGGATTCTGGACTTCACTCGTATGTGACACAATTGATAGTTGACATATTCAGAAATGAAAGAATAAACATGCTCAACTAATCTTTTACCACGCACGATGTAAATCTGTTGGATCAGAATACAATCCGCAAAAGACCAGGTTTGGTTTACCGAAAAAGACGAATATGGTATCTCTGAAATATTTACGTTGTCTGATTTTGATGACGTGGAGAGAAGATACACTGTTTGCCAAATGGTATTTGAATAATAAATTTGAGGTGTGCCTTCATTGCAATCATTGGAAAAAAACTCTTTGTAGAGAATGGCAAGAAATAATGAAAATACACGTCATAGCAACTATGTCATAAGGATAGTGTGTGAGGGTGATAAAACCGAACCGCTGTTCTTTACAAGCCTATGTGACCATTATTCCAAAGACAATGAGGGTATGGATGTTCGTACCATCCCACAACCCAATATACCGCAAGAGGAAGAGCCCGATAATTCACCCAGAGGAAACTATAAAGGAAAGAAACGTAAAACCAAGAACAACGCTAATGAACAGCCGGAGGAGTTAATAATAACAGGTGCTCCACCGCTGAAGTGGGTTCAATACGCACGTCGATTTTTATCCGAAGGAGTAGATGAGTCGTGGGCGGTATATGATAAGGACAATCATCCTAAACATAAAGAGGCTCTGGCTGAAGCCAACAAGATCATCAATGGGAAGATGGTAAATGTCGCTCTCTCCAGTCGTAGTTTTGAATATTATCTGTTCCTGCATTTTGAATATATCTACTATTGTTTCAATGAAACAGACTGCGGAGAAAAAGATTCAGCGGCAAAAACACATATTTGAATGTGGCACAGGCAAATATCCGGAGAAAGACTGTAGAGGAAAGTTGTGTATCAACGGTTATGCAAGGCAACAGGGATATTGGCTCGAAAACCAAAACCTCGAATCAACATTTCCCTTGTTAAGGACAAACTGATAAAAAGGAATGGTGAATGCTTGTAGATTAAGAGCTGAAAGTGATTCCAAAACCTGATGAACCAATCTACAAAAGGAATCCATATACCAATGTAGATCTTCTTGTAGGCAGATTGATAGGCAAAGAAACCATCAGCTATTCCCATGCGTTTGAATATAAAGAACATGGAGCCAATTGGTCAATTCAGTTAGGTGAAGATGGACTGACCATAACCAACAACAATGACAAGCATGAAATCTTTGGGAAGGGAAAGTTTATCATATATGATTGGGAAGAAAAAGACGGAACAGCAATTTAACAACGATACATTGTTGTTGCATCCCCAAGAAAACAATATTATTGCTCTTGCAAGCTTTCGTCTACTCAGTGCATATCAATAAAAGTAGCGCCTGAAAAAGGAATCTTGCTGCTACCTAAATTTACCATATAGCGATTTAATATTCGGTTTTTTGCGAAAAATCTTCAAGATTTAAATTTTAATCTCTCAAATACGGATTTTTAGCTTTCGGTTTTTGGGGGTTACTAAAAATCAACGATATGTGCAACTTTTTATTCATGTTTATCAACTTAAATTAATTCCGCCAACGGATATATTCCTTTGTTTAAATAGTAGGGTGCAGGTCGCATTTTACTCCCCTCCCTATGGGGAGAGCTGCTTTTTCCTTTACCCAATCAGTTCGTATGCTGTGCTGCGTCCTCCCTCGCTACTTTTCTTCAATATATTCTTTTTGACAAGGTCGTTTAAGTCGCGGGTAGCGGTGTCCTGCGAGCAGTGATTAATCTTATACCATTTAGAAGAAGTCAGTTTCCCTCAAAACCATCGAGGAGCATATTGAGCACCTTTCTTTGTCGGTCGTTCAGTTGAAGGTCTTTATCGTTTGTCCCAGAAGCGTACCTTTTCTGATGATACGTTCTGTCTTTTTCAAGTGCAGTGTTTAAAGCCCCTACTAAGTGTTTCAATAAACCAGACAATCCATTCCGTTATATCCAATCCGCCGTGTTGTGCTTTTTCTAATTGGATGTAGTAATCCTTTTCTATGTTTAAGGATTTCAGACGAAAGGCTGTAATATCGTTGTGAAGTATTGTCGGTCTGATAGTAGCATCTCTGTCACCGTACGGCAGAGTCGTCCGTTACCATCGTCGAATGGGTGAATTAGTTTACAAACCAAAGGTGAGCTACTGCCGCCTTTACCAGTGGGTCAATACCAAGTGTGTCATCATCAACCCATGCTAATAGCTGTGTCATCATCTCTGGCACAGCACAACTTGGTGGTGCTTCATAATGCACTTTCTGCCGACCCATTGCGCCCGATACCACCTGCATAGCCTCTTCGCCTTTTCGCCAATCGCCTACGGTAATCTTATATATACCACTATATCCTGTTGGAAATAGTCAGAATGCCAGCCAAAGAGCCTTTCTTTCGTAAGTGGTTCACGGAAGTGCTGGGTTGCATCGAGCATCACCTGCACCACACCTTCTATATAATGGTCGGTCTTAGGCAAACCTTCGTGGTCCAGTCCTAACTGTCGTGCGACAGACGAACGCACGCTATCCCGATTAAGACTTTCTCCTTCTATCTCGGACGAATGAACAATCTCCTCCGTTAGCGAGTCTAATATAGAATCGCCTGCTCTTTTAAATCCGAACATAGAAAGCCTACCGAGTAAGTTTCCACGACGAAGACTGACCTCAGAGATAAGGGTGCTAAAAAGCATTGTCTTGCCACGTCATCTTACGCAAATCTGCATTCTGCCATATATATTGATTATTCATACACTTCTATTTATTGCAGCAAACTTACGACTTTTTGCTATAAATCCAAGTCTTTGCGGAGAAAATAGCAATTATTCTCCGCAAAACTTGCGGAGAATATGAAGCGATATACGAGTTTATAATTCATAATCTATAATTCATAATTCATAATTCATAATTATTCGAACAGAGTTCTCATCAGTACGTCATAATTATGATTACTTTTTATTTGCTATGTTTATTGTTGTATGTAATTTGTAAACTCTTTTCAAACAACTCAAAAGCAAATTTCAAAGTTCAAACAGTTCTCTCGCAGTGCATATCTTAACGAATAGGGGTCAAATATCAATGGTTAAAGCACACACTTCAAACTTCAAACATTCAAGTTCATAGTTCAAAAATATTAGCTTAAATCATTGTAATTTATAAAATATAGTGTATCTTTGCCACTCAGTTACAACAACAACAAATAGCTAAAAACGAAAAGTAGTTCGGAAACCAAGTAGACCTAAGCTTGGGAACGATAGACGAAATCTATAAAATGAAAAAGAAGAAAGCCAAGATTTTACCGCTGCCTTGCTTTTTGGCAGTGGGAGAAACCGCGTTCGCTGACGGAAAGGCAGTGAGTGGTATTCGACAAATCAATCCAACAACGGTAGAGATTACTTATAGCGACGGTGGCGTGATGACCGTTGACTTCTATGGTCAGAATGTCTTCCGCCTTTCCGCGATCCAAAGGGTGGCATCGTTCGTGATCCTGCGAGCAATCCTCCGGCACGTATTCTCCTTGACAATCCACGCAAGAGCGCAGGCCGACTGAGCGTTAATGAGACTGATGCCGATGTGGCTGTGTCAACGGCTGAGGTACGTGTTCGCTTCGACCGGAGTACGGGTTTGATGAGCGTCACCGACCTTCGCAATGGTAAGGAGGTACTAAAGAGGTGAAGGAAGTAGACTCGAGAAGAATCGCACCACTGTAACCCTCGCCAATGCAGCGGGAGAGTATTTATGGTGGCGGTGTGCAGAACGGTCGTTTCTCACATCGTGGCAAACGTATAGAGATTGTCAATACGAATAGTTGGACCGATGGCGGTGTTGCTTTCGCCAGCTCCGTTCTATTGGTCAACGAGCGGTTATGCAGCCATGCCTACACCTTTGCGCCCGGAGCTTACGACTTTGGCAGTGTGGATAAGAACACGGTGACGATTAGTCATGATATGCCTTATCTCGATCTCTTCCTGATGGTCGACACGACTCCCGTTTCTTTGCTTCAAGATTATTATCAGCTCACTGGCAATCCCGTCTTGTTACCAAAGTTTGCTTTCATGAGGGCCACCTCAATGCCTACAACCGAGACTATTGGAAGGAGACAACCGAAGAAGGTAAGGGCATCCTCTTTGAAGACGGCAAGCGATATGTTGAAAGTCAAAAGGACAACGGCGGTATCAAGGAAAGCCTGAATGGCGAGAAAGATAACTATCAGCCCTCTGCGCGTGCCGTTATCGATCGATATAAAAAGACGATATGCCATTGGGTTGGATTCTCCCCTAACGATGGTTACGGAGCTGGCTATGGGCAAAACTTCGACCCTCGATGGGAATATTGCCAACCTCAAAAGCCTTGGCGACTATGCTCGTAAGAACGGTGTAGAGATAGGGTCTATGGACCCAGTCAAACCTCCACCCAGTCGACAGCATTCCAGCACTCTTGCAACGCGACATCGTCAAAGAGGTGCGCGATGCAGGTGTACGTGTCTTGAAGACCGATGTAGCATGGGTCGGAGCGGGTTATTCCTTCGGACTCAATGGTATTGCCGACGTAGCTAACATCATGCCTTACTACGGCAGCGATGCCCGCCCATTCATTATTACCCTCGACGGTTGGGCAGGTACACAGCGTTATGGCGGTGTATGGTCGGGCGACCAGACCGGTGGTGAGTGGGAGTATATCCGTTTCCACATCCCAACCTATATCGGCTCAGGACTCTCTGGAATGGGTAATATTACGAGCGATATGGACGGTATCTTTGGTGGAAAGAACCTATCGGTGAACATTCGCGACTTTCAGTGGAAGACCTTTACACCTATGCAGTTGAATATGGATGGATGGGGCAGCAACCCTAAGTATCCGCAAGCCTTGGGCGAACCCGCCACAAGTATCAACCGTTCTTACCTCAAACTCAAATCAATGCTCGTGCCTCACACCTACTCATGTGCCCATGAGGCGGTGACAGGTAAAGCCACTCATGCGGGCGATGTTCCTCGATGATAGCAATGATTACACCCATGGCAGCGCAACCCGCTATCAGTATATGTATGGTCCTTCGTTCCTCGTGGCACCTATCTATCAGAACACGACAGCCGACAAGGAGGGCAACGATGTGCGCAATGGCATCTACCTACCAAAGGGAACATGGTACGATTACTTCACGGGTGCTACTTACGAAGGTGGTTGCATACTCAACGATTACTCTGCACCCATCTGGAAGTTGCCTGTCTTGGTGAAGTCAGGGTGCTATCATTCCGATGGTCAATCCGAATAACAACCCTTCTGAGATCGACAAGAGCCGTCGTGTCTTTGAGCTCTATCCAGACGGCAAGACCGAGTTTACCCTCTATGATGACGATGGTACAACGCAGAAATATCTCTGGTGAGAAGGCTACAACGCTCATCACCTCCGATCTTAACGACAAGCAGGTGCTGACCGTGAGTATCAACAAGACCGAAGGTGCGTTTGAAGGCATGGTGAAGAATCAGTCAACAACCTTCTATCTGAACACTAATGCAAAGCCTAAGAAGCTCACAGCCGTTATCGGTGGGAAGAAGATTCTGACTCACAGAGGCTGAGACAGGGCGATAACACATGGCAGTATGTTCGAGGCTTCGAATATCAACCGTTTCTCAACCGCTGGCAGCGAGATGGAACGTCTCTTGGTATCAAAGAATGCACAAATCATCGTGCGTTTGGCTTCCTGCGACATCACAAAGGAGGCAGTAGAACTCCGCGTTGATGGTTTCACACGTCTGAATAAGTCGAATGAAACCCTGCGTAAGAAGGGCACTCGACAGCTCCTGAACTCCTTGAGGCTGATGTTCAGTCGTATAGTGTCACTCAAAGTGGAAGCCAATGCAGAATGCTGACTACTATGAGATAGCCTTCAACGGTCAGACTTATACCACTATCCGTCACAATTCACTCCTCTTCGATGACCTCCAACCAGCCACCGACTACGACTTTAAGGTGCGTGCGGTGAATAGCGATGGGGCAGGAGAGTGGACTCCGTTGCACGTGAAGACGGCTGTCAACCCATTGGAGTATGCTATCAAGGGACTCACCACGCTACCCTCAACCGCCCGTGATATGGAAGGTTTCGAAATTAATCGACTTGTAGATTTCAGTACGACTGGCGACATCTGGCACACCTATTATTATACGAAGGCGGTGCCATTCGACTTCACTGTCGACCTCCATAGCACCAACACCTCTTGACAAACTGCAGTATGTGCCACGTGCAAATGGCGGTAATGGTACGATTACGAAGTGCGACATCGCTGTCAGCAAGGATGGAAAAACTGGATTGAAATTGGTCCACAGCAGTGGGCACGCGATGGCAGAAAGAAGGAGGTGACGCTGACCGAGCATCCTGTGGCTCGTTATGTGAAGGTGAGCGTGAAGGAAGCTGTCGGCAACTTCGGTTCTGGTCGTGAGTTCTATGTCTTCAAGGTGCCGGGCACAAAGACAATTCTTCCGGGCGATATCAACTCGATGGTAAGGTAGACGAGAACGACTTCACCTCTTATATGAACTATACTGGACTCAGAAAGGGCGATGCCGACTTCGATGGCTATATCTCTGGTGGTGACCTCAACGGCAACGGACTCATTGATGCTTACGACATTTCGAATGTTGCCATGCATCTTGAAGGTGGTTGGAACGATGATGAGGTAGCACCAGTTGGCGGTAAGGTTTACTACGAATACAACCGTAAGTCTTACGCAGCGGGCGACGGTGTCATCATCAAGGTGAAGGGTAAGGACTCCAGGCTGTCAACGCCTTCAACCTCGTCTTCCCATATCAGTCCGAAGGAGTTGCAGTTTGTTAAGGTTGAAACCGACCCATCAATGGTTATGCGTAACCTCACCTATAACTGTCATCACACTGATGGTTCTCAGGTGCTCTATCCAACCTTTGTGAATGTGGGCGACCACCATACAATCAATGGTGATGCCGACTTGCTCGTCATCCGTATGAAAGCCCTCAAAAGCCATTCACGGTTAAGAATACAACAGCCAAAGGGTTTGTTAGTGGATAAGCAGTTGAATCAGGTGGAGTTGTGAGTTTTAAATATTGGATTTTAAAATTTTCATAGTAATTATAACTATGATTTCTGAATTATAAAACTTACTCTTTGGTATAGATACTTGTTTTCTATCTGTACTAAAGAGTAAGTTGCTACAAAATAAATATCAATGACTTTACCTCCTCCCTCAAAGAGGGAGATAAACCCAAATTGGGGCATTAGACTACAAATGTCTTAAAACTTCTTGTTTTGTTTCTAACATCTTTTTAAATTACAAGAGAAAAGCTAAAACATATTCATACGCTAATGGACTAAATCCTACTAAACATAGAAGTCATTTATTATACATCCATACAATATTTTTATTTCAAGTTGCTGTCATTTTTAACATTTAGCTGTAACTGTCATAATAACAGACGATTATCTATTCGTTAAGAATGACAGGAGTGACATTAAAACTAAATCGGTCATCAGACCACAATGTTTTTTTAAACTTTTGTGTTTCCTAACGTCTTTTGTCGCCATCTTGTCTCGTCTTTTCAACTTGACGTAGTCCGCTACGCCCTGCGTCACAAAAGACAGTCAATCTGTTCGACAACAAAACAAAAAGACGTTTAGGCTCTAATGATCGATTTGGGATAAAAGGTGCGAAAATTTCTTGTATTAGTTGAGATAATAGATATTTGGTAAGTCGGCCATTCGAACTTACCAAATAAAAGACTTCATCAATGAGGCTCAAAAGCTTTGATGTTTTTGTAAATACTCTACTAATGTATTTCTCAAACTCTTCACAGTTTAAGAGTATTGATAACTCGCAGTATGTGTTTTATGTCAGAGTCCAATTGTATTTATCAGTCCACTTTAGGAACTTAACTCTTAGGAACCCATGTGTGGAATAAGTTTATGTTTCCAATGAAGGTATTTGGGATGCAATCATTTGAAAATAATGCCCTTTTCTTTCCATTAATGAGTCATGATTACCAACTTCAACAATATACCCTTTGTCTAAAAACTACAATTTGGTGCATTCCTAATTGTGCTTAATCTATGTGCAACAACAATAACAGTACGCTGAAGGAATGCATTATTTAAAGCTTCAACTATCTTCTTTTCATTGATAGTATCTAATGCATTTGTAGCTTCATCAAGAAAAAGGTATTGTGGATTACGATAAAGAGCACGAGCTATCAAAAAGTCTTTGCTTTTTGTCCTCCACTTAAACCTCGACCATTCTCACCGATATTGGTTTCAAAACCCCTTTGCATTGCATTTATTTCATCTTCTATTTGTGCTATTCTACAAACTTTCCGTAGTTGTTCATAATCAATATGTTCGTCATCTAAGACAATATTGTTTAATATTGTATCACTGAAAATTTTTCCATCCTGCATTACTACACCACATACTACGCCATTGTCGTAGATTAATAGCATTTACATTCATTTTTATCCATTTTTATATCTCCATAGCTAGGTTTATATAAACGGACTAAAAGTTTTAATAAGGTTGATTTACCACACCACTACCTCCCACAATAGCGGTCACCTTTATTCTCTGGAATGTCAAATAAATATTATGTAGTACTAATGGTGAGTTGGCAGTATATTGGAAATTTACGTTGTCCAATATAAGTGATTTGTTCTCTGGTAGAATTGTAGTACTACCAACTGACAATAATTCTTCTTCATCTTCTAATTGTTTGATTTCATTAATTCTGGAGGAAACTTATTTTTGCATATTGTGCAGATACAATAAAATTGATGAACTGTACTATAGGGCCCATTGAGCATACCTATTATGAATTGCTGAAATCATCACACCAAACGTAATCTCTCCTTTTCTAATTACTGCTGTGGCACAGAAGAATACAATCCCATATTTTTAATACTCTCAATGAATTGTGCTCCAAGATTCTGTGCATTTGTAATAGCTAACACACGCTTGTTTACATGATACAAACGTGCTTGTATCTCTTCCCATTTCCAACGTCTATGTTTCTCAATTATAAATTTTTATATCTTGGATGGAAGATACCGTCTCAACCCAGTAACTCTGATTTTTAGAAAGTAACTCAAAAATATTCCCAGTCCATTTTGCGAATATTGAGAAATAACAATACCCAACCAGCATACAAAATTGAGCCAGATATAAAGATATAGAAAATGATAGCATTGTATATCAGTAAGATGATAGAGAATACAACAAATGTCAATATTGAAAAATATCAAAGATAATGAATTATTCATGATAAAGCTGCGTATTCGCTCGTGATCCTGTGCTCTTTGAAGAATGTCACCCTAAGAGTTTGTTCTCAAAGAAAGTTACAGGAAGCTTCATCAGTTTAATAAGATAATCTGAAATAAGTGCAATATTTACTCTTGCTGTAATATGCATCAATATCCAGTCACGTATTACATTGAATATCATCACACTAAGTAGAATAGATATGTTTCCAATTAAGACCATATTGATGAAATTTACATCAGAGGTCTTTCATTCCTACATCGATAACTGATTTAGAAATAAATGGCAACATTCCTTGTAAAGCTGTTACAAGGAGCATGATTACAAAAAAATCAGTGTAAAGTTACGCTGATAAGGAGTAAAATATTTTTAGAATACTCGAAAAAGTATTCTTCTTTGCCTCTTTCTGTTTTACTGTCTTTAAATTCTGCGGTGGGTTCTGATAGCCAACAATACACCTTGCTTAGCTCCTTTTGATACCAACCTTTCTTAAATTCTTCATGAGTATACTTAATACGACCTTTTGCAGGATCAGAAACCTCAAAATATATTTCTTGTTAGCATGATATACAACTACAAAATGGCTATCTTCCAAAAATAATAGCAGGAAAGGAACGCTATTTACCACATCATCAATAGTACATTTTATTGCTAATGTGCGTAATCCTATGCTTTCTGCACCTGTACTTAAGTCTAACAATGAGACGCCTTCTTTGGTAATACCGCATTTATCTCTGAGAGACTGTAAAAGAGTAGAACTTTCAAAATGTTTAGCAATACTTTTTCAAACATGCAGGCCCACAGTCTTGTGAATCCATTTGGTATTCTACTGGAAATCTATTTAACAACTATATTTTATTTTTCTCCTTTTGCATATAAATTATCAAACAATCTTTCTATAAGTCTCTTAGGTTTAGTAATAATTTCTACAACTCCTTTCGACTCAAAGTCTAATGGCAGTTGCTGTCCAAAATTTGTTATTAACCCCTCTGGAAAAGAAATAATAACAGAGTAGGCATCTATATCACCATTCTGTGTCTTTAATTTATTTGTAATCCATGAAACAGATGTTACCTTTCCTCGTAGCAACCCATACTCATCGTATGGGAAATTGTTAATTTTTACATTTTGCGTTGCCCTACTTTTACTTTTCCTGCACCAAAGGAAGGTATCTGAACTTCTCCTATTATGCTATTCTTATGTGGAATAACAGAGAACAATTCTTGACCAGCTTGCACAAAAATTATTATTACGCCAAAAACCAGAGTATTCCAATTCTCCATCAATTGGTGCAGTTATAAGATAACGTTCTTTCCAAAGCAGAATAGCATTTGCCAACTCATTCTTTTTGTCAATAACTCTGAATAAAGTTTTTCCCTTGTTTCTGCCTCTTCCAACTTTATACGTTGTACTTCGGTCTGGTTCCTATTCACTTCTGACATCTTCATCTGCCGATTACTCTAGCTCCAATGTTTGATGCTTGAAGATTTTGGTGATTTGTATGTTGGTTCTGGTACTCTATCTCACTCATTCCTTTTACAGCAAGTAAGATACTATCTTTCTTCAACTGTGTTTTAGAGTTATCAAGTACCTCTTTCTTTATTTCTATTTCCGAATCTATATTAGTAATAACTTTCTTGTCAGAGGCTATTTGCTCTTGAATACTTTGGCGCATCGTTGAATAAAGGTCGGATGCTAACAGTCGTTGATACTGTGAGTGGGCAAGCTTTAAGGAGTTATAGGCAGTACTTAACTCACCAAGTACTAATGTGTCTGGCATGACTATAGAGGTTAATGCAGTACTAGACATTTTTATCTATGATTTTTCTCCAAACGTAATAAATGCCAATAGTTAGCTCCCATTATCTATATGAGGCGACAACCCTCCTCTTTTTACTTTCGAATGGCTGAATGTAACAATATAATACGACCATTATCTTTAGAAACTAATCGTATAGGAGCATTGGAGGCTGTAACTGTTATCTCTCCATCTACTGTGTCTGGATATTTGATTAAAACCTAACAGAATAACAACACCCATAAGTACGCTCACACAAAGCGCAACCCATTTGGTCCAATAAGTAGGCATACGGTCGATGATAACCTGTATTTCTTCTGATCTCTGTTCTAATTCAGTGTGCTCTTGCACTGTTTCTTTTTCCATATTATATATCAGTCGTTAAAATGATGTGATATGTTATGAACCATTGCCAATCTTTTATCCGTCTCTTGAAAATGTCGACTTATTAGTCCCTTAAATCTATCATTACTGGCTGTTACATCTGAATAGCCAAAATCAGTCTGTATAGACAGAAATGGATAAACTGTCATCTTGTTTTTGGCAATGACAGATAGGACACCATCTGCAGTGTCATTATCCTGAAAAATCGTATTTCAAGATCTTATTAAACAGAGGTTTGAAAATAACGATGAACTGTGTGCACCAAAACCAATCTACCCAATATCTATTGGCAGATACAGGTACGGCATGTCCAAATCCTCCAATACCTCCTGACAATAATTCTACGTGTTGTTCTTCTGCCTCAATAATATTGGCAAACAAGTAATCTCTGGAATAGTCCTTCGTAAAAGTATGATCATCCTCACAGATAATCATAATATCATCACCGTTACTTATAGCATTTTTACAGCCTTGACCATACTTTTTCCATAGTCCTAATCTTCCATTTGTATCTTCAACGGCATCAATGATATGTAAAGCGAATTCTTTTTCCTCTGAACTGTTTCTCTAAGTGCTTACGTCTGTCAGGGCGACTTTTCATATTGATGGCATACACAGGAGATAAAAAATCTGTAGAGGAGTCTATTTCTCTCTTTTTGTTTTTATAGTTTTTAAAGATGATATCAACTTTTCTTTTCCATACATCCCAATTCAGTCTTTTTCATATTCTTTTCTGCTTTGATTTACGCAGAGCGATATATTGTTTTTGATTACTGAAAATCGAGATGATTTTTCTCTGCATAATCCTTACCTGAAAGCAGAAGGTGAAGTAACAACCATTCTTCCCTTCTCTCACAGGTTGACTCACACCACCCACATTTGCAGCTATGCTTGGTACTCCATAAGCTGATGCTTCACAGAAAAACTAATTCCATAAGCATCAAAAGTGGTTGGCAAAATGAGGAAATGCGCATTATAGAGTATTTCATCAAGTCTTTTTCAGGTCTTCTTCCTTTGATTTGTCCAAAAGGGAATGATGGAGAGACCTTCGTCCTCCTCTATTTTTGTAGGTGGGGTAGAGCCTATAATTGTCAGCGTACAAGGAAATCCTTTTTCCTTCATGTGTCTGTAAGCCGCAAGAGCTTTGTCTCCTCCTTTCTTTTTTCCCAATTTCTCCCAATAAATACCAGATGGCAAAACGTCCGTTGGTGATTCTATCTTATACTTTAAGGGTGCAGGGATGTTAGCTCCGAATTCTACGACGTTTATCTTACGTGCATCAGCATGATAATGCTCTGATTGCATTGTTTTTACCCATTCTGAACAATATAACAGAACATCAACATTGTTCTATCAACCGTTGTTCTGTTGTTTCTACAAGACCATGATAGTAGCCTTCTTTGATATTAAGATAATCTTTGAATTGATCAAACGTCGCATCACTGATATATACGATAGGGATATTTATTTGTAGGTCAGATGTAAAATTGTAATCACAGCTACTACAACATCAAACCGACCATTCTTAATTTCTGTTGAAAGAATCCTTGCGAAATCCTTTTGTGTAATTTTCTGGATAATATCTTTCATTCTTTCCTTTGAAACGATGATACCAAACGCCACCATTTACTAGATTACCACCAAGCCACGCAACTTCATGCTGTTGGGAAAAGGATACGGTAGATATGCCGTGTTGTTCCAGACCATAGGTGGACATCATTAGGACTTTTTGTTTGAAAGAAATGCTATTTTCATAGATAATTATAACTTAAAAATATTAATAAACAGAATATAATATATTCATTTAGATATTAGAATCAAATCCCTTTATATAAGATATCTTTTGAAAAAGAAAAACAACTATATCATTTTACCTGTAACTGCCTAACAAGCTATTATCCAGTACTTTTTAAAAGGAACTCTGTTTTATGGGGGCTTTCCTTTCTGATTTTTACGGTCATCAACAAAAAGTCATCTCAAGAATAATCGTATCATTCTTTTCAACATACCTTATGAGAAAGACACTCAAGCCTTTTAATTTAGATAAAAGCAATCCCTGTATAATAAGATAAATTCCGTTAAAAACATAATGATGGTACCAGTATAGTATTTTATATAGTATATTCTTTATGGAAAGGAATCGAAATTTATCTTATCGATTTCTTTCCCACAATCAAGAAGACACAAAATTTAGAAGATGTCTTATAAAGTAAAAATATAGTTACCTCATCCAGAACCCTTTAATAAACTCTGTATGTGAGACTCTTGTAAATGTTTTTACAATTTCATCATTTAGCCTTTAATTCCTGTGAACTCTTAGCGAGCTGACTTCTTTTCAGATTGATACATTGCCCATCCCTTTTCACAGCCTTCCCTCAGCGTAACAACAAGACAGCGGCTAATCTCATGTCCTGGGTGAGAGTCTTGATTATACAAATTCTTGAAGTTGGCATCGGCTTGCTTATAGCAATCCATAGCTTTCTCCTTATTCCCCTATCTTTTCATAGAGAATACCCATAGGAAGTAAAGTGTGAGGATCCGTCGGATTACGTTTAAGATAAATACTCAGTGTTTCCAACGCTTGTTCTGTCTTGCCTATCCTCAGTGAGATACTCAGCTTTATGACTGTATGCCAAGCTGTAATCAGCATCCGTAGCAAATAGCTTTATCAAGTAAAGCTGATTGCCTTTTCGAGGAGATTCTAAGACTTGGGGTTTTGTGCATAGATAGCCGTTGCCTCATTATTTAATGCTATGGTTGCAGGGATAGGTTGCTATAATGCCCTGTTACATCTTTTCGTTGAGCACTACAAGATATTATTGTGAGGATGTAGTAAAAAGAAATTGGCGAAACATAGCTATATAATAATTATGTGAATTAATTATATTATAAAAACTGATTTTTACTCAAGAGTAAAAATTATCTATTTTCTGAATAAACTGTTTCTTCATGTATATGGTTATAATATCCTATTCCACTATCATAGCTAAAGGAAACGCGTACTTTTACTTCAACTCTACCTGAGTATCTAGCTAAATTAAATCTAGCGTTACCTATGGGGTTATCTCCTGTTCGATAGATATAGGAACCTTCAGATGTCAGATCCCTGAGTTTCCATTTCACATCCATCAACATATAGAACTGCAACACCAGTAGGCTTACCTTGGTTCAAATCTGGTCTTATGTAAGCAGCATTACTTTACAGATACTATGATTTCACCATTCTGAATGACCGTGTAACCTTGTACATTTGTCCTTGCTGTTGCTCCTATTCCCTCTGCAAGATAGTACTGGTAAGAGTTTCCTCCAAACAATGATGTCATTCTAGACTTTTCTTCAACGGTGAATTCCATACCTACATATCCATATTTTGTAGCCAAAAACCACCTCCCCATGTCCCTTCTTCAAGTGCATCTTGAAACTGTTTTAACAGTGTAGAACTTCATTTCTCACTGGTTCCCCCATCATCATATTTCAGAAGAACCTCCTATTGTCAATATATTGTCAGTTACGTAATGTTTATAAGTTCCACCTCGTATTCACAACTTGATAGTCCCATATTAGAAACTCCTATTACCCATCCACCTGTCCATTTTCCATGGTCTACAAGTTCTCTAAACTCAATTGCAGTAAAAAGGATCCTCTGTAGACCCATTACCTCCTTTCACATAGTTTCTCTGTTCAGAAAAACGAAATGATTTCTTGACTCTGCTAATTCAGAAAGACTAGCTTTTAGTTAATTTTCTCATAATAGAAATGTTTTTAGTTAATAATTATTTAGCGAGACTCTCAATTAAGTCTCTTTCTTTTTGAAGTCATATAAAGTCATACCTCTTATGATATAGTAGTTAGTGTATGCTTGTCTGATAGCAGAAGCATATTGTGATAATGAGGTAAAGTTTGATTGTTTTGGGCAACATATAGTTCATAGTCTGAAATTCTACCTAACGAGAATTTCTTCAAGGCGAAAGTTTATATTGATCCTGAGATAGTTCGTAGGATCGTTTAGCTGTCATCCAGAGTTTGACAGCCGACCGATAGGCATTAATTCTTTCTGCAATCTGATTTTCAAAATTTCTTAGTCTGGTTTCACGTTCAAGGAGGTTAGACTGAAATATATTCTCCGCCATTTTGATTTTATTTCTTGTTAATACCCCATTGGAAAATAGGTATCTGAATCCCCACCTGAATAGATTGCCGAGTATTCGGGTGATGGTAGGCTTTCTATAAAATGCTCAGCATATTGGTTGGTTCCATAACCAAGGCTAATACTGGCATTAAAACGATTTTCCAGTTTAATAAGAAAAAGATTTTGCTCTGCCTCAAGTTTCTCAAGTTCCAGCTGCTGGTAAAAAGAATTGTTCTTACGCACATAGTACCATATTGCATAGAGTCAATGGATAATGGTAGGTCAAATTCTGGAGATACTATCGCTATCTCCTGTAGTTGTACCAATACTTGTCAATAGCTGGTGGTAAAGTTGTTGATAGTTTTGGATTGCATCTTCTGAGTCTAATTTACTTCGTAAAGATTGCAACTCTATTTGCTTGTAATCATATTCCGTAATACGACCATTATCCAGTTTTATTCGTGCAATATCTAATAATGTGTCATTGTTAAGAACGGTTTGCTTGGAAAAGATCAAGTTTCATTTTTGCTGCTAAAACATCCATATATTGACTTAAGATGTTTTTGTTGTATCTGCGCAATATTAGAACAAAAATTTGTTGATAGCAATCACGTTCTTTCGATTCTTCTATTTTCTTTTTCCAGCAGATAACGCTTTCTTCCGCCCCATAGATTTTGCGAATAACTAATATAATAAGGTGAGGTACTGTAACTCTTACGATGATAAGAAAATTCGTTCAGATAGTTTAAACTACTTCCAACTTGTAGTTGTCCTCCTGTAAATGGTACTTTTTGATGTATAGTAAGTCCGACACTGTTGCTGTTAGAGTAATCTTTACATACGTATAACTACCAGTTGTAGGATCCTGCATAAGCCTTAATGAGCGATTAAAGCCAATAGGTGACAACGCAAAAACTAATAGAGAGTGAAAGTAGCTCTTTTTATAATTTTCATAACGTAACAGTTCGTTTTTATACTTTAGCTTTTCTATCTGGGCGACTATTTGAAGTAAGCGAAAGCGTATCTATGACATATGACAAGCTCCCTTCACAAAAAGGAGTCTGTGAAGACACTCTATTGCTATATAAAAACAGTAGATGAAAAAGTTAGATAAATATAGATTTTAAGTTTCACGGTTTTTAGGTATAGTTGTATTTAGTGTACAAAGATAAAATTAATTATAATATAAAAAGTGTAGAGGATTGCGTTTTAACTTTTATTATAATTGATGTTTTATTTGTCAATTTCCTTGAAAATCCGATGATACCCTCTGACAATAATGGAAGCGAACAGGGGAATACGCAAGCTAAAAATCAAACTAAAGAACTCATGTACATTTCGTTTCCGACTTCGGAACAGACGCCTTTCTTGAACTTTTATTGATTGTAGAAACAGCGAAGAAGCACGACAGAAGCTCATATAATGCGATTCAAGCTTTATTTAAGGTTTGATAAATTGATATGCATTGTATAATCGAGTATCGCTGAATAGTTACTCTCTAACGCTATTTACTTGTCCCTACTCTTAACGTTATTTAGTTTGTCTACTTTTAACGCTATTTACTTGTCTCTTGTTACTCTGTCCCTGTTTGTCAGATTTTTTCGCATAGTTAGAAATCAGTGATGCTCATTAAGGGCTAATTAACGCCTAATTGGCTTCTTAAAGATGCCCTTTAAGCTTGCAAAAGACGCCTTTTTGAAGTCCAATTAAGCACCTTTTACTTTTTGCTACCTTATAACTGTTTGATTTAGTGATGGTTGCAGAGCCGTTTTTCTGTGGCTTTTTTCGTGATTTTTGAACGGGATTAAAGCGATGATGTGTAATAAATCTTCAAAGTCTTGCAGAGCTTGGTACTTGAATTTACCCATGAGGAAAAAGAATTAGCTTTTTGAGAAAAGCTCTCAACAACTCATGCGAAATGGTGTCCCCAAATACCAATTCTCGCATAGCAGTTCTCCTGCAAGGATAACGCTTTGACTTTTAGATGTACTGAAGAAATACCTTTATCAATCAGTACGGACAATAATCTCAAAGGAAGACTTTACTATTTTATATTGTTGTGAATAACTCCAATTGTTTATGGCGAGTTATAACTCAACTCTTTCCTGTAAATCAAAAATTGAAGACCATAGCTTCTACCATAGAGTGTCTGTTTTCAATTTTTCCACCATTATGATAGAAATGTTCTTTTGGTCACAACATTGAAACGTTGCCAAAAACGCTTTTATCATCTCATTTGGTCGATAATCATTGTGATGCCAGGTGGAAAGAATAAATTTTTGCACGAGTTTGTGATAATGCATAGAAAAGTTCTTCTTCATCTTCTCTGTCCACCCATTATAATAGTCTACATATCGACCATAATATGGTGGATCAGCAAATAATATCACCCTCACCAGCTTGTGCGATAGTTTCAAGAAATGAGCATTATTAAATTCCCACTCTTTTTCTGATAATCTGAGCAACACTTCTAATTTGATTGCAGATTTTTGTTATATATGCAGGTGCAAATCGTCCAGGCTTTTTACAAAATGGGATATTCCAATCTCCACTTTTATTAAAACGCATCATCCCATTAAACCCTGCTCGAGATAAGAAATAAAATCATAAGGACTATGTTCTCGATTAAACCTGTTGCGAACAAGACGATAATGCGCATATCCATCTTCGTCTGCATATCTCTAATAGTTTTACTTTCACGCTCAAGATATGTACGCATAGTATAAAGGTGTTATCTCTCCACTTTGCAGCTGCTGATAAAAATTTATTATGTGTGATTAGTATCCCTACAATGTGAATGCCATTAACAGGTGAGTTAAATCCTACAACACCAGTGCCGAAAAAGGTTCTATCCAACGTGATTCAGCGAAAACTCTGATGTTAAAATCAAGTCATTAATCCACGGAATCAGCTTTTGTCTTAATACCTTGTGATTTTATAGGAGGAATGATCGTAGCCATATTTATTTATCCAATTCAGTAAGTATTGTATGTTCTTTTTAGATATTCCTTGTAAGATTTTAGGTTATTATAATGAGGTTTCCCAATGCCAGCTTTACTTGCATCTGCTTTTATTATAGAAATTCATCCAATAATGGTCAAAAACCTTCTCCCCGAATTTAGAAAAAGTTCCTTCTCCCTTCGTAAGTTTGTCAATATCAACGATACCTCCAATATTTCTTGTGTTTCCACTGCCTGGTCTGTCACATGCAATTTTCCATTTAGGCTGGACAAAGAAGATAAAATGTTCTATAACTGATTTTTATTGCATTAAGTTCGTTTATGCTATATACATTAAATTCATCTTCTACGCTGATACCCTGCTTATAGAGCATCCCAAGAACAAGATGACATTTATACTCTTCATACGGATAATCTGTATTCTTTTTCACTTTCCGATTACGGAAATATCCCCAATAAGAGCCTAATGTAAGTCCATTTACTTTCCTATCGTTTCGCATAGCTTGATTTGAAATCAACGGCAAATAAATTTCCATCTTTGTCCTTAAAGGTAAGATCAGGATAAAATTTGAGCAGAGGGTAACTCTAAAGACTAACCCATTACGTTTGGCGAAAGCATCAAGTTTTGGAATGAGAATGATTTCTATAAGTTTTTGATACAACTTTCGTATCATTAGTTATTGTGTAGATGTTTTTATTTACATCTATGAATCCTTTTTACTATCCAATTATTGTCTTTTGTTTCAAGTAAAGCTTTGTATGATTTTACTTCTTCGGTCAGAAGTTTTTCAAATTTCTTTTTATCCATATTAATAGAGGGCCAGTGAGAAATCAAAAATATTCTCTCTTTTAAAGGTTGATAACAATTACAAAGGTAATGTAATAAGTCAATATAAGATTTCATTTTTCTCAAATAGAATAGTGTAGCTTTGGTGTAATTCCTGTCATCTTTGTGATAAGTTTTGACTGTTTCTTCAAAAACTTAATAGTTTTCTCATAATTTAGGTAGCTGGATATACAGAAATAGGCTTTTTAGCAGAAAAGAGTTGGTAATTGGCAGAAGGAAATATGTGCTTTCCTTAGAGAAGATTGATTTTTCCCCTTTGTGGGGCTTTTGAACTTACGAATCAAAGGAATTCTGGTGTTGAAAGATAGGTTATAAACAAGTGATCTTGGTACTTGAAACGGAGGTTTTTATGATTGTAAAACGCAATTGTTGACAAGCATTCACAGAATTAAGGAGTAACTCATTCAGCGATACTCGATATATACAGTGCATATCAATTTATCAAAACCTCAAATAAGGCTTGAATCGCATTATATGGCGTTTTATCGTGCTACGCTGTTTCTACAATCGAATGAAGTTCAAGAAAAGCGTCTGTTCGAAGTTAGAACGAAATGTACACTGAGTTCTTTAGTTTGATTTTTAGCTTGCTGTATTCCCCCGTTCGCTCCATTATTGTCAGAGGGTATCATCGGATTCAAGGAAATTGAAAAATGTAGTCCTGCATTTGACTAGGCCTTTTTGAACGTAATGAACTCTTTTTACCAAACCTCCTATATTCTGTTTGAGCAGATTGTCTCAAACGCCGGGTCCATGACACCTTGTCTCATAACGTCCTTCGGATTAGTGTTCCACTGGTAGAATAGCTTCACGGAACAGATTGGCAACTTCCCCAGACCACTCTTGTTCAGTGTTCAACTCTGAAAGATATTGCAGTTCGCGAAGTAAGTGAGCAAGACATACCTGGTGATTGAGGAAATGAAGTGCAAAGTATGCGCTATGGCGGTCGGTAACGGCAGTCATTCGTTCCAAGCTATCGCCAAACTTGTCTGCCATACATTTCTCGAGCCTCTTCCGTCAGCACGGAAAAGCAGTGTGTAATAAACTGTCTGTGCTATCCAGGCCCAGTCGAGTCTTTTTGTTACAGTACAAAACCACTCTCATCGAAACCAACCACTTGCTGATGACTTGATATACTCTTTAATCTTATCAATCACTAGTTGCGTATTTCTCTTTGCTTCATCTCACCCAGTTCACCAGCGAGCCTTCGCTGAGTGAGACCGAATACCTCACGCAAAAACTTGCTATACGACCGTATGGGAGAAATTGCACGACACTCAGATAAACCACTAAAGTCTTTACGCTTGAATCGTATACCACGTCGTTTGACCGCCGTCTCGGTGCCGTCCGAATACGTTTACCACAGTTCTTGCATACCATCACATAGTGTCGGATTTCCTTGATTACGGGCTTCAACTCTGAATGGAAATAACCTGCGTCACATAATCAAGCACACGCTCGGCGTCTCGATAAAAGATTCCCTCGCAACGACTGCAATAGTTAGGAACCCTCATCGATTATCCGTCAGGTACGGAAGAGCAAGACAACCTATGCCCATCATGTCCCTTTGTCCTCCTGGCTTCTGCCACTTGGCTTACGCAGGTTTCTTGTTCTTCTGACAACCCCATCCTTCATACGCTCCTTTGCTTGGTGGAGTGCTGTTATTAGAGTTCCCTGTCAGGGTTTTCATACTTGGCCAAGGTCCCTGAAAGTTTGTGAGTTCCGTATCTTTCGTGCGGATTTGGAGGTTCAGAGCATTTTATGTTACGGTTCAATTTCCCATAATCTCGGCATACTGTTGGCTGACAGTTTCACGCAACAGTCGCATCTCTTTCGTCGCATGTCTTGTAATACTTTTTGATATGTCCGTAACTTGCTCTTTCCATAGGTATAAAAAGGTACAAAGAAAATCTGAAATACGCAAGAAAAATGAGCATCTTTATAGTCTTTATTCGAAGATTTTTAGAGGAAAGAATACTGATCGGTTATACTCGCTGAATAGTTACAAATTATGGTTTGTTTATTAAAAATAGTTAATAAATGGTTGTACTCAATACATATCTTAAAAATAAATATATAAATTTGCCAGTCCCCTAAGAGGGCGTACTGACATTTACATAGATAAATAAATATTAATTAAAAACTATAAATCATTTAACTAAGCCGTTTCTATGAAGAGACTTTTTCAAATCTTATTTGTGGATGGTTCTTGATGGGCTCGCTCGCATGGGTTTCCTGCTCTGATAAAGAGGTGGGAGGCACGGCTGGTGCAGCTTTTGACCCTTCACAACCGATTGTCATTAGTGACTTTTATCCCGACAGTGGTGGTATTGCTACCCCAATGATTATCACGGGTAAGAACTTTGGTAATGATACCACAGGCCTTTCACTTTGGTATGTTGATGAGGATGGCAAGCGTCATCGTGGTGGACTTGTATCATCTAAATGGCGATAAGCTTTACAGCTATGTGCCAGCAGGTTTGACTTACAAGCGTAACATCAAACTTGAGGTGACACGTGCGAACGGTACTGATACCATCAAAGGTGCTGGCGACCGCGACTTTAAGTATATCACACAGACTGCTGTTACAACAATTGTTGGAACACAGACAAGTGATGCTCATGCTACAAAGGCAGATAAGCTGTTGACATCAAACCTCTCAGCTCCAGCTTACCTTTGTATCGATAATGATAATAATATCTTTGTTGTACAGCATACTTTCAATGATGGTCTTAACGCAAACGGTACAAACTGTGATATTCAGTGCCGTAATGAGAAGAATGAGAATATTGGTGGTATGGTATTGAAGGCTAACTTGAAGAAGGATGAGGTTTCTATCCTTCAGGTGAATAGCGACAAGATTAATGCACCAGCTTACTCAACACTTGATGGTTATGAGGGAGTATATGTGCCAGATGATAGCGGACGTAAGTATTATAGTCTGTTGAAGGATCAAGGTTATGCTGTTCACAAGCAGCAGTTCATTAATCCTAACGGTTATTCTGACCTTGATCAATAGCAACTGGAAGTACTGCTTCGTGATTAACAAGAACGACCAGATGATTTACTCTGTGATGTTTAAGGGTCAGCTTATCCGTATCAATCCTAAGACGCGTAAGGCAGAATTGCTGTTGAAGCGTGTGGGTAAGGATGGTCCTAAGGGTGCAGGTGGTTCAGATGCTTTCTGTACTTTCAGTCCCCACACAGCCCTAACCGTTTGTTTATCTCTTTCACCGATGCACACCAGATTTGGTATGTTGACGTAGACCAGTTGTCAGACAAGGACTCTCTGACTTACGCAGGTGAGCCATACGCAGGTATTGCATCTTTCGGTACAGTAAACGTAACTGAAGGTAAGGGATGGGAAGACGGAGCCTTGAAGAATGCTAGTTCTGCTTCCACGTCAGATGACTTTCACCAAGGATGGTAAGCTCTATATTGCCGACTCTGGTAACCACTGTATCCGTATGATTGATACAACGTTAGGTAAGAACGCACGTGTAACCACACCTATTGGTGTACCACAGAGTGCAGGTTTCCAAGATGGTGGTGTCGAGTTAGCTAAGTTTCAATTGGCCGACGGGAGTCGCCGTGAGTGCAGACGGAAGTACGGTTTATGTCGCCGATTCGAAGAATCAGGTGATACGAGAGTTATCAATTAAATAGCTATTGCCTAATAAAACTACAAACATAGAATCTATGAGAAGAACTTTATATGTCTTGTGTCTCATGGTGGCTCTGTTGACCTACGGACTTCAAGCCTATTCCGCAAGATAATAGTACTGCAAAAGCAGTTCTCGGTAGCAGGTATCATTTATGATGATCGGGTGAACCCTGTATTGGTGCTACCGTTCGTGTTAAGAACGAACCAGGGTGTAGGAACTGTTTCCGACCTCGATGGTAAAGTTTCGCTATCAAAGGTTAAGCCGGGTGCTACGCTCTTGTTCGAGTATAGTTGGTATGGAGACCATACAGCGCACTATCCTCAAGATGAGCCTTCCCTCTCAATTAAGTTTAAGGTAGCCAAGACCAATGCCATCGACGAGGTTGTCGTGACAGGTCTTGTTTCTCAGAAGAAGGTATCGGTGGTTGGTGCTGTGTCTCACTATTAATATGGAAGAGTTGCGTACTCCAGGTACCTCACCCGTGAACATGATTGGTGGTCGTATGCCTGGTGTTATCACCATGCAGCTCTCAGAGAGCCAGGTCAGAACCTATCCAACTCTGGGTGCGTGGTGTATCAACCTTTGGTGCTGGAGCAGGTGCGCTTTGTCCTCATCGACGGTATTGAGGGTAGTCTCAATGATATTGACGTAGACGACGTTGAGAGCATCTCAGTATTGAAAGGATGTTGCTGCAACAGCTGTCTATGGTGTGCGTGAGTGCTAACGGTGTTGTATTGGTTACTACCAAGCGCGGTTCAAAAGGAGAAGATTCAAAGGTTACAGCTCGTGCGACAGTGAAGTTGTCACAGATCAAGCGTCTGCCTGAGTATCTCTCATCTTACGACTATGCAAGACTTGCTAACGAGGCACGTGCTATGTCAGGAGAGGCAGACCTCTATACGCCAATTCAGTTGGATATCATCAAGAACAACCTTGACCCAGAGCTTTATCCAAACGTAAACTGGATTGACCAGATTATGAAGAAGACCTCTTTGCAGGAGAACTACTATGCTAGTGCGCGTGGTGGTGAGTGATGTTGCACAGTATTTCGTTTCTGTAGGTTATCGTCACGAAGGTGCAGCCTATAAGCAGAAGGAAAACCAGTTCCATCAGCCATTGTCCTACGATCAGTTGACTTATCGTGCAAATATTAACATGAACCTCACCAAGCGTTCAGAGCTTTACTTTGGTGTTGATGGTAGCATCACTAACTACACAACTCCGGGTGGTAAGAATACCAACCAAGTGTGGGAGGATGTACTCCAGCTGAATCCATTGATGTTCCCTGTTACATACGCTGACGGAACATTGCCCAACCTATGGTCAGAGTGACCTGATCTCCCATTTGCTGCCCTCAACTATCAGGGGTTACAACTCAGCTGATAACACTCGTAATATGATTACCTTGAAGTTCACACACCGCTTCGGTGGTATTCTCAAGGGACTCGTGGGTTCTGTTCAGGCTGTTAACGACCGCACATCAGGTTTCAGCGAGCGCCGTTTCGTTAGACCAGACTACTATCGTGCAACAGGTCGTACCTCTACCCAGGTGACCTATCAAGACACTGCAGTTCTAAAGCTAGCAAGATATGTCGTACTCTTCAAACAATGAATCTTGGAGAAAGTACTACATGGAGGCTAAGTTAGACTATAACACAAGTATCGGTGCTCACAACCTCGGTAGCTCTCTCTTCTATTATATGGAAGATACAAAGGGTTCTAAATGGGGCAATGGTGATGCACTCGGTATCGCAGCTATTCCTAAGCGTCGTCAGAACGTATCTGGTCGTTTGTCATGGGGTTATAACTCAACTTACTTTTGTAGATGCTAATTTCGGTTACACTGGTTCAGACATCTTCCCTAGGGTGAGCGTTTCGGTTTCTTCCCATCAATCGCTGTGGGTTGGGCTCAACTTCATGAAGCTGGTACAGAAGCATCTTCCATTCGTAAACTTCTTCAAGATTCGTGGTTCTTACGGTCTTGCGGTAACGATCAGATTGCAGATAAGGATCTCGTTTCCATACTTGACAATTATCAACAACCACGCTGGTACCACATGGGGTTACTGCGGTCGAGGTATTGTTGAGAAGCAGCAGGGTGCTGATAACTTGAAATGGGAGTTGCAAAAGAAGTTGAACGTCGGGTATCGATGCAAACTTCTTCAACGATGCTATTAAGTTGACTGTTGACTTCTTCCGGTGATACACGATCACATCTTCCAGGACCGTAGTTACATTGCCAGAGTTTGCTGGTATGGTAACTTATCCTAAGTCAAAACGTGGGTCGTATGCACTCATTCGGTTCAGATGGTAGCATCTCTTATTTCCCACAAGATTAATAAGGAGATGAACTTTACCGTTCGTGCAAACTATACATGGTCACAGAACATTGTTGACTACTTTGAGGAGAACAAACTGCTTACGATTATCAGAGCGTGACTGGCGTATGCTTACGGCGTATTGCGTGGTTACATCTCTGAGGGTCTCTTCAAGGATGAGGCAGACATTCGCCAGAGTCCAGACTAGACAGCAACCTTTCGGGCGTTGTTTCGTCCCGGTGATATCAAGTATCGTGACGTGAATGAGTGATGGCGTCATCAATAAGGACGACCGCGTGCCATTGTCATACGGTAACAACGTTCCTCGCGTAATGTTCGGTCTTGGTGGTGAGTTTAATTATAAGGACTTCACAGTCAAGCTTGCTCTTCAAAGGGTAATACAGGTGTTGACTACTACCGTGTAGGTATGGGTCACGACGCAGGCTGGATTCCCATTCTATAATGGTGAGATGGGTAATGTATTGAAGATGGTGAACAATCCAAAGAATCGTTGGATTCCCATCATGGTACTCTGGTGATCCATCAACAGAGAATCCTAACACGCAATGTTCCACGTCTCTCTCTTACGGTTCAAATACCAACAACTCACAGCTTTTCTACGTTCTGGAAAGCAGAATGGTTCATTCCTCCGTTTCCAGGAGTTGAACTTCCGTTATGTCTCTCCGTCATCGTAAGTGGCTGCGTGCAGCTGGTCTTAGCTCGCTGGAGTGTGACTTCGTTATCAACAACCTCTTCACAATCGACAGCGCAAAGTACTTCGACCCAGAGCAGGATCGGTATAATGGTGCGACTTATCCAATCCCAACCACCTATTCATTGCAGAGTGCTTTTAGATTCAAGGTTTCACCTCTAATTAGTTGTAATAATGAAAAACATCTAGCTTTGAGCGCGTTGCAGCTCTGTTCTCAGGCATGACATTCACATCATGTAACTTCTCGATCAGGACGACAACTTTAATGCTATCTTCAAGGAGGACTCAGTCTTCCACTCAGCCCAGAATGCAATGGCTATCTCTATAGCACTCCAACGATGTTCCCATCAGCTGGTAACATCTGGGGTAACTCATGGACTCCGGGTGAGACAGCGTCAGACGAGATTTGTGTACGCTGGCAGACGAACGAGTTCTGGGGTGCAAAAGTTCACAGTAGGTAACGTGAATGCGAAAGCGTGTCCTAACTGAGGGACAGTGGTACCAGATGTATAAGATTATCAGACGATGCAACCTTATGTTATCAAAGGCTGACAAGATTGCGTGATATGTCTAACAAATGACAAGGCAGACTATAAGGCAATGGTTCACTCATTCTGTGGTTATGCTATTACGTATTGTTACAGAACTGGGGACCTTGTCTCATCGTTGGTGACGAGGTTGTATCAACCAGTGAAAAGGCTGATTACTACGATCGTGAGCGTGCAACAATGGATGAGTCGACTCGACTATATCTGTAATGAGTTTGCACAGTCACTCCTGGGCTTTGAAGCGTCCAAGCGAGCAGTCAACTGCTTACTTCGGTCGTCCATCAAAGGGTACTGCGTTGGCACTCATTGCACGTCTTCGTCTCTTGCAGGCTTCACCAACCTTCAATGGTGGTACTTTATGCAAAGCGTTACTCGGTGAGTGGAAGCGTAATAGTGATGGCAAGTATTATGTAAATCAGGACTATGATGCAAAGCATTGGGCCGTTGCTGCAGCTGCAGCCAAAGCAGGTTATCGACTTGGACTACTATACGCTTTACACGGTTGATGCTGATAAGGATAATCCATATCCACTGATGCATCTGTTCCAACAGCGAAGTTCCTGATGGTGCAGGCGGTATCGACCCATATCACTCTTTTGCTGACATATGTTCAATGGCGAGGGTACAGCAAGGTGAACAGGAGCTTATCTGGGCTGATGAGATTTCTGGTGTGTAACAGACTACACCGTCACTCTTTCCCAGTGAACTATGGTGGATGGGGTGGTATGTCAGTTCCATAGCGTGTGATCGACTGTTTCTTGATGAAAGATGGTAAGTAGCATGCAGAGTCTCCACTCTATGAGGCAGACTTTGACTAAGCACGTGAACCAGAAGAAGTCTATATGGTGATTGCGATATGGCAAATGGTACTTCATTGGCTTACACGAGATCGTTCAGCTCGCTTCTATGCAAGTATTGGTTTCCCAGGTCGTATCTGGAAGATGAACTCTACTACCGATGGAAGTTACAATAACCAGACATTCTGGTACTCTCGATGATCTCTAAGGCTGGTAAGAACGCAGCAGGTAACAACCTAACGACTACTGTATCAGTGGTTACGTACTATCTAAGTACATCCACCCAGATGATTCTTGGCGCATGGCAAGGATGGTGCTGCTGTAGTCAAGCAAGTCTTCCCAATCATCCGTTATGCTAGAAATTCGTTGACCTACTGTGAGGCTAACCATGTTCAGGGTGCTGAGAATGTAAGACATGGGATGCAAACTGGCAGATTGGTTGATGTAGCTGTAACTCGTGATGAGGCTGCTATGGCACGTTATTTCAATATGATCTCGTTACCGTGTTGGTCTTCCTGGTGTAGAAGCTGCAACGCTCAGTTCAGAATGCCTTCGATGAGGTTATCAAGAACGAGCGTCAGGTTGAGCTCTTCAATGAAGGTCACCGCTACTTCGCACACGTCGTTGGGGTACTTACTGCCAGAGGATGCTAACAGTTCTAACTGGCGTGGTCTCGATGTTTTACAGCGAGAAGAAGGGTAATAACGATGGTCCATTCTTCAACCTCGTAACCATCAACGAGCAGAATATTCGCGACCGTAAAAGGCTCTCCACGCATGGTATTCCTTCCACTTCAGCACAGTGAGCTGGTGAAGAGGTCCTAAGATGGATCAGAACCCAGGTTGGGATCGTTAATAACGTTAATATTGTAACTATTTACGAAAAATACAAATATATTATAGGATGTGCCTTAGTAGCTGTAGCATTGTCATCATGTAACAATTATGACTTTGATCAGAACTCCTATCCTCACAAAGTAGGATTGATGGCGGTACCAACCGTATCTATGATCGTACCACGGTAGAGCTTTCGCCGTGGAGAACAGTACGGCTTCTGTACAGTTGGTAGCAAATTTGAGTGGTTCGCAGTTGGCTGACCGTGACTATCACGTGACCATTGCTCATGATGATTCACTCTTCAATGCTTATAACAAGTCTAACTTCGATATCGACAGTACAAAGTTTGCGTCTGTTTCCAGCCAACTGTTACTGAAGATCCACAGATGGAGGGTACTATTCATTCTGGCTCAACAAGTGTCTCTTCGATATCAAGTTGAAGAATCCGGACCTTGTCACCAGACAGTGCTACTCCCCTCAACTATAAGATTGTTAGCCATGATGCAAGTGCACCTCGCTACTGACAATAAGAGTTAGGGTGTTGCTGAATCGTATGTTGATTAGGTGACATGGAAGAATGCGTATGGCTCTACCGCTGAGGGCTGGAACTATCAGTTGGTTTCTTCTCGGGTTACTAACGTTGAGACAAAGTCAACGACTCGTCCTACCAATACTGTTCGTGCCTTCCCAATATCTGCTAACGCTGTTCGTTTTCCTTGCAGGCGACGAGAAATGGGACGATTACACAAAGGCATTGCATGATATCAACGTGAAGAGCATCGTTGCTACTATCGGTTCGCAGACGGTTACGAATCCTTCCAGCTTACAACGTAACGCTGGAAGCCTTCACAGAGATTCACTCGAGTGTGAGATGCTTATCTGCTGTGGTGAGTATAACGTACATTCTTGCTTAACGAGTTAGGTGGTGAGTGATCAACTAAACCCTGCTTACTTCAAGGAGTTCCGCCTCCACTATCGTTATCGCGTGATGAAGAACGCAAAGCAGAGCGATGGGTACATGGAAGGTTGGTCCATGGAAGGAAGTATTGTCTAGCTGCGCTATCAGTATAATCCAAGGCAGATAAAGCTTTAATGTATAAAAACTCACGAATAATGAAACTTAAGATTAATTTCCTATTCATATTGTCAGTGATGTTTGCGGGAGCGTTAGGCACTCGCATCATGTGCAGCTGATTATGACACAGACTTTACTGGTAAGGAACTTGAGGTCCCTCATTCTTCTCAACGAATGATAGCATTCATCAGGAGGGTGGCAGACAGAGATAGTCGTTGATACATGAATGTCCTCCCTGATGAGTGGAGGCTGAGACCAATGCTGATTGGCTCACTCGTTACCAAGAATGCCGATGGTAAGGGCGTAACGGTAAAGGCACCTTCTTACAATGGTTTTAAGGCACGTGAGGCTAAAGGTTACAACTCCTCATGGTGAGCGTGCATCATATGAAATCATAGGTGCGCAGATGGGTTATGAGAGTGTACCCGTATTCCAGAGCAGAATCCATTCTTCAATCGTGAGGGTACTTTCTCTTCTCTTGAAGGCAAGGTGACAAGTATTGAGTGCCAGTTGAGACCAACCTCAACCTTGACAACATCATTGTTCCCTGACTACGGTTTCTTTCGTTCATTTGGATGCAAGTAAGACAGTGAAAGAGAATGCACTGAAGCTCCACTTTCGATATGGAACCAAACACAACTTCGAGAAACGCTATTGTACAGTACGTCTGAAGAGTTCTGATAACTGGGATGCTTCTATTGAGTATAGTTATTGAGCAGGCTGCAAAAGGGTTATAAGGTTCGTCCCATCTACCCAGTAGAGACTAAAGCAGGCTTCTGTTGAGATGATAGACCTCGGCCGCACTTATCGTGTCTCATCTCCAGCGTACAGCTACTGATGGTAACTATGAGATTATTATCCCAGACGATGCTAAGGACTGGTTGTCAACTACTAAGAAGTTTATTGCTGGCTCTAGAGCTGCCCTTACAACAACGCTTAATACAACAGACAGTCCTCGTTCATGTGATGTGATTTGCAAGCCTCTAATGGAAGCCTAGCCATTCACTATCCACGTAACACAGCAGGCTTTCCAGAATATTGTTCCCTACTGTGTGAGCGAACTGAACGTAACACCTGGTAAGGGTCAGTTCAATGTATCTTGGAAGGCTCCAGATAGGGTGAACTATGAGAAGGTTGTTGTTAGAGCGAAGAGCAATATGCCTGGCGTTCCTGAGTCAGTGAAGGAGGTTGCTGCAACTGAGACATCTTGTGTACTCAATGATGTGTTCAACTTCGCAGGCGACTACACTATCACCGTTACAACTCAGGGTCTCAGAGGTAAGAACACTGATGCTCCTGTAACAGCTACTGCCCGCCAAATGAGTGGTCAGAGTCTGTTGAGAGTCCTCCTTACTACAGTCTATGGTTTCTCTTCTAACTCAATGCAGCCTGGTCATGAGATTGGCTCTGCTGTTGATGGCAATAAGACTCTTATTTCCAGACAAAGAGTAACGGTAGCACAAGCGACCCACGTCCATACATTGACATTACTCTGAACGAGGGTATCAATGGGTACGTTCTATCTTGCATTTGATGAGAACAAGGTGACAACCAACGACCGTAACCCTAAGAGAGCTAACATCTACGCTTCTTCTGATGTTATCACTGCTAGCTACACACCCATTGACACAGATCGAACTTCGTTCTGCAAATGCTGTGAGCGAGCCGCCTCATCATACTAAGACAAATGGCGTAACTGTCACATATCCGCTCGAGCCTACACAGCGCAAGAACGGTGAACATCAACAATGGTGGCGGTTCTGTTACTGGTATCTCGCTGAACTTCACCTCTGCATACCAGATGAGGGCTTTGGAGAGAGCAGTTAGTCTTTAATCCCTATGCTCTCAACCTACTGCACTAGTCTCCTATGCCAGTGGCTTTTTCGTTAATATACTATTCAGGTGATGTACTATACCTTCGCACGAAAGGTGCGGGGCGTGAACACCATGGGTGCGGAGCCTCCGCACTGTCCTAAAAAGGGGTGAAAGCAAACTTGATACTTACCGAAGAGAAACCTAAAAAACAACTACTTATTAAATACATCTATGTTATTCGAAAGATTTTTACGCAAGAAGACACTCATGGCAGCACTGGCTCTGACCGCTGCTGTGCCCGAAGTGTTGCGAAAGCTTGATGCTCTCTGGTAGCCAACTGCTGATGGAGAGAATCAGAAACTCAAACGGGAGTTTATTAGTATTGTTAATGACAAGCGTCAAAAAGGTACTGATCTTCATGTCTTTGTCGATGGTAAAGGCACCTTTACATGGGCAGCATTATGGCAGTCCATCTACCGACTTCTCCGACCTCTTCTTACTACATGCTAAGGACGGCAGGTACACGATTCAGAGTCTGAAGAATGCTAAGTACGTTCAGAGTGTGGGTCAAAATAATGAGGTCTATAAGACAGCCGATGATGCTTACAAGTTCAGGATTGAGTATCAGACAGAGTCAAGTGGGACAGGTAAGTCTTACTTCAATATCTATACTAGTAATGTTGAAGAATGGTGTTGGCACCTCGATGCTCAGAAGGATCGTTCGTTGGTATCCTTTAGAGACAATGGTATAACAGCACTCGGCCCAAGTGAGTTCCGCTTCGAACCTGTGACGACGCATCACAAACGAGCAGGTGCTTCGCCCTGTCTGGCTCAACTGACCAAGGTGGTAGACCCAACAAAGGATCTCACAAAGTATTATCAGATTGTTTCTGACACTTATGGCAGGGCGATGCGTGAGGACTTTATAGTTGGCGAATTGTCTACCCTCGGATTTTTAACAGCAGTGATTACTCTTATTATTGGAAGTTAGAAAGGTTGGCTGACGGCCTGCCACGTGTTCCAGAATGCCGTGACAGGAAAGCTATATCGTTCCTCAGAATGGGCAGACAAGTCGCTCTTATACGACAGCTGAGGGGAAGGGCACAGGCTTTTGACCTCCAACGTAACACGGACGATCCATACGTGTTGGCTTTCGAGATGGTCGATGCCACTAATGTTGGTATCCATTGTGCGGAGAGTCAGGGATACCATCCTGTTGGCTGGGTACACGCACAACGAGGCTAATAAGTGGGTCTTTAGGAGGCTACACTGACCTTGATAAGCTCAAGCGAACAGCAGGATGCTTACAAGACTCGTGTCGACTTGACCAAGAATGTGGATGTCTATGCTGAGAAGGTGGCCAAGTATTTCACTCAACAGTGCCGCTACGGAGGTTACTGCCGCTACTAAGGCGATGACCGATGAGGCTTTGAAGGCGCAGATGACTCACCGAGGGTGTGCCACAGGGACTACGAGGAGGTTAGGTTGAAGATAAAGAACCAGAGCTGGACTGTTTACCCCAGTGGTCGCACCGGGAGAAGTCTTCCGCATCGCTGACTATAAGGTTTACAGCGAGAATAACTATGGTGCTTGGCGCGTTCAGCATGGGTATCGGCTACGATTATGGTAGATGACGAACCCAACAGGTATCACGGCTCGTGATGGCGAGGGACCTCTTCATCTTCCTTGGCGATGATATCTGCCAGAATGCAACGGTACAGATCGAACTCGTACCATTGGTACACAGCAGTGCTGGCACGAGGCTTGAAACGAAGGGCTTGAACATTCATCCTCAATCAGGGCGAGAACAACGTGTTTGTTAACTATATCGGTCGTACCTAACAACGGTAAGTCTCAAAGACTATAAGCCCATGAACATCCATATCGAGGGTGGTGGTGAATGGATACTTTCGACCCTCACTAAGGTAACACTAATGAAGACTGGCAGACAATGCAGTCTGACGGCCTTGTATAGGGCTAAGGCGTTCAATATGAAGGGCGAACTGGTTGTTATGAACATGCCTGGTGCTGATTGCAGACGCTATACCCTCTGTTCACATGAAGGAGTTGGTTGAAATCTGGAACAGCATCGTTCAGCGTGAGGACGACCTCATGGGCTTCCGTGCCGCTAAGCGTGATAAGTGCAACAACGTTCTTAGTTACTACTGCCGTCGACCATGGTTACTATGTATGCTATGACGGGTGGTACCTGATTATAACCATACAACACTTTGGGTGACGTGCTCAACTACGACAAGATGAAGTGGGGTAATGGTACACTTGGGGTCCTGTTTTCATGAGTTCGGTCATAACTCATCAGCAGCTGTTTAACACAGCAGGTCGACGGAGATTTCTGTCAATATGTACTCTAATATGGTGATGTTTACTCTGGTCGCGTAACCAGTCATGTTCAGAAAAACTGTCTTATACAGATGTTGACGGTAAGAAGTATGATGGTGTTTGCGAGAGTGCTGTCTCAACCTATGCTACCGCTTTGCTAAGAAGCAGAAGTGGTTTGAATATGGCACGAGGGTACAACGGATGATACTACAAGATCTATATGATGTTCCATTCAACAGGTCTTGACAATCAGTTCTGCACAAGTGTTCTGATTATCTCCGCATACATCGTCTTGAAGGTCAGGAACAGCCAACTGTCAGGGGCAGAACGACTACTTGCCTTTGCTACAAGGCTTGTTCTTTGCAGCCCAGCAAGACCTTTCAAGTTTCTCTTCGAGGCATGAGGGCATTTGTCAGATGTGAACGGTTCTCTATTGGTGAGCTATAGCAACACCACAATGTACACCACACGTGCACAGTGGATGGAGTGCAAAGAAATTCATGCAGAAGTTCCCTAAGGGACCTGCCAACAACATGATTTTCATAGACAGATCATATCCGTCGCACTCCTGCTATCTATCCTGGTGTTGCTCCTGGCACAAATGCGGAAGACTTCAACGGAGCTGTACGTAGGCAGAATAGGTGATTTTCCTGGGTTCATAGGGACTGCGTTTCCTGTCCAGACGGCCCTCAGTCAAGGTTGCCACACTAAAGTCCTCAGAGTGATGATAATAGCAGACGTACTTATACTACATGGAGGCTCAAGAACAGCCACGTGGTAGGCTCAAGGCTTTACAATAGCAAGGGCAACTTATCTACTGGTAACAACACCAGACCTTCACTGTCCCTGGAAGGTGATGGAGGATGCACAGAACAACATCGTTATAGATCTGCGGTTCGAGATGGTTCTGAGGTTGAGCCAGGCAAAGAGCCAGCAGGCATTAGAGACCTTCACAGCTCAGCCCTAATCGGTGGCAAGGTAGATGTTTGTAGCATCTAGGTGTCCTCGTTCGCAGCAAGGTTGATGCAGAGTCAGCCCTCAACGGCTTTACCTAACAGCGTTTACGTTGTTGGTGGTAAGAAGGTGGTAGTAGGTAAGTAGTAAGCTCCCCAACCTCCTCCCATAGGGAGGGCGTGAAATGCGGGATACCCAATAGAAAACAAAATCAGAGTAACAGTTTTGCTTGTTACCCTGTCTTTTGTTTTGGTGGTCTAATGATCGATTTGGGATGATTCATTTTATACCTTCTAACTATTTCCATTTTTCTGGTATTGAAATAGATTGGTCGCCAATAGGTTATGGTTGAGGCATGACTGCATTTGCGAAAGCGGCGTTCTTTTCAAGGAACACCCACTTACTGCGAAAGCGTTGAGGTGGTTACGTAAGTCATGAGCATGACTGCCTGGGTGGGAAAAGACTTTGACCTTCTTATTAGGATAATCTATGTATAAAATTTAATGAGGATAAGGTCGGTGTCACCCTATCATGTACAATAACATCTGTTTTATCTTGAACACAATCAGCCATCATACGGACTGAGATACTGTATCATCCTCTTCAGGTTTCCTGATATCGAATATTTGCAATAGGGACATTCAATCTGCTTAGACGTATATTTACCTAATAACCCCAAACTTATCTGGGTGTAGAATACGGTTTTGCACTGAGGAAGGCACTTTGACGGCTGTTCTTCTGTGACCAAGTGGAGAGCCGTAGAAGTAAAATCACTTTTCTCAAGAATTTGGTCGGGGCCAAGAAAGCTCTCGCAGAAAAGTACTAAATCTAACCATAAAATCTTTCTATTCTGGGGAAAATCTTCTTTTACGCTTCAATGCAAAAAGTAGAAAATTGAAACCATCGAAATAAAATGTTACTCCTTTAGGCATAGTATGATACGATTTAATAAAAAGCCACTCGGAAGTAGCTAAAACTCTCAAGAAAAGCAGGCGAGCGTTTTAATACTGCAAAAGTATAAAAATAAAAAGCTAGTTCCAAGTTTTTAGTTATTTTTATGGGGTGTGATAATTTGTTGAAACAAAGGTTTAACTTTGTTTTACGAACCCAAAGAAATCTGTATATTGCAAGTTCAAAAAGAAGTGCAATAAAGAGTGTCCCTCTTGGAAAGGGATTGAAGGAAGTTCTTTGTAAAATTCTTTCCAATGGTATGATTGGAAAGAATTATATGCTCTTGCAGTTTAAAACCCTAACGTATGGAACAGAGGACTCCACATAATGATGAGAAGAATAATAAAACTTGATATCATTACTTTCTATCCTTGAATTTCTATATATAATTGCCCTTCTTTTAGAAAGTCTCTTTTCCTGTTCTACAAATACAGAAAATAATAGAAATATTAGCAGCTCCACTGAAGAATGTTGCAAACTATGGCTTATCAAGATATACAGCTAAAATCTGCATAATCCTGCAAAAATGAGGCTAAGAATGCAGACGACATCTCCCACCAGTTCTATTCTTTCCATTTTCGTTCTGATTTCTTCTAGAATCTTTTAGTTTTTCTTTGTCCATAAGACGACAGATGTTCTTGCCTCTTTTATGGATGTTTTCACTGGGAAGGATATTATTTGAGGATCAATCTCATGTACAGTTTTAGTCTCATAAGGTGATGGTAAAGAATTATCGTCAACAGAAACAGTCTGTTCCTAGATTGCCTGCCCACAGAATCCCCCATTGAAAACCTGGGTTTCTTTTCTGTTTACAGATTGTTTAGCCATTTCTCAATATAATCTTGTTATAACTTCTACGTATATCAGCTTCTACGTTACGTCTGTCACGTAAACGATCTCTCTATATCAATATAGCGATTAGAAGAACCGGACATTTATTTCTTCTCTTGATATTTTGCAGCGTCAGACTCTCTTTAAATTGTCCTTGAAGCTTTCTGAAAGGCGCCATTCCATTAGCTGTAAAATTCTGCATTTTTAATATACATAAGTAGGAACTTTTCAAGAAGAATAAAATCTATTAATATGTCACAAAATATAACTTTATCATGGAATTTCCAAAAGAAAATATATTTATTTTAGTATTACTACGAGTTATTTAACATATGTAAGATGTTGTGTAGCATATTTTTATACACCAACTTAGAATGTTTGTGGAACTAAAAATCTTTTTATTATGTATTTTTCTTCATACTTGTTAAGCTAAGAAATTGTGCATTCTGACCTTTTATGTCTTTGTGTATCTGTTTCCATGGTATTTGTTATATGTTTTCGCTATTTGGACTTTTACAAAAAGAGCGAGTAAATGTTTGGATAGAAGACTAAAAATAAAAGATTCTTGTGTGACATAAACTGTTGTTTATTAATAACTTAGTTAGCTTGTTGCTAAAAGGGTGCTTAGTAAGAGTTCAAAAGGGCATTAGTAAGACCTTAAAAGGGCACCTTTTGTAAGTCCATTAAGTGCATCTTCAAAGGCAAAAGACCATTTGATGAATTTTATCCCACAGAAAAATATTTACAAGGTTTCACGTGGATGAGTTTACGAGTGGAAGAGTTCAAGGTTCACGAGTTATATGTTCGTAAACATCTCTTTTACTTGTTCACTCATAATCTGTTCACTTTTTCAAAAGAATACTTGCTTTGTATTTGTCTTTTTATTATCTTTGCGGTAGAAAAGTTAAAACCCTAAACAACGAAGATCTCAATATGAAAAAGATTAATGTTTATTATTCCGATGTTGACCTGCTGCCTCTGCACTCGACTTGTTTATCATTTACAGACGTGAAGAACTCGTATTTAGTGTTGCAGGTTGATACGACGCAGAAGTACGAACAATATTCTTATGTTAATGAGAAAGGAGACGGTTGAAAGCCGTATAACCGCTATTTGCTGTGTTATAGATACAATCCGTATGGATTGGCTTTGTGTATAAAGTCGAATGTGGGTCTATTGCTATACACACAAAAGGTGAGGAAACTGTTTAACGTCTCATACATGGTGGATAACGGCAATGACTATCCCGTTGATGGGCTTTCAGAATCTCAGATGAGAGCGACAGAAGATGGGCGTTGCGAATATGGAGGGCAGGTTGTTGTCAATCCGAAGTATGATGCCATCTTCCCATATCATGAGGGATTGGCAGCTGTGGCAGTGGATGCAAGACTGTGAGACCCGCCGATGATCCAGAACATGAATATACCGTTGAGGTAAGTGGGATTTATTGATAAGCAGGGTAATGAGGTTGTGCTGTTGCAGTCACGATAGCATTGCTAACCATCGTCAGGTTAAGAATAATAAAGTCCTTGTCTTGAAGGATGGTAAGTGGAAGGCTCTTCCAACTCAGCGGTCGCTGACTAGAAGTAATGGGGAGAGTGTGTAATTTCTTGTAAATTATAATCATTTATCGACAGATAATTGACGCATTTCCTCCTAAAAGGTAAAATATATTTTCATTTTCCGTTAGTAGTAATTTTGTAAAGGCTAAGGCCTTGTTAGACAAACTTACTATCAATGCTCGTTGAGGAGATGAATCGTTTTAAGGAGTTATTTTTATACCGATACTATTCGTATGTCTTTGTTGTCAGGCAAAGGCATCTGTTGTATGGAAGATAGCATACGACTTACTGACTCAATAAAAACGGTTGATAGTTTGCTCTTGTGTTGACTCAGGTTTAGTTCCTCTATAAAATGTGTTCTGCGGAGGAGAGAAAGTCTTGTAAACACTTCTAAAACCGCATTTTGATAGGACTATATATACTTGTGCACCACTTTATAAATGGGTTTATCATGAAAGGGCAGGGTAGGCAATTTCGTGGTTTACAGAAATGATCTATATACCAAGATTTTGATAGGAGTTAGATAACTACACGCAGTATCTCCTGCTGCCGTTATGCTTGGCTTAAAGTTGAGTGGCGTGAGGTAAAAGTAGCTGGGGCGTATGCTTGCCTCTGATGCTATGTCGCAGCATTGATGGCTGGGTATTGTTAATTCGTTAAAGTATTCTGCTCAAGTAGAGCTGAGCCAGATGGCACGGACCTACGCTCTTTTTCCCTTCTGGGCACAAAGGACTAGCTCATGACTGCTACCATGCTGAATAAGGAGTATGGCTGTCGGAGTCCGTGGATAGGTGCCGGTGCTACACAGTGGCAGCTACGACGGGTTTAATGCGTATGGCAAACAATAAGCATTGGCTGAGCGACGTACCGATAGGGCAGGCTAGGTATTATGGCTACTAGAGTTTGGCCTATTATTTTACGGATTTGATATTTAAGGAGCATGGGTTAAGAAAGGCTGATGTAGAGGAAAAGTTTGATGGCTGCATAAGCCGTCATACATTGGTCTTGATTTTCTCGTATAGCCGTTAGGTAGGTATCTCAACGGGAAAGACTCAAAGATTAAAAGTGTGCGTGGATGTACCTCAGCTGTTGAGGAGCCTACTTTAATCCCTATATTGGTGTTGGTAGCGGTTCTCTCGTGACTCGTCATCAGTCATCGTAGACAATGTCAAGGCTGAAGATAATGTCTTGATACGTGGAGAGTTAGGTGGAGGTGCTTATTTCCTTATCCGTTATCAGAGCGTTGGCTTATCGGTAGTAAACTCTTGGTTTCATCTGTGTTTTATCCCGACATAAAGTTAACGGACGATTTGATTGATTCTCACCATGGAGTAGGTTTTGAACAGGGCTTTCACTGAGCCTCTCAGAGTTCGTCAGCATTATAATGTTCGTTTCTTATGGACTACAATCTCTTACCTTATCGTGTGTCAGGAGTGCGCACTTGTTTTTCATTCTTTAGGATTAGGTTCCTCTCTTGTCATTAGTTTTTAACCCCTAATTCTCCGGTCGCCATATGATTTGGACTTAGAGGCTTGATTAAACAGTAGCATCATAGCGAAGATAGGAGCGGAGGGAGTAATGAATTTATAAAACTGCGATTTCGTGCATTGTGGTCGAATGATTGAGGTTAACCCTCCTTAATTTCCTAATGTTTTAGTCCAGTCTTGAAAATATTATAGAACCATTGAGGGAAATACTCTAAAAAGCTGAGAACAATTAGGCATCACTAACAAATGAAAGTGATGCTAACATTGGAAAGAATTTGCAAGACTTAAAGTGGAACTTTTACCATGATACGTTGAAGTGGACGAGTAAACGAGGGGGGCAAGGTGTCAGAGAAAAGGTTTTTATTAGATAAGATGGGGAAAAACGAGCGAGCAATATAAACCCATTCATACTTTCGTTGATTATCAGGACTACACGTACCTGCAACATGAATACTATGTCCAATCTAATAAGACTTCAAAATGTCCTGTTTTTCACAAGTAGATTTTTCAATGACGCCAAAATAAGCTTCGTATTAACGCCTTTTGGCTTGCAAAGATGCCCTTTAAGCCCCTAACTAACGCCCTTGAACCCTTACTAAGCACCTTTTAAAAGGGACTTCACAACACTTTTGAAAACAAGCAACTTGCTAAAGCCTGTGATCATCTCTATTTTTCTCCTTTTCTGTCTTTTCTCTCGAATTATTTGTAATACTTTTTCAAGGATCAACGCTAAAGTTCAAAGTTCAACACTTTTCTCACAGAAAGCACAGATGAAAAACAGCCCCTTGCTTAATAAAGCGCACAGAGCCACAAGTGTTGTGGAGGGTACCAGAACTTTTGCTGATAAGCTTTTTAGTTGACGGGTAAAACAAATAATTTGAGTCTATCATCTGTGATTTTTAAAATATATGAGAGTTAAACCCAAATCGGACATTAGAACCCTAAACAGATTTTGTTTTATTGACGAGCAGATTGACTGTCTTTTTGTAACGCAGGCAGCGGGACTATGTTGTTGTAAAGACTGACAAGCTGCCAATAAAGATGTTAGGAAACGATACTATACTATACCATCGTATGGATGTAGATATTGATGCCCAATGACTGATTTTGGGTTTAAGATAAGGAGAAAACAGCAGGACTAACTCCTCACAACATTCCTTAAATTAATAAGAATGATTGTTTGCTATGTCTTGCTTTTGCATTTTTCTTTTCACCATTAGACAATATCAAAAGCATATAGTTCACAAAGGGTATTTACACACTCAAAGCGCCTTTAGCAGATAGTCTTGTCAGCTCGTCTACAAGAACCTTAGTTCTATCTATGTAAACACAAGCACTTATCAGCATTTCGTCCAACGAACGCTCTACAAACTATCATAAGATAGTGCCATTTTATTTATAATTATTGATAACACAACACTAAGTCATTACGTTTTATAGTGATTTACCACTATTTATTTCGTCCCGTTTTGTTGAATTATTTTTAATAACATTCATTGGTATCAGTGGCAATACTCATGTCATCTAGAGCTGTACCTTCAAATTCTTTGCAAGCATACCGCGAATAGCGAATTAATGCACACACTTTACAAACGTTTCTATAAGTGCAGGATCTGATACTTTTTAGTTCACCCTCTTATCTCTTTACAAAGTTGTTGGAAAGGTTTTACTTTGAGATATAGCTCTAACACCTGCAATACTAACTCTTCAGCACCATTCATCAAATGTACTGCATTAATATGATTATGCTTTGGGGTTCTGCAGATACTGTTATGCGTGTTCAAGTTGAAATTCTAATCCATCTTTATTTAAATTTGGAAAAATCAACATCGTAATTGAACTTATAAGAGTCTTCTGCATTCCTATAATAGCAAACTCTATTTTATCTTCATTTTTCATTATCCTACCTTTTGAGTTTTATTTTCTACAATCGATGTAAATCCTAAAGCTAGAGTGCCCAATGTGATTGGACAGAATCTCTGTGTTAGATACATTGCTTTTTCCCTGTAAGCATCATTTCAGTCGGAAATGAGTACACGGATTGTACTGGCATCCATGTATAGCGATATATCGCAGCCAGTGAAATCTCAGTAAGCGTATCCATTGTAAAGTTTCATCGCCTGTAGCCATGAAGATATTTCAGACTCAGGCTTTTTAATTTCTTTTGCAAATTCCTTTTGTGATATTCCTTATCTTATGGCGATTACCTATCTTGCTGCAACCATCATTCGGTTACTTGTCTTTTAAAGTGCAACTCATCAATAGTAGAGAGAAGTTGGCTTTAAAACGTTCTTTTTACTTGCATCTTACTCCATACACTTCAAAATTATCAAAATTTAGTTCCCCATCATCTGAAACTATAATCTCTATCAGCGATAGCATCATTTATTTAGCAATATAGCTTTATTTGAATTCTACTTCATATTAAGTTTGGGGTCGTCTTGAGGCTCTTGACGTTCTTTCCTCGCCTCCTGGGCCTAATAGGATAACCTGCACTGTTAAAGTGCAGTACCGTATAGTCTAAGATTTCCTAGAAATGCAGTAACACCCATGAATTTTTCCTTCTCTTTGAAGATTGTTTTAGACATCCAGTTCTTTCATAACAATTATTTTCGTTGAGCATTTCTTTGTAGGTTCTCATTACTTCATTCTCATTAAAGAATTGTTCTAATAAAAGGTGCTGTGGTAGCCATCAAAACGATAACGGAATAGATATGTAAGCTGAGGTCGAGAGGGATTCTATCTCCTTTATTTGAGACTCATAAATTTATGTATTTACATGGCATGCGAGAAAATTCGACATATGCAAATTATCAAAGCTGTATTAATTCTTGTTTTTAACTTTTACATCATTAATTTCTGTTTAGTTATAATATTGTAAAATGCAGGCTGTTTTCATATTGTTATATATGTTCTTATGAAATTCACATCTCTCTCCCCATAGGGAGGGGAGTGGAAATGCGAGATACCCTATAATGAAATAAACGAGTGAACAAGTTAAAAACTCGTTCACTCGTCAACTAAAATATGTTTCTTATGTTACTTTGTGTTCTTCGAAGTTTATGTTAGACAGGTGGACGAGAAGACAAGTCACTGTAATAAAAGAAGCAGCATGTTCTTATGTTACTTTGTCTTTTCTTCAAGTCCTATGTTAGACAGGTGGACGAGAAGACAAGTTACTTGTAATAAAGAAGAAACATGTTCTTATGTTACTGTCTTTCTTCGAAGTTTACAAGTTAGACAGGTGGACGAGAAGACAAGTTACTTGTAATAAAGAAGAAATATGTTCTTATGTTACTTTTGTCTTTTCTTCGAAGTCCTACGTTGACGGGTGGATGAGAGACAGCTACTTGTAATAAAGAAGAAACATATTCTTATATTACTTTGTCTTTAATTTTACTCTGTCTATGCTACAACTTGTTAACTTGTTCACTCGTTAACCTGTCTACTTAAAAACCCTACTTGCGTGTAAGTTTTGGCTGCACGTAGACCTCCACCGATACTACTGATAGGCACCCATGACTGGCTTAGAGTCAGAGAAGCGGTTCCAGCCGTAAGAAGAGAAGGTTTGCTCAGAGGCAGCTTCTGAGCCCTTGAAGACGAGGTTCCCAGCATCGCTCGATCGCTAAGAGGATGCTCTCCGCGTACCGTTGATAGCTGTCTCGTGCTCCTTTTACTGAAGTCATCAGCAACGATGACAGAGATGAAGTATTCGTAGACACCGTCTGCACCTCGTTCTTAGCAGACTACCTTACCATTGGTCATCTTGAAAGCCCTTACCTGGGATGAAGTCTACTGCCCATGTGTATTTGTTATCAACGATGAAGTTTGCCTTTGTTGTTACCAGCAGCCTCGATGCGTACGTCAGAGGTCTTCTTAGACAAAGTACGGTCTGCATTACGCATCTTTGCTGTCTGCTCATAGTCACCAATGAAGTCAGCCATTGATAGCCTGAACCACCTTCAGCGAGTCAACTAAAGCCTGCAGCCTTAGCGATAACCCATCCCACACGAGCCTTACCCTGTAGTGTTCTCCGCTGCCTTTACGGTCATTTCGCTGCCTTGCTCGGCAACAGAAATCCAATCGCCAGTTGTTGCATAGGTAACAGGAACGTTCAGCCGTAGCAATCAGCGTCTTCTGTACAGCTTTGTCGTCGGTGAAGATGTCCTCGCCAGCAGGCAAACCGAAGGTGATACCCTCCTGCTGAACGTTAAGGGTGATAGAGTCGCCCTGTTGGTTTTTGATAACGAGGAGCGTGTTACGCGACTGTGGGCTGGTATTTGTCGCAGCTGTCAATACGAGTGTTTCAGCCTTCTTCGTAACCGTCAGCCACGCATCCTGCGCATAAGCCTGAGCAGGTTCAGAAGCCATCTTCACCTCATTCGTACCACCAATCACGTTGAACGCCGTCTGTGCCTTTACGACATTCAATCCCTGCAGCATACTCTGGCAGTTCGTTATTGTCGTTGCTGCATGCCGTTCCAAGAACGGCTGTTGCAACGAGCATGAATATTGAAATATACTTCTTCATAATTAATTAATTTTCGTCATGTACTGGATATTTGGCAATGTGATGGCAAATACATAGTTGCCACTTGCATCGGTAATAGGCTGCAAGTCTTCGCCGTAAAGCCACGCCGAAGAAAGAGTCTACGGTATGTCCTGTAATCTGACCGCTGTCTTCAGCCTTTGCTTGCTCCATGTCATCATCCCAAGTGAAGAATAGACTACCCTACCCTTCACCAAAGAGCTTTACCCTCTTCTGAGATGCAGGAATCAAAACAATACCAGCTGGGTACTTATAGGTAGGGTCGGTCACTGGCTGTCCTGGAAGTTCAATGTGTCCCGTAGCAGGATCATAGGGTCAAGAGAATCTCATAGTTGATATTATTAATATTCAACTTACCCTTCAGTGTGTTGGCAACAGAACCCTTTTCCAATGTAAGTCGGATACGCTTACGCAGGTTGGTCTTCAACTGCCATTCGCCAACCCAGAAGTCAATATCCTTATGTAGCTCTTAGGCAAAGAACTGAACGATTTTTAAGGTCGCCTTCTGTCAACGAGTGATCAGCATCATTCCATGTGAAGTGCTGATACTGCTTATTTCCGATAACGATAGGCTCACGGAGAACGATACCAGTATTGGTTGTACAATAAGGCATCTCCCACTTCTTATCGCCCTAAGGTAACACTAAGGCGTCTCACCTCTTGTGTGAGTGTTCCTGTCCTAAGGTGTCATTACCCAAGACGAAAGTTGTAGGTCTCTACGTTCATTCCCTCCATTACAGTGGCAAGTCCGAGCATATACTCCTCCCAACTGGTACCCTTTTGGCAGACGATGTGAGCACCATCTCATTCTGCCACTTACGTCCCTTTCAAGAAGATACTATCGTTCGTTGCACGGAGGATAGAGAACTCATAGTCGCCCTGCGCACCGTCAGGACTGCCCAACCAAGTCTCAGCCAATGGGTGAATCACTGCGTTATACTCATTGAATGACAAGGTAGGACCCAAATCTTTCACTACATCGTAGCCCGAAGTAGCCTGCGCCTCGATATCCCTTCACGTCGCCCATAGCGGTGACATGACCATTCTTAAACTTCAGCAACAGCGTATAACCACCGTAGCTAGTAGTTCTTTCCTGTATAATACTGCATTACCCAACCATCCTCTGACGACTCTAAAAGTGCCTTATAGTCAGCAACCTTCTTCTCAATCTCGTTCAGCCGCAGGAGGTCGAAAGTGGTCTTATCGTCATGTAGACACGATTGCAAAGAAAGTGTCAGTACGATAGCCATGAATAGTAAATATACCTTTTTTTCATTTGCGTATTTATTTACTTTTTATCAGGTTCTGAACTTAGTCCCGTAATAACAAGCCCTAAGTCAGAAACCCTTGTTTGATCTATTTTGTTGATAATATGTACACTCACTGCGTTCTCTTATTCCAGTGTATTCAGGTCGAGTGTACCAATCTTTCCACCTCTTCTAAGAATCGCATTGCGCAATAGTTCGATGTCAACATTCCATGAATTACTCATGTACTCGCGAATGATCTTCAGCTTTTTGTTGATAATCGCTACCGCCTTTGCTACCCGCATTCTTCATGATGGTAGTCCCAACCTCTGGCGTACTGGTCACGTAGATAGAGTAAAAGCTCGGCAATATCCTCAGCAGGATTCTCCATAGAGTAAGCCGAAACGAAACCCATACTCTGTGCCTTCTTGTCAGGGATAGTGGTCCAGTTACCACTCACGTAGTCAGAGCGTGAGATGTTATCATACGACTCATCGTAAGGTTTCTTCTGATTAAGAATGTGCATGAAACTCATGGTGCATCGTGTGGAAATAGTAGTTATTCATACTACCATAATCCTTCAACTGTTCATCAGTAAGGGCGTTCACCTTACCTAATCTCACCTTATAACCACCCTCAGCACTACCAATCACCTCTGTGCGATAACGTGTGTAACCCGGTGTACCCTGTCACTAAGATGATACGTGGGGCGTTCTCCTTGATGAAGTCAAGTCCAACGGTCTCTGCGTAGGCATCAAACCACATATACTTTGTGAGGATAGCAAGCTTCACTGTCTTTTGCAGAGTCGGCGGGAACGAAGTTATAAGCCTGCTCGGTCTCCTCTGTCTTCAGACGATATTGGAAGTCTATATTATAAGGCATGGTGTAGTTCTTATACAGCCATTGGTCGAAAGGCATTGCGATGTACAGCCTCATGTTGAGAAGATCGAGTCACCGCTTATCTTGTCATCACTGCATGAAGACAAGATTGCGCCACAGCTGACGATAGCAATTGCAACCAAATATAAATACTTTTTCATAAGCCTGTCGTTTTTAATTATTACGTGGATTAGCTGTCTACACCAGCTGTGATTACATCCTGTGGCAACTGAATATGCTAGACGTGGGTCGCCAACCTTCATTGAGTCGGTTACAGCAGTAACAGTCCGACTGCACATCAACCTTTCTACGATACATTGTGATACCATAGCGCTTAACATCCTGCAGACGGAAACCCTCATGAATGGTTACTAATCGTTTCAACTGTAAGAGACACTGCAAAAAGAGGTTCCTGCGTTGTTGACTCAATGGTGAAACAATGGGTGAGTGCTTCTTTGGTGTAGGCTTTGTTGGTGTGTAATAAAGCCATTGACTTATAGAAGTCCTGTATCTCTGCAAGTGTGAGTTGCTTTCTGTTCTTTGAGAAGACACGTCAGCTCGGTGTTGATGTCCTGCAATGCCTTGTCATACTCGCCTGAGAGGGCATAAGCCTCAGCACGTTCAAGGAGGGTGACATCGGTATTGAAGACAGCATACTCACCATAAGGGATACCAATCTCCGCTGTTGCGTCAATAACCTTAGGTACGTAAGGAATCTTACGCAGACAATACTTTGACACACCATTGTTATAAAGGACGGTATAGTTCAAAGTTGAGCCACTGTCACCCCATGGACCCGGAGCCTGCAGGGTTTCGTTCTTGCTAATCAATTCGCCATGCGCATACTTGCTACCAGCCTGAATAGGAATACTGATAACACCCCACTGTGAAGGAACTGGCAACAACATGATGTTCGCATTGTTGCTTGCATTCACGAAGGCGTTTGGCTGTACGTTACCACTCGGACCTAAGCGGTTCCATTCTGCCCAGTTGCGGAGGATATCAGCTGGCTGTTCGCCTAATACCTTATTAGCATACATCACCGCCTTATCATACTTCTGTGCATAGAGATAGAAGCGAGTTGCGAAAGCGTAAGCTGCCTGCTTGGTGAAGTGGAACTTAGGCTTTGCATACTTCGTACCAACGAGCGACATACCCTTCAGCAGGTCAGCCTCAATCTTCTGATAAAGTTCAGCCAGCGTACCACGCCCGATTAATCGACCGACCACCTTCTCGGGCTCTGTAGGATAAGGCAAACCCTAACTGCTTAGCAGCTGTAGTCTTGTCATAAGCCTGACAGAAGACGGTTGACAACTGGAACATTGAGAACGCTCTGCAGAGCAAAGCCTCGCCCAACTGTGCACGATAGTCTTCCTCTGACTGCGCATCCTGACAGTACGCTCAATGTATTCAATCGCCTCGTTACAAGCTGAGACAGCAGCATAATGCGCTGACCAGAGCTGATAAGGCGACTCCGTATTGCTTACGTCATCAATGTCCTTTCCACTGATAAGCCTGCTCTTGGAAACGGTCGAACGCACTCCAAGTACTATGCAGCTGTTCGTCTGTATTGTCTGAATACATCTCAGTGAGATAAGCTGGATGCGCTTGTGATAAGCACTCACCAACAACTGGCTTACCTCCGTAGGGTTCTTTGAGGTCCATACGGCTGTCTGGATACTTATCAAGAAAATCGTTACACGATGCAAGTGCTAAACGATAGCGCAGCCACTGGCAAGTATGTAATATATTTTTTTGACTTTCATCTTCGTAAGTTTTTATAGTCCAAGTTTTCACTGTTAGCGTAAATTGTTTTGGCATTGGCGATGCTACACCACCCACGTTATAGAACTCTGGGATCCTGACCCATTGAGTCGCTTGTCAGCATAGAGGAGGAAGAGGTTGGTAGCCTGAAGCTTTCAACGATGCATCCTTAATCATGCTGTTCTGGAACATCTGTGCAGGGAAGTCGTAGCTCAAAGAAATCTCTTTGAGGCGAATGAAGTCGCCCTTGGCAATACGTACATCGCTGTAGTTATAAGCGTTGTAGCCCAAAGCGAACATTAGTGTTTGCCATGTACAGGCTCTTTGAAAGAATACCCTGGGACATTGGTTTCTTTCTCTCACCTGCTGCCATCCATCGGTTCTTAAACGCATTGGTCATTGAGACAAGGTCATTGTAACGTGCACGGAACTTTGGGTCAAGGCGTACCACGTTGCCGAAGGCGTAAGTGAAGAAGACGTTCAGACGGAAACCACGATAGTGAAACATATTACCAAGTGAACCCGTATGGGTTGGGTCAGTAGGACCTTCATACTTCAAGAAGTCGGTCTTTGTACGCTCCTGGAAGTTAATGTCATCGGTTGTCACCTGTCCCTTCTCATTGAGTACCATTGGCATACCATCGCTGTTCAAGCCCATGAATGGGATTGAGAACAAAGGCACGAGCAGGATAACCCTTCTTTCGCAAAAACCATTACCACTCACAAGACTCATCACATTTCCTTGATTGAAAAAGCTTTGTAATCTCGGTCGTTGCATAAGAGTAGATGAAGCTTGTTGTCCAAGAGAAGTCCTTCTTCTTGATGTTTACAGAAGAGATACTCAGTTCAAGACCATTAGAATTCATCTCAGCAACGTTGGCAGCACGGATAATCTCACCACCCAAACCAGCTGTTACCATCGGACCAATCTCATCGAAGTTTCTACGTGTATAGTAGTCGAAGGTGATACCTAAAGCGATTGTTCCACAAATGAAGCATCGAAAGCCAAGGTTCAACTCGTTCTTCTTCTCGTAGGTAAGTGTTGAGTTTGCCAACTCGCTCAAGTTCAAGCTGTGGCTCTTGATCTTCTGCAAAGAGACGGAAAGGAGTTGAGGCGGTGATGATAGCGGTTGAGTTGCTATAAGACGCATCTGGAGGTGTACCCGTAAGACTGTAAGATGCACGCAGGGTAAGCTCTATTCAATGGAGAGAGCTTTATTAAACCAGTTCTCCTCATGTACGTTCCATGCACCAGACACGTTCCATGTTGGCATCCAGCGTGCGCTTGAGTTACGACCCATCTGGTTTGATCCCTCATAACGAAGTGTACCATTGAAGACGTAACGGCCCTGATAGCTGTAAGTAGCGTTGCCGTAGAAGGCTACACTGCGTGAGTTAGTTGGAGCAATAGTGTAATAAGTATTGCCCTGACTCAATGCACGCTTGAAAATACTGATAGATATAGAATGGCACCATACCCAGCATCATAACGCAAACCAGCTCCCTCGAAGGCATTGCGCTGACGTTCGATGCTCGTCAACCCATACCACCAAAGAGGTTCATGATATGCTTGTCAGCAAAGGTGTGACTATAGTTTAGCCGTTGCACGAATGTCATAATCGCTCATGCGGTTGTCGCCCTTATGATACAAAACCGCCGTAAGCAATACGGTCATTGGCAACACGTAAGGGTTATTTGGGGTCTTTATAAAGGTATTTGTTGGCATCGCGGATAATTCCGTTTGACATCGCACGATAAGCCAGTACCTGATTGGAATTGATCCTTTCACGTAAATGCTCCTGTGTTGAAGCCATATACTTGAATGCACCCAAGAGTGACAGTTCAAAGCCCCTTGACAGGCTTATACTTAAACTCTAATTGGAAACGAGCATCAAGCGTGTTGAGGTCGATGTAGTTATTGTTCAACTCGTTGAAGATATTGAAAGGCGCATAATTCGCAACGTAGGTTGCTGATGGGTCCAAGACACGTGAAGTGTTGCTGGCGTAAGAGTAAGGGTTGATATCGAAGTCACGCTTTCACCTCACCACCTACAACATCAACGTCCTGACCAAGGGTTCCTGGTGCACGCTGCTTACGATAAGCCGCACCACCAATGAGGTTCAACGACAGCTTGTCTGTCAAATGATGCGTGAGGTTTACGTTGAGGGTATAACGGTTTACGTTACTCTGCTTGTACCATCCTGGGTCTAACAAGGCACTGAATGAAGCGTAATAGTTTGACTTCTGTGTACCACCGCTCAAGCTGATAGAGTGGCTCTGCATAATATTAGATGAGAACAACTCTCGGAACCAGTTGGTATTGCGGAACTCTGCACGCTGGAGATAGCGGTTGCGAGCCCTCCTGGTGTTCTCCAAAGCAAACTGACCTGTGTGTCGCATTGTACTTGTTTAATCAACTCGTACATCTTTCCATAGACACTCATATTCGCTACCATTGAGTACTCTGAGAAGTTCAGCCAACCCTTGTCTGCCAACTCTCTATAGATACCCATCTGCTCCTTTGAGTCGAGAGATATCGAAGTTGCTGTAAGAGGGACAAGACGAGAGGTGAAACTCACCGGTATAGCTGATGTGCGCCTGTCCCTGCTTACCCTTCTTCGTAGTAACGACAATCACACCTGCCATCGCACGCGCACCATAGATAGAAGTGTGGCAGAACCGTCCTTTCAAAATCTGGAAACTCTCAATATCATCGGCATTAAGACCTGCAATCGCTGAAGAGATAAGGGTCTCTGGATTACCTGATGCTAAGTCGTCTGCACCGACATTGGCTGCATCTTCCATGATGACACCATCGACAACCCAAAGTGGCTTACTGACTACCATAGATAGAGGTGGCACCACGAATACGAATCTTTCGGGATGACGTACCGAAGGTTCCGCTGACATTTCTGCACAGACACACCCGCCGCCTGACCTTCAAGCGAACGGCTGATATCTGCCACACCACTCAGGCGTGCCTTTGTCAGCATCAACCTTGTCCGTTGCACCCGTAAAGAGACGGCGGTCGGTGCGGGTAAGACCCGTCACAACAACCTCGTTCAGTGTTTGGGTGCTTGACTTGAGTACCACCTTCATGTCCGTAGTACCCTTCAGGGTCTGCGATGCCATACCGATGTAGCCCACCGTAACCTGAGGATTAGCAACGTCAGTGGTAAGCGAGAAACTTACCATCAACATCGGTTACTGCACCCGACTTGGTGCCCACGACCATAATGGTAGCACCGATAACGGGTTCGTTATCGTCGGCAGACACTACGGTACCCGAAATTTTTGTTTGTGCCAATGCCGTGCTGACGCACATAAACAGCATGGCAAAACACATCAGTAACTTTTTACTCATAAACTTTTTGTTATATTTAGTCTGATATTATTTAATGCGGTTATTAAAACTCTTTTCTATCCTATTAAAGGACAAACAAAAACGCTTCTTGCGTCTTTTCACACTTAGCTACTATACAAAGTCATAGTATGAAAACATCTATACTTTTAACAAACTTACAATACATATATATTATATTAAGATGCAAAATTTAGCATATTCAAAAACAAGTTATTACAACATCTATGATACATTTACACATAATTAACAGTGGGGAGAGAGTACGCCACACGGGAGAAAAAGGAGAGTACGAAGGCTGATAAATTTCTTTATTTCTCATAGATAGCACAGAGATACAGAGTCCATAGGACGCACAGAAACCTAAAAGGTTATAGATGACACAGAACATTAAAACAGAAATCCTGCCAAGCAACTCGTTTACTTGCTAACTTTTATTGCCAGTCCAAAAACTTTTGAATAATTTTCATCTCTCTATTTTTATTTTAATATTCGGCAGGCGATTCATTTCGCTGTTATTGATACTACATCCGTTCGTTTGGCTTTATGCTTTTCCAAAATTATACGTTAACCCTACACGTAACGAGTATTGTCATTATCTATGTTATTTCTGAACATATAATCGTTGTATGCCACTCGGTTATGAGCTTGGTACCTCCAAAGATATCCTGCGCCAGAACATTCAGCAAGAGCTTATTCTTTAGGAGATTGATTTTTGCAGCCCAAACCTAAGCAATCGATATTCCCAGTATGAAAAGATCTTTCCACTCCCGGAAATACATGATAATAATTTGCAAAATGGTCGTAGCCTTTAGTGATAAACTAAGATTTGCAGAGAGAGTCGTGTTCAAGCTCTTTCAAATCGAATCATCCAGTTCTTCTGCCATAGACTTGGCCTTCAGATAGTACATAGAAGCACTTGTATACAAGTTGAATTTACCCCACGAGAAATTATAACTAACATCTCCGCTGTAGGTGTTTATGGTTAGGCAGTTCTGGGATAATATTTGGTATATAAATCATCAACCACTTGTCTCCAGGCTCTGTATGGCATCAGAAGTGTGATAGTAGTACAAATCTACATTAAGGTTTCCCTAAAGACATAGTTAAAACTCTAAAATTATCCATGATGGACGGAATAGCCTGTCGTTTTCCTTCCGAGTAAGAATAAGTGTCGCTATAAACCTTTGTGGGATCCATATTGTTCATACTTGGTCGGTTGATCTGCTTGCTATATCCTAAAGAGAAGGAATCGTCAGTCGGAAGGATTATAGGAAAACTCTGCGAACGGAAACCAATGATGATATTTATTGGAAACGGTTAAACATGCCAAGCGTTATCCCATTATTGCTTGTATGCTCATAGCGCAACCCTGCTTTTGGCATAAAGGACCAAAGTTCCGGTGAACATCTGCATAGAGGGCCGTTATTGTTTCCTTGAACAAGAAACCATTGCTGCCTCCGTAATCCGAAATGTTGTTCGTTTTGAAATGAGTAGCCTGCCACCCATCTCAAAGTTCAGCCACGTAAAGGGAAGGTTTAAGTCTGCGCTGAGGAGTATTCACCACATTGCTGTAATTGTCCCAACTGCTCGAAAGGGGTGAGCCGAGCCAGAATCGTACACCTGGTTGACATCATCGCTTAAATGAATGTAATTATAATTCAGCGTTAGCTCTTACCTATGCTGTCCAGCTTCCATTCCACATAAGGAAATCGTTTCCAAACGATACTTGTCGTGAGTCTGTTCCAGAATAGGTGTTCTGACGGATAAGAACCATCACTGCAGTTCATTTCGCCCTTGTGAAAGCCCTTATTACGAGAACGATTGAGAGTGGAAAAGAATCCTATTTTTACATGCCCTATTTGATAGCTGCTATTAAGATTCTGGGCTCAATATGTCAGTAGCGGTTAAGAGTATAATCGTTCGTAACACGTGTGTATGTCGGATGAGATGTAAGAGCTTTTCATCTTCTGAGGGCGTTTTTCGTTGGAGTTGTCAACTTGTACTCTACGAAAAATTACCTGATGAGAACGACAAGTCAGCTCCCTCCTCGGCTGCAAAATGAGTGCGTTGTGTCAGCAAGGTGTGAATTTTTCCATCAAAAACCTACCGGCTTGCTCTTTTAAGATAATGTTCAGCACTCCGCTGTTACCCGCAGCATCAAATCTGGCAGAAGGAGTTTGTAATGAGTTCCTATTTTACTAATGTTCTCAGAGGGTAACGTCACGCAAATACATATCCAAATCCTTTTCCCTCCAAATTAACCCTGTGTCCGTCCACCAATAACGAAGAACATTGCTCTTTCCTATTATCTTTATCTCCCTCGCTTGTCGGGTCTATGCGAGATATTATGAAGTAAATCACGTGTACTGAACCCCTGGGCAAAAGGACTGTTCTAGAACTAAATATACAAGTTTTTCCGGCTTTCTGACTAAGCATTCTGCGCTGAGGTAACCGTTACCTCCCTTCATTGTGTATTTCTTTATTTCTAAAGGAATATCACCCAAATCGGTGTCGGCTTTGCACATCGAGGGTGTCGGTCTTAAGAATATCGCCCAACTGTCGGTATCTAGAACACATACTTGCCCGAGAAAGCGAAAAGAGCAAACCTGCCTTCTTCATCCGATAAGCTGCTGGAAGTGACATCCCCGCCAAGAGGGCTTACTAATATCTCAGCGGCATCCAAAGGAGTAGTCCTGTCTACCTTCTCCACCAGCCTCCTTCTAGCTGCCATTGCTGGGCATACATGAGGCTGGCTCGATAGTCAAAAGAAATATAAAACTTATAGGTGTGAACTGCAAAATTGAGATGTAAAGATTTTACCATTATCATATTACATAGTATTTTTATATTAGGTTCATAAAGCATATATTATACTAAGGTACAAAAAGTAATAAAAAATATTGAAAGAACAATCTATTACTGTTTTTACGTCATTTTTATGTTGAGTTGATGATTTCATGAGTGCTGAGTTTACAAGTTGTTTGTGAGACAGGGTAATAGAAAAGACAGAGTAAATAAAAGACAGGGTAAATAAAAGGTTCTTCCGGAATTTGGAGTGATAGATTTGTCCAAACTTAGTTCTCTGACGAAAGGTCACACGGAGAAAATGAGAGGACAGAGGATTATTTAAAAAGCAATGGAAGTCACGGAGGCACCGTCAGTGCATAGAGCGACAGGAGCTTGTTTGCCAATTCTATTAGCAATTTATATACAAAGCGTTTATCCCAAAATAGTTATCAGAGAATCTGCACGCTACACCTCCGTCGCTCTTTGTGCCGTCGGCACCTCCGTGACATTGCGTTTACCTCCGTTCCTCAGTGACTCCGTGTGCCTATTATATAAGAGTTTTAGTCTATCACTCCATATTTCGGAAGAACTAAATAAAAGACAGGGTAAATAAAAAGACAGGGTAAATAAAAAGACAGGGTAAATAAGACAGAGTAACATAAGAACGTTTTTGTGACGAGTTTTTGGTGCATAAGTCAGCAAGTAGACAAACAACTTGTTAACTTGTCAACTGGTTTTGCTGTTAACTAAAAACTTGTTCCTCTGTTACTTTGTCTTTCTATTACCCTAATCTTTCTTAACAACAACTCGTTAACTTGTCTACTCGCATTTCCCACCCTGACATTACACTCCCTTAAAACAAATCGCCTTAAAAAGCATACAAAACCAGTTCAAGAGCGACTCTACAACCAACAGAAAATCAAATAGTTATAAAAACCGTAAAAGCAAAAGGGGCTTTATTGGACTTCAAAGGGCGTTAGTAAGCGTCTTAAAGGGCATCTTTTATAAGCGAAAAGGGCGTTAATTCGAATGGAGATTAACGCCCTTTTTGATCTAGAGTTATGAAATTGATCTGACAAGAAAAGATGTGTCAGTACACCTTATTGAACCTTTGTGAGTTCATTTTATCGCTCCATATTTCAGAAGAACTTTCTTCCATTCTTTGTTGATGCTGAGAGATAATTTCAGTACTTTTGTAACAACAAAGAAAGGAAAAGATATGGAACCATTGGCAGAACGATTGCGACCACGCACGCTCGACGATTATATCGGACAGGAACACCTCGTTGGTGAGGGGGCTGTGCTCCGACGTATGATTGACTCGGGGCGCATTGCGTCGTTTATCCTTTGGGGACCACCGGGCGTGGGAAAGACTACGTTAGCACAGATTAGTGCCAATCGCTTGAAAACACCGTTCTATACGCTGTCTGCTGTGACGAGTGGTGTGAAGGATGTGCGCGATGTCATTGAAAGAGCACAAAAGTGGCGTTTCTTCAATTCTGTCTCACCGATTCTCTTTATCCGATGAAATCCATCGTTTCTCAAAGTCGCAGCAAGACTCGCTCTTGGGCGCGGTGAGAAGGGAACGGTGACGCTTATTGGTGCGACAACAGAGAACCCTTCGTTCGAAGTAATTCTGTCCGTTGCTCTCCTCTAGTCAACTCTATACGCTGAAATCGTTGGAGAAAGAAGATTTGTTGAAGTTATTGCCTAGAGCAGTAACGGAGGATGTAGAATTGAAGAAGCGGAATATCGAACTGCGTGAGACGAGTGCTCTCCTGCGGTATAGTGGGGGTGATGCTCGTAGCTATTGAATATTCTCGACGATTATTTCAGCTGAGGCGGGCAACGATGTCGTGGTTACCGATAGAGATGGTGGAGGAACGATTGCAAGAAGAATCCATTAGCGTATGACAAGGATGGCGAGATACCATGATATTATCTCGGCATTTATCAAGTCGATTCGTGGCTCCGATCCCGATGCAGCACTCTACTGGATGGCACGCATGATGAGGAGGAGAAGACCCAAAAGTTTATTGCGCGTCGTGTCGTAATCAGTGCGGCAGAGGATATCGGACTTTACTAATCCTAACGCCTTATTGTTAGCGAATGCAGCCTTTGGACGCTGTGACAAAAGATAGGTTGGCCTGAAGGAAGAATCCCATTGGCGGAAGCGGTAGTCTATTTGGCTCGGTCGAAGAAGGATAATTCTGCACACGTAGGCATCAATAAAAGCGATAGAGTTGAGTGCGACAGACAGGCAACCTCCTGTTCCCCTCCATCTTCGTAATGCGCCAACAAAAGTTGATGAAGGACCTCGATTATAGCGATGGATATGAGTATCCACAGATGATCCGGGACATTATGTTGAGCAACAGTATATGCCAGATGAGTTAGCCCCACGCCCGACCCTCCCCGAAGAGAGGGAGAAAGCCTCCCCAGCCCCCTCCCGAAAGGAGGGAGCGCAGATCAGCTAAATATCGCCTCAGTCTCTCCGAACCAACGGTCACTGACCAAGGGAAGTAAGGAGGGAGCACAGATAGGATAAAGTGGGATGAAAGGTAATCATTAACACCCACCATTCAACACCTACCACCCATCAGCCAATATCTCACATCCTCAACACCCAACATTTCAACACCCATCACCCAATATCCATCACCCAATATCTCACATCCTCACACCCAACATTTTAACACCCAACACCCAAAAACATGAGAAAATAGCGATTCTCGACTGCCACGCAGTCAACCCCAGATGACCTTTTCATGGGAACCAATAAAAGGAAATAATCAGAGTGTGCGTTATCTATGAGCGCACAAGTCAGGGAACAAGTTGTTGAACGAGCAAAGGATGCGGACGGTATCCTTATTAATAAGGTTAATATCACGTGAGTGCTCGATCAACTGCCACAATTGAAGTATATCGGTGAGCTGGCAACAGGATATAACAATATCGATGTTGAGGCTGCACGTGAGCGAGGTATCGTCGTATGCAACATCCCTGCATATAGCACGGATAGCGTTGCACAACACGTCTTTGCCCTCCTCTTGAACGCTACTACGCGTGTTGACCATTATGCTGAGGCTGCACGTCGTGGCGAATGGAGCAAGTAACAGGACTCTGCTACTGGGACACACCACTCATGGAACTTGCTGGTAAGACACTCGGTATCGTTGGCTTGGGGCAATATTGGTCAGAAAGTGGCTATGATTGCTCGCTAGTAGGCATGGGACATCTCCTGCTTGCACCAGTAAGAATAGTAGCGATCTGCCAGAGGTGTATTCGTAAAGACAACCCTCGAAGGCTTGCTCAGTACGTCTGACGTCATTAGCGCATTGTCGCTAACAGCGGAGAACGCTGGTATGATTAACTGCTGAGACGCTGAAGAGGGTACGTCGTGGTGCCATCCTTATCAATACCGGACGTGGCGGACTCGTTGACGAGACAGGCTGTTGCCGATGCGCTTGAGAGCGGTCAGCTCGGTCGCTTATTGATGCCGATGTAATGACCGAGCCTCCTCGTGCAGACAATCCACTCTTCCGTCAGCCTAATGCCTTCATCACTCCACATATTGCGTGGGCAACACGTGAGGCACGAGAACGCCTAATGGCAATCTGCGTTGAGAATGATTAAGAAGTTTATAGCTGGGAAGCACAGAACGTGGTGTGATGCCTCCCCCAACCCCTCCGAAAGGAGGAGTGCAGATAACAAGAGATAGTACTTAATACTTACGAAGAATGTATAGCAGAACCATATCCTGTTTGTCTCCCTCCCCTTCAGGGAGTGGGCAGGGGTGAAGGGCTTTATTTATTCAAATATGATCTACACAGACCCACAACTTGTCCGTACACTTCTAGGGGGATACTGGAGTTTCTTGGAGACATTTGCGTTTGCCAGGTCGGGCATCCGCCATGCTGCACGAAAACACTTGACTGGTTCGGAGGTTATGTCTGTGGCTTTGCCGTTTTGACGTTCTATTGGTGGCGGTACGATCGTGATGCCATGTTAGGGAGTGCGCCCGTTCTGGACAGCAAACATTATGTACGTTCTCTGTACGGGACTTGCGCTTTTCCTCGTCATCTTATCGCGTAGGTGGATTCAACGCCTTAACTAATGCGTGGTTTGTCTCTTCGATACCTTGGCTTGGCGTACTGTTCAGCTATTGCTGGTATTCAGAAGACTATCGCATTAGGTCATCCTTCTGGGTAGCTGCGTAATCATGGGTTGTATCACTGGTGTGGCAGGTGGTGTTATCGTGATGTCTTATTGAATAATATTCCGTTATCTTTCACAAGGGTTACGCTGTAGGCAAGTGTGGCAGGTGGTCCATCTATTGGGGACTTTTCTCTGTCGGACTGCCTCTTCCGATAGATAGTTATTGTGACATTCCTTGCAATCTGTTTAATTCGTTTTATTGCAGTGGGTTATAGTATTTCGTTACCAATATTGCATGATGATAGAGATAAAAAGATTGCTAAACATTTTGGTGGAATAAATACTAGTACCTTTTGCACTCGCAATTCAGAAATGACTAACTAGTTGTTATCTGTTGCAACCATAATAATGGTTCCGTAGCTCAACTGAATAGAGCACTTGACTACGGATCAAGAGGTTACAGAGTTTTGAATCTGTCGGGATCACAAAAGGAACACTCGCAAGGGTGTTCCTATTTGAACAATTACCTTTGACCTTTGAACTTTATGAGTTTGTGCTTTGAGTATTGAACAATTACCTTTGAACAATTACCTTTGAACAATTACCTTTGAACAATTACCTTTGAACAATTACCTTTTGAACTTTGAGTATTGAACTTTGTGACCTTATGATGTGAGTATAAACCCTTGATTTACCAGTTGCTTTTAGCGATAAAACTTCAGTTAACAGTAGTAATCATAATTCCTGAATTCTGAATTTTGAATTAAAATAGTAATCATAATTATGAATCATAATTCTAATTAAAATAGTAATCATAATTATGAATTCTGAATTATAAATTATGAATTCTAAAAGGGTATATAAAAAGAAAACGGCAGAGCAATCGCTCTTCCGTTATCTCCGAGACTTTCACCGTCTCACGACGATAATGTTTTCTACAATCTTTTACCTAAAATAACAACTAAAAGCCTAAATCTATTATAACCTAAACAGAATGCTTTCTTTTAATAATGATCCTGAGCAGTCTTCAATGCCTGTAAAGTCCTAAACCTTTGTAACCAGATATGTTTCTCTTGAATTACACAATGCAAAGGTATGTGGATAATATTCATATTATCAAAATTAAACGAGAAAATATCAATCTATCGGTTGATTCTTGATATATAACCAAACACGATAAAGAGTGCTAAAGTTTCTCTATTCTTATTTCTTAGTTCTATGTGACAGAAAAGGAGTGGAGAGTGGCGTTGAGAAAGGAGTGGGGGAGTGAGGGTTAAAGCGAAAGCAAGAAAGAACTTTCAGATTAATGTGAGCTTATTATTTTCTGGGAGAAGAGTGATTGGCTTTTATAATAAAAATATTGTACTTTTGCACTTATAAAATGGGAATCATTTCCTTTGCTGCTTTTTCCATCTTCCTGAAAAGGCATTAGAAGTTTGGCATAACAGATTGGAGAGGAGGACTTGTGGGCTGACAGCAGGGCTCATCGTATTGGAGAATGATAGTCCTGGGGTTTTCTTTGAGAGATAAATTGTTTAATGTGAAAAACAGAAACAAGCTTCGAGATACGGGAAGTAGGATGTATGAGTAAAGACAGAAGGATCATCATACTTATGGGCTCTTAGAGACAGTAGTGGAGCATTGCTGGTGTCGTTTGTAATTCCCATTGTTCTTACTTTCGAGTCAAACGCTTTTGTCTGCAAGAGAAGGTGCACAGTTTCCGCTTACATAAATATGAGGAGATGCGATAAAGGCAATACCTATAATGCAAGTTAAAAGATACATAGAACTCATCTACTGCGGCCTTGATACCTGAGATAACAATTATTGGCTCATCTAATACAATGAGCAAGCAAGTTTTTCAGACGGATTGGTCATCGCGCTGGAGTTGACTTTCAAGAGTGGACCTTACGCGCGCGTCGTTCTCCACGATTCTTTCACTCTTCGGGATCGTCTTTTTGGCAATGTTTGCCTTGGAAGGAGAGTCCTCAGATGCCTTTCCATGGACGATTATCGAAATGCAGTAACAGCGTCAATACTCCTTATACGCAAAAGGACAATAAGACAGCAAAGCTTTTATAAGTCTTTCCGTATGATTTCTTTAAGGAGAAGAAGATGCACAATAACTTATGCTAAAGGCAACTGTTGGAAAGCAACGATTTGTGGAAGGCGGATGGCCTAACACAGAAATACTGTGAGTGGGACGACCCACGAGGTAGTATGCGTTCGACATGGTATGTTAACTGGGATAAAGCATGCTTATATCTCTCCTGAGAGTGCAATCACAGGCTGTCCTGAACATGGTTTTTGCCAGAGTGGTTCTTTATCGAAATCCCAGAGACAGACAAGGACCGGATACGGGTTTGACAGGCAGGCAGGTTGCGATTGATGCGCCGAGCAGAGTATTCCTATTCTCCCGATGCTCACCAATAAGGTATAAGTCAGACTGCATCACTCAAGAGCCATTGGGCGTATTGTGCCGTGATGAGGCGAAGATAGCGAATGGCAGCTTGTCAACGAAATGGCAGGGAACGTGTAAACGTTATGGCTTTGCGACGAATATCGACCTTGACTTTCGCGAACTTAATATTCAAAGATAGCGACGTCTTGTAGGAATTAGTTGAGTTTTTGCACGTGTGTTTTGTCGTCTAATGGGCACACCATGTCGCACTCGAGGCTATGGCTCCTTTCAATGAGGGATTACAATATGCAGGGAGTTGGCAGTATAATGACTATCTCTTCCTCTTGAGCGGCTATGATGGGCATAGTATGAGAAGTCCAGCCGGGCAGCTGTTAGTTCACAACGTTGGGTTGAAAAAGGCTACCGACTGGGCTGCAAAGAATGTCGAGTGACAGAGATGAGTACTCGGTATGGCTACCTATGGTTATGATTGGGCAAATGGAGAAAGCGGTACAACCGTGTCATTCGACCAGGCAATAGCTAGTGCACAAGATGCAGGAGCTAAGGTACAGTTTAATGATGACACCTATAACGTAAACTTCTCTATCAGAATACCGACGATGGAAAGGTTCACCAAGTATTTCTTCACCGATGCAGCCCACTACCTTTATTATCATGCGCTTTGGTGCAGAATATCATCTTGCAGGCTATGGCGTGTGGCGTTTTGGGTACAGAGGACCAAGCGTGTATGGCGTTTCTATGGCAAAAGATATGTCATGGGAGAATGTGGCAAGGATGTCTGTTGCGAAGCTAATGCAACTTAACGGAACCGATGATGTCAACTTCGTTGGCTCTGGTGAAGTGCTTGAAGTTACAACGGAACCTCATCCAGGAGATATCTCTGTAATGATTGATAGGACAATCGTCTTATCTCGGAGGAGTATTATCGCGCTCTGCCTTCTACTTATACAATCCAACGATTAGGTAAATGTAAGGATAAACAGCTTGTTATAACCTTCGATGACGGACAGACAGCCGTTGGACTCCGTACTAGTACCATGCTGAAAGTATAATGTCGCGGCTGCCTTCTTCATGTTGGGACTGAATGGAAAGATTTGCCTTTGGTTAAAAGCAAGTCTATGAGGATGGTCATACCCATTGGTAACCACACCTTCACCACTAACATGATTGAGAACTCGAAACCGCCGCTCTTATGCAGAGTTGAAGTTGACAAGAATGTTGATAGAAAACGTGACAGGACATAGTACGATGTCTCTTTCGTGCGCCTTATAATGCCGATGCTGATCCTATACATGAAGAGATATGGCCAATGATTGTGGCAAGTCGTCGTAATTACCTTTTTGTGGGAGAGTCCATGACCCTAACGACTGGGAACCAAGGTTACAGCTGACCAAATCTATCAGCGTGTTATGGATGGCGTACATCATGAGGACGGACATATCATCTTGCTACATGATGCGGGTGGTAGCACTCGAAAGCTCACCCTTGATGCCCTACCTCGTATCATTGAGACCCACGCTAGCATGAGGGTTATCAGTTCATCTCTCTCGAACAATACTTAGGTATGGACAAGCACCGCTGATGCCAGCTATTAATAAAGGTAAGGCTTACTATGCGATGCAAACCAACCTCTGGTTAGCAGAGATGATTTATCATGTCCACAGACTTCCTCACAGCTCTTTTTCCTTGTATTCCTTGCCTTGGGAATGATGCGCCTGCTATTTATGTATGTGTTGATGATAAGAGAGAGCGGGCGGAGAACCGACGTAATTATGCACCTATTGATGCTGCCAGCATCAACAGTCCTATCATCGTGCCGGGTTATAACGAGGGAAGTAAAACATCGTGCGTACTATCACTGCGCTCATCAGCAGGACTATCTAACCTACATATCTACTTTGACTGGATGATGGTAAGGACACACACTCGAACGGTGTACAGCATGAGGCTTTCGACAATGACGAGAGGTTACGGTGCTTGCCAAGAAGAATGGTGGAAAGGCTTCAGCCCTCAACTATGATATTGCTGCCTGCCGTTCAGAGAGTATGGTTTTGTATTGATCACAGTTGAAGAGTGATGCTGTAAGTCGATTGATGAAACACTTCATCGCTGACAAGGAGAAGCGTGTCGTGCGGTGGCTGGTAATGTGAAGGTGGGTAACCAGCCGGGATATGCTTACCTACTGGCAGGCGATTGAATATACGAGTAGTCAGAACTTCGACCGTATGGCTTCTCTAATATCAATGCTGTCACTGTTGCGCCTGGAGCTATCGGCGCCTTTCCGAAAGGAGGTGATTGAAGCCGTGGGAGGCTTTGTAGCACACTGAACCAGCAAGACTGACCTGACGATAGTATCAACGAGCATGGATATATCATCGAGAACGAGAACTATGTATGGCGCAGCACTCCCAGAGACTCTCCGTCAGTCTTTGTGCTGCTAGCGTATCCGTTGGTGCTTTTGGTGTGATGCAAGCCTTTTGGAAGCATCGTCTCTCTTTCGCACCTTCTAAGAAAGGCTTTTGGGTCTCTGGGCCATGCCTAATATGCTTATTTTCGATATATCATCCTACCTTCACCATTAATCAGGCATACTGATGCTCATCGGACTCTTTACACCGGTAATGCTCTGGAAATGTAATACAACCCC
>BNJV01000231.1_pt1 | contig 101789 bp, 117 predicted proteins | sample 8540591 | NCBI WGS metagenome assembly BNJV01 (sample SAMD00202457, study PRJDB9452) | human saliva metagenome | host: Homo sapiens
CACGTAGACGGCGGCCAGCATCATCGCCATCGATCCGACCAGGGTCACCAGCCAGCGGGTGGGAGCCTGCAGGAGCTGCCGGATCATGAAGAAGGCGAGCACACCGGTGGCCACCAGCAGACCCAGGACGCTCAGGACGCCCTTGCGCCCGGCCACGGCGACGACAGGCACAGGTAGACGACCGCCAGGGGCGCCGACCGGGAGCTGACGCTGGTAGTCGATGAGGAGTAGGGAGCCGGACAGGGATGGCCTGGGGCGAGGTAGAGGACGACGAGGCCGGTCACCGGCGTAGAGCGAGCTTGCAGGGGCTCACCCACCAGCTGGACCGGCATGACCAGGCCTGCCCTCGCCCTCGGTGATGCGGGCGCACACGTGGCTCTTGGAGAACTCCCCCGGCTTGACGCCGTTGACCTCCGTCAGGCGCTCACGGGAGTTCTCACAGCGGACAGGTCCGTGGAGGTGATGGTGGCCTTGCCCACTGAGCCGCCCTCGGCGGTGAAGGAGCGTGAGCCGATGAGTGAGCTCTTGCCCGGCCAGAGCACGAACAGCCCGACGACGGTGGCCAGGACCAGGGCGCCGACGATGACACTGAGGCACGATCCGCACGGCGGGCCTCCCCGCCTCCAGGTCCAGGGGCCCGAGGTGGGAGTGGCTGTGGCCGCCGTGAGGGCCGGCAGGTCCTACCGACGGCTGGGGAAGGTCCTCAGCGGAAAGAGACTCGTTGCTCGGGGAGGTCGAGTTGGTGCTCACCGTCCCATCATGCCCGCCCCGTGTCCCTGACGTGAGCCAGGGACACGGGGCGGGATCAGATGGTAGTCGGGTCAGCGGCGCTGCCGGACTACTCGGGCGCGGCTCAGCAGCCGACGAGGCGCTCAGCCAGGTGGCGCTCGACGCCCTCGGAGCGGGATGCGCTCCTGGGTCATCGTGTCGCGCGCTCGCGCACGGTGACCGCCCGTCCTCGGGCGAGTCGAAGTCGTAGGTCAGGCAGAAGGGCGTGCCCACCTCGTCCTGACGGCGGTGGCGGCGCCCGACCGCGCCGGGCGTCGTCGTACTCCACGTTCCAGGAGCGGCGCAGGCGGGCTGCCAGCTCCTTTGGCAGGACCAGTCGAGCTCCTCCTTGCGGCTCAGCGGCAGGACAGCCGCCTTGACCGGGGCGATGCGCGGGTCGAGCGCTGGGGACGATGACGCTTGTCCACCCTGCCCTTGGTGTTGGGGGCCTCGTCCTCGGTGTAGGCCTCCACGAGGAATACCATGAGCGAGCAGGGTCAGGCCGGCCGATGGCTCGATGACGTAAGGGGTCCAGCGCTCGGAACAGGGTCTGGTCGAAAGTAGGACAGGTCCTTGCCGGAGTGCTCGGCGTGGGTGGACAGGTCGAAGTCGGTGCGGTTGGCGTGCCCTCGAGCTCGCCCCCACTCCGAGCCAGCGAAGCCGAAGCGGTACTCCAGGTCCACGGTGCGCTTGGAGTAGTGGGAGAGCTTCTCGGCGGGGTGCTCGTAGAGGCGCAGGTTGTCCTCACTGATACCCAGGTCGGTGTACCAGGCCTTGTGGTAGTCGATCCAGTACTGGTGCCACTCCTCGTCGGTGCCCGGCTCGCGAAGAACTCCAGCTCCATCTGCTCGAGACTCGCGGGTGCAGAGATGAAGTTGCCCGGCGTGATCTCGTTGCGGGAAGGACTTGCCCACCTGGCCGATGCCGAAAGGCGGCTTCTGCGGGCCGCGCTCATGGCGTTGGTGAGTTGATGAGAGATGCCCTGGGCGGTCTCAGGGGCGCAGGTAGTGCAGGCCGGACTCGTCGTCGACCGGCCCCAGGTAGGTCTTGAGGCAGGCCGGAGAAGCTGCGCAGCTCGAGTCCGAGGGCCCAGCTGGCGCGGTGACGGGGTCCAGGGACCATGTCGAGGGTGACGGTCTCGAGGTCGAGGCCCTTGCGGGCCGCGTAGTCCTCGACGAGCTGGTCGGCGCGGTAACCTCTTGATGGGTGCGGGGACTCACGGAGCGGGTCAGTGAAGGCGCCGACGTGCCCGGAGGCGACCCACACCTCGCGCGGCAGGGATGACCGAGGAGGTCAGCCCGACGACGTCGTCGTGCGAGCGCACCATGTACCGCCACCACTGGCGCGATATTCTCCTTGAGGCTCGACGCCCAGCGGTCCGTAGTCCCAGGCCGAGCGGGTTCCGCCGTAGATCCGCACAGGGAGAGACAGAACCCGCGACGCTTGGCGAGGTTGATGAGCAGCGTCAAGGCGTGAAGGGGTGGATGCCAACGGATGCTCCTTCAGGAGTGGTCGTGGTCCCGCCTGGTTGGTGGGGACGAGTGGGAACAGTCTAGGCGGACAGCCGCCGACAGCTGGTGAGGGGCCCGTCGCACCGCGGATGCGCACGCAAGCGCTCGAGCGGCCCTTCTGACTACTGTTCAAACCGGCTCTCAGCAGCACACGCGGAATCCCTCGAGTTTGACGGCAGCCTGTCAGAGTATGAGAATGATTCGCATGAGTGTTTCACGGGCTCGTTCCCACCATCTCCGTCGCATCGTGGCGCTCGGAGCCACCCTGATCCTGGCCGCCGGCATGAGCGCGTGCAGCGCCCTGAAGAGCGAGAGCTCGTCAAGTGCCTCGGCACCGCACACGATCGCCCCGGGCAAGACCCTGACGGTCTCCACGTCCTTCTACCCGATCCAGTACCTGGCGGGGCCATTGGCGGCAAGCTCGTCAAGGTCTCCACCGTGACCCCGAGCCAGCGTCGAGCCGCACGACTTCGAGCTCTCCGGCAAGGGCGACCGCCGAGCTGGGCAGGCCGACCTCATCGCCTACGTCCCCGGCTTCCAGCCCTCCCTGGACAAGGCCGTCAAGGAGGTCGGCTCCGGGCCCACCGTGGTGGACCTCAGCAAGCCGGCCAACCTCGTCCACCACGAGGGGGTCGAGGAGGAGCACGAGCACGGCGAGGAGGCCACCGACGGCGCCTCAGCCACGGCGAGTGCCGCCGCCACCAGCGCAGGCCAGCGAGGCCGGGCACGACGAGCACGGTCACGATGAGCACGGTCACGATGAGCACGGTCACACCGAGGGCGAGGAGGGGCACGACAGTGACCTCGACCCGCACTTCTGGCTCGACCCGGACCGCATGATCAAGGTGGCCGAGGCCCTCGAGGCCTCCTTCACCCAGATCGACCCGGCCAACGCCAACGACTACAAGGCGAACCTGGACAAGCTCAAGACGGCGCTGACCGGCCCTGGACAACCAGTACAAGCAGGGGCCTGTCCACCTGCCAGCACAAGACCTTCATCACCACCCACGCCGCCTTCGGCTACATGGCCGAGCGCTACGGCCTGACCCAGGCCTCCATCTCCGGCATCGACCCCGATGCTGAGCCCAGCCCCGCTGAGATGGCCAACATCAAGTCGGTGGTCGAGAAGACGGGGGTGAAGACGATCTTCACCGAGGAGCTGGTCTCCGACGCTCCCGCCAAGGCGATCGCCGCGGAGACCGATGCGAAGACGAGCGTCCTCAGTCCCCTGGAGTCCAAGCCCGAGCGGGGCGACTACACCGACGCCATGACCAGCAACCTGGAGCGGCTCAAGTCCGCCCTGGTGTGCCAGTAGCCTCGGGGCCGGGCCACCGAGCCCGAGATCCCGAGCAGATGACGTCCACTCAGATTGGCATGATCGAGACGGCATGACCTCATCATCTTCACCATCATCAGCGTCTGTGACGACGCCGTCCGACTCACCCCGGGCGGCGTCGTCCACGCTCGCCATCAGGATCCGCGAGCTCAGCGTCGTCCTGGGCTCCTCCCTCATCCTGGACGACGTGAGCCTGGCCGTGGGCGGCGGCGAGTCCGTGGCGATCCTGGGCGCCAACGGCTCGGGCAAGTCCACCCTCGTCAAGGCCGTTCTGGGGCTGGTGCCCCTGTCCGGCGGCAGCATCGAGGTCCTGGGCGCCCCCACCTCGCGCCGCCGCAGGGTCCCCTGGGAGCGCGTCGGCTACGTCCCCCAGCGGATCGGTGCCGGCTCCGGTGTCCCGGCCACCGCCCTGGAGGTGGTGCGATCCGGGCTCCTGGGACCGCGCAGGCCCTGGGCCGACCGGGGGCGGAGCGCCAAATGCAAGGCCATGGCCGCACTCGACGCCGTCGGCCTGGCCCACCGGGCCGCGGACCACGTCCAGGTCTTCTCCGGCGGGCAGGCCCAGCGCGTCCTCATCGCCCGAGCCCTGGTGCGCTCCCCAGAGCTGCTCATCCTCGATGAGCCCCTGGCCGGCATCGACCGTGCCAGCCGTGAGTCCCTGGCCGAGATCCTCCGGGGGCTGCGCGCGCAGGGGCTGACCCTGGTGACGGTCCTGCACGAGATGGGTGAGCTCGCCGACGTCGTCCAGCGGGCGATCCTCCTGCAGGACGGCCGGCTCGTCGCCGACGGCCCGGCCGGCGAGGTCGCTCATCTGCGTGACAGCAGAGTCGGCGCGTCCCACGGCCCACGCCGCACTCACAGCGGCGACGACGACCACCACCCTGACGCCGGAGGCCCTCCGGCCCACCACGCCCCCGTCCTCGACCATCGGTTGCCTGAAACGCGCCCCCATTCCGGTAGGAGCACCCGCCCATGATCGAGTTCGTCTCCGACATGCTCGCCAGCCCCCTCATCCAGCGGGCCTTCATCGTGGCGGTCCTGGTGGGGCTGGCCGCCCCGGTGGTGGGCACCTACCTGGTTCAGCGGGGCCTGGCGCTGCTGGGCGACGGGATCGGGCACATCGCCCTGACCGGCATCGCCCTGGGCTGGCTGGCCGGGACCGCCGCCAACGTCACCTCCCGTGACGCCTGGGCCGTGCCCGGGGCGATCATCGTGAGCGTGCTGGGCGCCGTGCTGATCGAGGTCATCCGCGCCAACGGCCGCACCCGGGGCGACGTGGCCCTGGCGATCCTGTTCTACGGGGGCATCGCCGGGGGCGTCATCCTCATTAGCGTCGCCGGCGGGACGACGACGAATCTCAACTCCTACCTGTTCGGCTCGATCTCCACGGTCTCGGTCCCCGACGCCTGGTTCACCATCGCCCTGGCCACCCTGGTGCTCCTGGTGGGGCTGGGACTGCGCGGCCCGCTGTTCGCGCTGTGCCACGACGAGGAGTTCGCCCGCGCCTGCGGGCTGCCCACCAGTGCCCTCAACGTACTGGTGGCGGTGGTAGCGGCGCTGACGGTCTCAGTGTCCATGCGGGTGGTGGGGGCGCTGCTGGTCTCGGCCGTCATGATCGTGCCGGTGGCCATCGCCCAGCTCGTCTCGCACTCCTTCGCCCGCACCATGTACCTGGCGATGGGTCTGGGGGTGGTGGCCTGCGTGTCAGGTCTGACGATCACCTACCGGGTGGAGGTCTCTCCCGGCGCCATGATCGTGGTACTCCCTAGTGGGGGCTACGCCGTCGTCGCCCTCCTGTCCGGACTGCTGCAGTTCGTCAGCCGCTCCCGACGGCACCGCATCACCTCAGGAGGCAGATCATGAGCGCAAGCAGCACGGCGCAGCGTCCACGCGCCACGCGTCAGCGCGCCGCCGTCGCCGACATCCTCACCCGCACCGACGAGTTCCGCTCGGCCCAGCAGATCCATTCCGCCCTGGAGGCCGAAGGCACCAAGGTGGGGCTGGCCACCGTCTACCGCAACCTGCAGACCCTGGCGGAGGCCGGAGCGGTGGACCAGGTGCGCAGCGCCGAGGGCGAGGTCCTCTACCGGGCCTGCGAGAGGCAGGAGCACCACCACCACATCGTGTGCCGCCGCTGCGGCTACACCGTGGAGGTTGCCGGCGGTGAGCTCGAGGAGTGGATTCAGCGGGTGTCGACCCAGCAGGGCTTCACCCAGATGGAGCACACGGCGGAGTTCTTCGGCCTGTGCGCCGCCTGCTCGGCACAGGACACCTCACAGGACTGAACTGTCCTGATCCGCCTGGTGGCCCCGATCCGGTGGTGCCGAGCGGCCGACTACTGCCCGTCGTGGTGCGGTTCCTCGTCAGCCTCGTCGTCCTCCGGGTCCTCGGCATCGGCGGCCTCCTCGTGCAGCACCCTGTCCACGGCCCCGCCGTAGCGGCGCTCGCGCCCGGCGTAGACCTCGCACGCCTTCCACAGCTCGGCGCGGTTGAAGTCGGGCCAGGCCAGGGGTGAGAAGTAGAGCTCGGCGTAGGAGGAGGACCACATGAGGAAGTTGGAGGTGCGTTGCTCGTCGCCGGTGCGGATGAACAGGTCCACGTCCCGCATGGTGGGTGAGTAGAGGTAACGCTGGATGGTCTTCTCGTTGACGGTGGAGGCCTTGAGGCGGCCGGCGGCCACGTCCTCGGCGATGGCTCGGGTGGCGTCGGCGATCTCGGCGCGCCCGCCGTAGTTGATGCACAGGTTGAGGGTGAGGCCCGTGTTGTGGGCGGTGACGCGTTCGGCCTCACGCAGCTCACGCAGGACGGACTTCCACAGGCGCGGGGTGCGACCGACCCAGCACAGCCTGACGTTCCAGGAGTTGAGGACATCGCGCTGGACGCGCAGGACCTTGCGGGCGAAGCCCATGATGAAGCGGACCTCACCGGGTGAGCGCCGCCAGTTCTCAGTGGAGAAGGCGTAGACGCTCAGCTCTTTCACGCCGATCTCAATGGCGCCGGCGGCGACGTCGAGCATATTGGCCTCCCCCACCCGGTGGCCCTCGGTGCGGGGCAGGCCGCGGGCATTGGCCCAGCGCCCGTTGCCGTCCATGACGACGGCGACGTGCTGGGGCAGGGAGGCGGCCGGCAGCACGGGCGAGGGTCAGGCCGGGCCGGTGCAGGGGCGGAGCCGCCTCGACCGTCATGTCTCTGGTGACGTCTGTCATGGTCATGCTCTTTCCACCAGTGCGAGGGAGCGCAGGCGCCGCTCCAGGTACCAGGTCGTGTAGGCCGAGACGAGCCCGGAGGCCTGCGAGCGCTCGCGCTGGCCGGAGGCGTCGGCCACGGCCCAGTCGCCGGAGAGCAGGGCCCTCAGGAGCACTCATCGTGGCCGGCTCGACCTCCACGGCACCGGCCGAGCGGCAGGACTCGCACACCGCGCCGCCGGCCTGCACGTGGAAGGCCCTGTGCGGTCCGAGTGCACCGCACAGGGCGCAGTCATAGCACGAGGGCGCCCAGCCCCCCAGGGCCAGGGCCCGCAGCAGGTAGGAGTCCAGGATGAGTCCGGGGGCGTGGCGCCGGTGGGACATGGCGGCAGGCCCCGGCCAGCAGCAGGTACTGCTGGGGGCTGGCCTCGGTGCCCAGGTCTCCGTCGTCGGCGCTGAGGCGCTCGGCGGTCTCCACCATGGTCGAGGCGCAGGTGAACATGGCGTAGTCGGCGCTCACGGCCCGACCGAAGGGGTCGATGATCTCGGCCTGGGTGACGACGTCGAGGCTGCGCCCGGCGTGGAGCTGGACATCGGTCATGGAGAAGGGCTCCAGGCGGGCACCGAAGCGGGAGGTGGTGCGGCGCACCCCCTTTGCCACAGCACGCACCTGACCGTGGTGGCGGGTGAGCATCACGATGATGCGGTCGGCCTCGCCCAGCTTGTAGGTGCGCAGGATGATCGCCCTCATCCCGGTACAGCCTGCTCGTCACGGGCGCAGTCTCTCACGCCCCCTCAGCGCAGGGCGCGATTGAGGGCGGAGATGACGGCCTTGAAGGAGGAGGTGGTGATGGAGGGTCAATGCCCACGCCCCACAGGACCTGGCCGTCGACCTCGCACTCGACGTAGCTGGCGGCCTTCGCGTCGTGTCCCTCGCTCAGGGCGTGCTCGGCGTGAGTCGAGAATCCGCACGCTCAGGCCTGTGCTCTCCAGGGCGGTGACGAAGGCGTCCAGGGGGCCGTTGCCGGCGGCGGTCAGGTGCTTCTCCTGGCCGCCGTCGATCAGGGTGACGGTGAGGGTGAGTCCTTGTCGTCACCGGTGGAGGTCAGGGTGGCCCCGCGCAGCTCGAAGCGGCCCCAGCGGCTGAGCTCGGCCTCGGGGCGGCCGCGGCGGGCAGGTACTCGTCGGCGAAGATCGACCACAGGCGGGCGCCGTCGACCCTCACCGCCGTAGGTGTCGGTGTGGCGCTGGACGATGGGGAGAACTCGATCTGGAGGCGGCGCGGCAGCTCGAGCTTGCGAGTGGTGCCCAGCAGGCGGCGACCCGCCCCCTTGCCGGACTGGGAGTTGACGCGCACGACGGCCTCGTAGGAGCGGCCCACGTCGTGGGGGTCGATGGGCAGGTAGGGCATGGCCCAGGGGACGGCGATCTCGGCCTCGGCGTCGGACAGCCCCTCGGCCTTCTTGGCGTTGACCTGCGTGGTGCGCGCGGCGAAGCCCTTCTTGATGGCGTCCTGGTGGGAGCCGGAGAAGGAGGTGTAGACGAGCTCGCCGGCGTAGGGGTGCGCGGGGGCACGTCCATGCCGGTGGCCCGCTCGACGATGCGGCGGACCTCGTCGATGTCGGACAGGTCCAGCATGGGGTCGACGCCCTGGCTGAAGAGGTTGAGGGCCAGGGTCACCAGATCCACGTTGCCGGGGCGCTCGCCGTGGCCGAACAGGCAGCCCTCGACGCGGTCGGCGCCGGCCATGAGGCCGAGCTCGGCAGTGGCCACGCCCGAGCCGCGGTCATTGTGGTTGTGCAGTGACAGGCACACCGAGTCGCGATGAGACAGGTGTCGGCTCATCCACTCGATCTGGTCGGCGTAGACGTTGGGCGTAGCGCGCGCTCGACGGTGGAAGGCAGGTTGAGGATGATCTCGCGGTCCCCGTCAGGCTCCCAGACGTCCATGACGGCCTCGCAGACCTCGAGGCTGTAGTCGAGCTCGGTGTCGATGAAGAACTCCGGGGAGTACTCGTAGCCGAAGACCGTGTCCTCGTCGAGGACCTTCTCGGCACGGGCCATGATCTGGCGGGTGCCGTCGACGGCGAGCTCGCGGACCTGGTCGCGGTCCATACGGAAGACGACGTCACGGAAGATGGGTGACAGGGCGTTGTAGAGGTGGACGGTGGCCCGCGGAATGCCGACGCAGGCGTCCAGGGTGCGGTCGATGAGGTCGCCGCGCGACTGGGTGAGTACCGAGATGGTGACGTCCTCGGGGATCGCACCGTCGTCCACCAGGGAGCGCACGAAGTCGAAGTCGGTCTGAGAGGCGGCCGGGAAGCCAATCTCGATCTCCTTGAAGCCCATGGTCACAAGCAGGTCGAAGACGGCGCGCTTGGCCTGGGGCCCCATGGGCTCGATGAGGGACTGGTTGCCGTCGCGCAGGTCGGTGCTCAGCCAACGGGGGGCGGTGGTGATGCGCTTGTCCGGCCAGGTGCGGTCGGGCAGATCGATGGTGGCGACGTCGAGGAAGGGCCGGTACTTGGCAAACGGCATACCGGAGGGCTGCTGGGGGCGGGGCGGGCGTTACGCATCAGGGTTCTCCTGGGATCAGGTGCTTCGTGGTTCCGACGGCGGTTCCCGGAAGACTCTGTCTGACTCCTGAGGAACGCGGCCGCGAACGTGGCCGAGCAGAACGAGCCAGCCGCGGTCGGGGTGCCGGCCTGTCAGGCCCCGCCGCGGCGACTAAGCAGGAGGCTCACCTGGTGGCCTGGAGTCGCTCGCACGGCGTAGACCCTACCCCGATGACACCCCGTCGTCAGGTAGGACGGCCGCACGGGACCGCAGTGTGAGACGGAGGCCGAAGGAGCTCCACCGCAGGCCACACTCTCAATCCGACGAACACCAACGTCATGATGTAGTATCTCTACTATATTCAGTTACGCTTCTACTCAGGAGGATTTGTGCGATGGCTCCAGTCATCACCACGGAGAACCTCGAGTTCTCCTACGGGGACACCCCGGTGCTGCGTGGCATCGACCTGTCGGTCGAGGCCGGAGAGGTCGTCTGCCTGCTCGGCCCCAACGGCGTGGGCAAGACGACGCTCGTGGAGAACCTGCTGGGTTCACTGATGCCGACCAGCGGCAGGGTGCGCGTGCTCGGCACCGATCCGCGCCGGGCGGGCGCCGACTTCTGGGCGCGGATCGGACTGGTGCAGCAGAGCTGGACCGATCACGCCAAGTGGCGGGTGAGGGACCAGCTGGAGTGGATCCGCTCGGTCCAGCTGACGGCGACAAGCCGGGTGAGCAGCGTCGACGAGGTGCTCGACGCCGTCGGGCTCAGCGAGAAGGCCGGCTCCCGGCTGTCACGGCTCTCCGGCGGGCAGCGACGCACCATTGACTTCGCGGCCGCGCTCATGGCCTCACCCGAGATCCTCGTCCTGGACGAGCCGACGACCGGACTGGACCCGGTCTCGAAGGCGCGCCTGCACGATCTCATCCTGGCCCGGGTCGACGATGACGCCACCATCATCATGACCACCCATGACCTGGCCGAGGCCGAGCACCTGGCCTCTCGGGTGCTCATCATGAACGAGGGGCGGATCATTGCCGACGGCACGGTCACGGCGCTGCGCGAGAGTCTCGACCGCGGCGCTGAGATCACCTGGGTCCAGGACGGCACCCGCCACGTCCACTCCACCCAGCTCCCCGAGCGCTTCGTCAAGGAGCTCGATCTCGATCACGTCACCGGGCTCACCATCACCCGTCCCACCCTGGAGGAGACCTACCTCTCCCTCGTCAGCAAGGAGGCCCGAGCATGAGCATTCACACCGTCCTGGCAGTTCTGCGCGCAGCCTCCCGACAGGCGGCCACCGATCTTCGAGCAGGTATTGTCGGAATGAGCGTCGCGCTGCTGGCATCCTTAAGCGCCATCGTGGTCGTCGGCAGGAACACCCAGGTGAACGCCGAGGCCCACGCAACCTTCGGCCCCATGTTCCTCGCCAGCAGCATCGGCACGATCAGCTGCTTCATCACCCTGCAGATCGCCAGCGAGACCTACATCGACCGTATCGGCGGGTGCCCCTGCTGCGGGTGCGCATCCTGCCCCAGCGGCCCGCTTGACGTGGGCGATCGGTAAGACGATGTCCTCGATCACTCAGACCCTGGTCTTCCAGGGTGCCATTCTTCTCGGGGGAGCCCTGTTCGTTGAGGCGCTGCCCGTGAGTACGTCCCAGGTGCTGGCCTGCCTGCCACTCATAGCGCTGTCGGCTGTTGCGACGGTCCCGCTGGGCTTCCTCGTGGGCACCTTCGTCCGCGGCCTCTACAGCTTCATGGCCTCCTACCTGCCCATCTTCGCACTCGTCGGGACGAGTGGCTTCTTCATGCCCATGGACCGCCTCCCGTCCTGGGTGCAGGCGGTTCAGCTGGTACTGCCCACCTACTGGTCGGGGCACCTGACCCGCTGGGTGCTGGTGGGTGACCCCTCGTGGGAGGTGGGCGGGGCCTTCTCCCCGGCGCTCGCCGTCGGGGTCCTGGCGGCATGGACAGTCCTCGGCTTCGCAGGGGCCTCGTTCATCGTGCGACGCAGCTTCCGCAAGGAGACGATCGGTAGTCTGGCGCGCGTGCAGTCCACCATTCGTTCCCAGTCCGGTCTGTGACCATGTCCGACGACGTCGTCCACAACCGGATCGCGGTCCTGCGCGCCGACCGCAGGGTGAGCCGCCGAGAGCTCGCTGAGGCGCTGGAGTCCATTACCAGACGGTGGGCTACCTCGAGCGCGGGGAGTACGCCCCCTCACTGCACCTGGCCCTGCGCATCGCCCGCTACTTCGACGTGCCCGTGGAGTCGGTCTTCTCCCTCGAGGAGTTCCCCCGTCTGACGTAAAACGCTGCCACTCATCGTAGTCGGGTGGTGCCCTCCCCGTCTGGGGAGGGCACCACCCGACCTCGGTTCGGCGGGTGTCTGTGTCCTGGCGCCGACCGGCCTACAGGAGGCCCTCGGCCAGGTCCAGCGGGGTGCCGAAGCGGTGGTTGGTGATGGCCACAGCCTGCTCGCGCAGGAAGGGGCAGCAGCTCGAGTGCGGGCAGGCCGTCACGGCCCCGTGTGCAGGGCGATGTCGGGGCTCCCGCCGGTCACCCGGCTGGCCTGGCTCCAGCGGGCGGCCGAGGTCTCCTCACGTGGGCCGAGGATGCGCACACGCGTTCCCAGCCCGCCGGAGGCGGAGAGCTCAGCCAGGCGGGCGTCCCAGGTGTCCTGGTCCTCGACCGTCACCTGGACGCCTGCTGCCAGCAGCGCGTTCTGCAACGGCTGGGGCAGACGGTCGGCCACCGACAGGCTGATGAACCCTCCGGCGCGCACGCCGGCCGCCATGACGCGCACGACGTCGGCCGGCTCGGTTCCAGCCCCGGCGCGCACGACGACGTCAGTGGGTCGGTAGCGCAGGACGTTGCGCCTGCAGGCCAGTGCCGTGACATCGCGGTTGGCGCCGTAGGCGCTCCTCCAGGCCGAGGCGTCGGCCACCAGGGCGCGGCGCAGCCCGGCCAGGTCGTCCTCGCCCAGCTGACCGCTGACGGCGTCGCACAGGCTCGCCACGCGAGGGTCCAGCGCCGCAGTGCCCCTGGCCCGCAGGCTCCTTCACGTCCTGGCCGTCTGCGGCCTCGATGTCCCCAGTCCCAGCAGGTGGGAGGGACCGCCGGCCTTCGTCGTCGAGCCGATGGCCGAGCGCTTCCAGCCGCCGAAGGGCTGGCGGCGCACGATGGCCCCGGTGATGCCGCGGTTGACGTAGATGTTGCCGGCCTGGATCGAGTCGAGCCAGACGGCCAGCTCGGCCGCGTCGAGGGTCTGGAGCCCGGAGGTGAGCCCGTAGTCGACGGCGTTGACCGCCTCGATGGCCTCCTCGAGCGTGTCGACCCGCATGACGCCGATGACCGGCGCGAAGTACTCGGTGAGGTGGAACTCGCTGCCGGGCACGACCCCGGCGCGGATGCCCGGGGTCCACAGGCCGTCACCGAGGTAGCGGGCTTGAGGACCCAGTGCTCGCCGACCCCCAGCGTGGTCAGGCCGCGCACGGCCTTCTCGTCATCGGGCACGACGACGGGCCCCATCTGGGAGTCCAGCGACAGCGGGAGCCTGACCCGCAGGGAGGCGGTGGCGTCCACGAGCTGGCGGGCGATGCGCTCGGAGTTTCCGGCCGAGGAGACCAGGACCAGCAGGGAGGAGGCCGAGCACTTCTGGCCGGCGTGGGCGAAGGCCGAGTAGACGGCGTCGCGCACGGCGATGTCGGGGTCGGCCGAGGGGGTGACGATGATGGCGTTCTTGCCGCTGGTCTCCCCCAGCAGGTGCATGTCCGGCTTCCAGGAACGGAAGAGGCGGGCCGTGTCGTAGGAGCCGGTGAGGACCACGCGGTCGACGTCCTTGTGGGTCACCAAGTGGCGTGAGACGTCGCCGTCCTCCAGCGGGGCGAGCACCACGAGGTCCTCGGGGATCCCGGCGTCGTGGAAGGCGCGCACGAGCTCGGCCGCGCAGCGTCGGGCCGGCGGGGCGGGCTTGAGGATGACGGCGCTGCCGGCCGCCAGGGCCGCGGCCACTCCCCCGGTGGGGATGGCCACCGGGAAGTTCCAGGGCGAGGCGACCACGGTGACGTCCACCGGGGCGAAGCGGGCCCCGACCATGTACTCCGGGTCGTGCAGGAGCAGCGAGGACTCGGCGTAGTGGTGGCAGAAGTCGATGGCCTCACTGACCTCGGGGTCGGACTGGTCGATGGTCTTGCCGGCCTCGGAGCCGGCGACCTCGATGAGCTCGGCGCGCCGGGCGGCCAGGACGTCGCCGACACGGTGCAGGGCGGCGGCCCGCTCCTCCGGGTCCAGGGACTGCCAGACTCGGCGGCCTCGGCCGTCGCGGCCACGAGGGAGTCCACCGAGGCATTCGTGGCCAGACGGGCGGCGCCTGCCTCCACCTCGGCCACGCCCCGCGTGGAGCCCGGGATGGCGGCGGCGATATCCCGGGCCCACTGGCGGTTGGCGGCCAGGGCCGGGTCGGAGTCGGACTCGGAGACGAAGGACCTCCTGGCACGCTCGGCCACTGTCCCGGTCTCCTTCGGAATGCCCGCCTCCCGCTCGGCGAGCCGGTTCTGGGTGCGGTTGGGCACCGGCACCGGGGCATCCGGGTCGAGGTCGGAGAGGGCCGCCAGGAAGCGGTCGCGCTCGCGGGCGAAGATCTGCTCGTTGCTGGCCAGGTCGAAGACGCCGGACATGAAGTTCTCCGGCGCCGCGTTCTCTCCAGGCGGCGCACCAGGTAGGAGATGGCGACGTCGAACTCGTGGGGGTCGACGACGGGTACGTACAGCAGGAGGTGGCCGGTCTCGCGGCGGACGACCTCCTGGATGCCGGTGGCCATGCCGGAGAGCATCTCGAACTCGACGCTGTCCTCGACGCCGCGTGCGGCGCGCAGCTCGAAGGCGAAGGCGATGTCGAAGAGGTTCTGGCCGGCCACGCCCAGGCGGATGTTGCGGGTGCGCTCGGGCGTCATCGCCCAGGAGAGCATGCGCTTGTAGTTGGTGTCGGTGGCCTGCTTGGAGGGCCAGGTGGTCAGCTCCCAGCCGTGGATCTCGGCGTCGACCTTCTCCATGGACAGGTTGGCGCCCTTGACGATGCGGACCTTGACTCGTGAGCCGCCGGAGGCGACACGCTTGGCGGCCCACTCCTGGAGGCGCTGCATGGCGCCCAGGGAGTCGGGCAGGTAGGCCTGCAGGACGATGCCGGCCTCGTAGCCGCGCATGTCCTCCTGGTCGAGGATCGCGGTGAAGACCGCGATGGTCAGGTCGAGGTCCTTGTAGTCCTCCATGTCCAGGTTGAGGAAGGCGCCGTGGTCGCGGGCCAGGCGGTAGAGGGCAGGAGGGCCTGGACGCCGTGGGCGACGACCTCCTCGAAGCCCCAGGGGTTGTGGGGGCCGGTGACGGCGGAGACCTTGACCGAGACGTAGTCGACGTCCTCGCGGGTGACCAGGCGGGAGACCTCGGCCAGGCGGCGGGCCGCCTCCTTCTCCCCCAGGACGGCCTCGCCCAGGAGGTTGACGTTGAGGCGGTTGCCGCCCTTGCGCAGGCGGGCGAGGGCGGGCCCGAGTCCCTTGTCGGTGGCGTCGACGACGAGGTCGCCGACGATCTCGCGAAAGACACGACGGGCGACGGCGGTGACGGTGCGCGGGGCGAGACGGGAGGCGGCCGAGCCCAGTCCCATGGCACCGGCCAGGGCGGGCGGCAGGAAGTCGGTGCGCCCTGAGGAGAGGCGCTTGAGGGCGGTGCTGGCGACGTCGAGGTCGGTGGGACGCACGACGTCGTCGACGAAGCGGGTGGTGAATGTCAGGCCCTCGGGGTCGGAGAGGATGCCGGAGAGAAGCTTGGCCGAACGCGGTACCGGCTCGGAGGCCGACTCGTCAGCCCACCGGCGTGCTCGGGCGACGGCTCTCTCACCCAGCGCCCACAGGTCGTCGGGGCAGCGGCGCCCTGCGCTACCTGCGTCGGTACGGGGCTGACTGGGAACGGCGTTGTTCGTCATGCGTTTGGTCTCCAGGTCGATGTGGTATCGGACCTTCCAAGTGTGCGTGACAGCACCCCTTGTGCGCGACTGATTCGGATGTCGAGTCGCCTGGTGTCGCACGTTCCCGTCCCAGATACCGTCCGCGCCACTCCGCTCGCAGCGCGGAGGGGTTCAGAAACCGAGGCGGGCCAGGGCCTTGGGGTCGGACTGCCAGTCCTTGGCGGTGCGCACGTGCAGGTCGAGGTAAACCTTGCGCCCCAGCAGCTCCTCGATGCCCTTACGGGCGGTGACGCCCACCTCCTTGAGGCGCCGTCCTCCCTTGCCGATGATGATGGCCTTCTGGGAGTCGCGCTCGACGACGAGGCTCACGCGCACCTGGAGACGACCTCCGGCGCCCTTGATGCGGCCGACCTCACGCTCGTCGTCGGGGTCGGCGATCTCGTCGACGACGACGGCCAGGGGAGTGGGGCAGCTCGTCGCGCACGCCCTCAGGGCGGCCTCGCGCACGAGCTCGGCGATCATGACCTGCTGGGGCTCGTCGGTGATCTCGCCAGTGGGGTACAGCGGGGGACAGGGGCATGTACTTGAGCAGGACCTCCTTGAGGACGTCGATCTGCTCGTTGCGCTGGGCTGAGACCGGGACGATGTCGGCCCACTCCCCAGCTCGCTGACGGCCAGGAGCTGTGCGGCCAGGGCCTCGCGGGTAACGGTGTCGGCCTTGGTGACCACGGCGACCACGGGGGTGCGCAGCTCGGCGAGGTCGCGGGTGATGAAGCGGTCGCCCGGGCCGATCTTCTCGTTGGCGGGGACGCAGAAGACGACGACGTCGACGTCGGTGAGGGTCTCGCGCACCAAGTCGTTGAGGCGCTTGCCCAACAGGGTGCGGGGGCGGTGGAGACCGGGGGTGTCGACCAGGACGATCTGCGCATTGTCCTGGTGGATGACGCCGCGCACGTTGTGGCGGGTGGTCTGGGGGCGCCCGGAGGTGATGGCGATCTTGGCGCCGACCAGGGCGTTGGTGAGGGTGGACTTGCCAGCGTTGGGGCGACCCACGATGCAGGCGAAGCCGGCGCGGAAGTCCTCGGGGAAGTCGGGGACAACGATCTCGACGCGGGCCGAGTCGGCAGTGTCGGCGGTGTCGGCACTCGTCCACGTCGTCGTCCCCGTCGTCGGGGTCGGTGAGCGGGTTGGGGCCGTCCATGAGCTCGGCGTCGGTGGGGAAGCGGAAGCCGGCCGGGGCAGGGGCCGGGCGCAGGCATCTCGAGGGACTCGGCCAGGAGCTCCCTCGGGGCCTGGGGCTGGTCGTCGCGGGCTGCGGGGGCGGTCTGGTCGGCGGTGTCAGTCATCGGTGTCCTCTTCGGGTGCGGGGTGCGCGAGGCGAGAATAGTGGAGACCTGGCGGCGGCGGCCGGTGGCCTCCTCGGCCTGGAGGTGGACGCCCTGGGCTGTCTCCGGCGGCGCCGGGCAGGGGGACGCGGCCGATGGCCTTGGTGAGCAGGCCGCCGACGGTGTCGACGTCGTCGTCGTCGATCTCGAGGTCGAAGAGCTCGCCGAGCTCGTCCAGGGCGAGTCGGGCGGGGACGCGGTAGGTGCCGGGGCGACTTCGACGACCCTCGGGCAGCTCGGGGTCGTGCTCGTCGGTGAGCTCGCCGACGACCTCCTCAGGAGGTCCTCCATGGTGACCAGGTCGGCGGTGCCGCCGTACTCGTCGACGGCCAGGGCCATGTGGAAGCGGCCGGTCTGCATCTCGCGCAGGAGGTCGTCGGCGGGCTTTCGTCTCGGGGACGTACTCGGCGTCGCGGACGAATCCGGCCACGGCGAGGGCCTCGTGCCTGGGGGTGGGCGGCCAGGCGACGCAGGACGTCCTTGAGGTAGAGGATGCCGCGCACGTCGTCGGCGTCCTCCCCGATGACGGGAACGCGTGAGTAGCCGGAGCGGATGAACAGGCGCATGGCTGCGGAGGCGGGCTTGTGGGCGTCGATGGTGACCATGTCGGTGCGTGGGACCATGACCTCGCGCACGAGGGTCTGGCTGAGCTCGACGACCGAGCGCATCATCTCGCGGTCCTCGTCCTCGATGGTGTCGGTCTCGCCGATCTCGTCGATCATCTCGCGCAGGTCCTCGTTGACGGCCTCGCGGGTCTCGGCGTCGGTGGGGGCGGCCTCGGGGCGGCGGGAGGGGAGACGAGGCGGCGCTGCGGGGCGGCCAGGACGTCGACCCAGGTGAGCAGGCCCCCCAGGGCGAGGAGGGTGCCGGCGGGGTTGCGCCGGCCGTAGGTGCGTGGGGAGAGGCCGACGACCACGCCCAGCAGGATGATGTTGGCCAGCAGGGCCAGGGCCAGGACCTGCCACCAGGCGCGCACGAGCCCGGAGGCGGCCAGGGTGATGAGGACGGCGGCGAGCATGTCGACAGCGACGCGGGCGACGCTGAGGGCGCCCAGGACGCGGGGGCGGTGCTCGGCCAGGCGGCGGACCCTGGCGGCGCCGCGGCGGCCCTCCTCGACGAGGGTCGTCGGCGGCGGCCCGGGTGAAGCGCAGCAGGGCGGACTCGCCGGCTGATAGGAGGGCACCCAGGGCCAGGACGATCACCGCGCAGGCGATGAGCGCGGCGGTGGGGATGCCGGTCACGCGGGGCTCACTTGCCGCGCTCGGCCAGGAAGGTCAGCAGGAGGCGGCGCTGGAGGTCGAACATCTCCTTCTCCTCGGGCTCAGCGTGGTCGTAGCCCAGGAGGTGGAGGATGCCGTGGACGGTGAGCAGGAGCATCTCCTCGACGGCTGAGTGCCCGGCGGCCAGGGCCTGCTTGGCGGCGACCTGCGGGCACAGGACGATGTCGCCCAGGGTCCCGGCGGGGGTGGGCGAGTCGGCTGAGCCGGGGCAGCTCGTCCATGGGGAAGCTCATGACGTCGGTGGGGCCGGGCAGGTCAGCCAGCGCACGGGAGCTCTTCCATGGGCTCAGTCGATGAACATGATGTTGAGCTCGGCGGCGGGGCTGACGTGCATGGCGGTCAGGACGTGGTCGGCGAGGTCCGCGAACTCGGCGGCGTCGATGACGGTGGTGGTCTCGTTGATGACCTCAGTGGTCATGCGGGTTCCTCTCCGAGTAAGGCGGGCGGGGCGGTTGCTGCCCCCTGACGGTACTGGCTGTTGCGGGCCGCTGCGGCCAGGCGGTCCGGCGGGTCGGGCGGCGGCGTCCTGGGCGGCGACCTCGGCGTCGTGGCGGGCGTAGGCCTCGATGATGCGGGCCCACGAGGCGGTGGCGCACGACGTCGGCCGATCCGAGCCTCGCAGAAGCTGATGCCCTCGACTCCGGCGAGGATCTTGCGCACGACGATGAGGCTGACTCGCGTCCGCCGGGCAGATCGACCTGGAGATGTCTCCGGTGACGACCATGCGTGAGCCGAAGCCGAGGCGGGTGAGGAACATCTTCATCTGCTCGGGGCTGGTGTTCTGGGCCTCGTCTGAGGATGACGAAGGCGTCGTTGAGGGTGCGTCCGCGCATGTAGGCCAGGGGCGCGACCTCGATGGTGCCGGCGGCCATGAGGCGGGGCAGGGCCTCGGGCTCGAGCATGTCGTGGAGGGCGTCGTAGAGGGGACGCAGGTAGAGTCGATCTTGTCGGTGAGGCTGCCGGGCAGGAAGCCGAGGTTCTCGCCGGCCTCGACGGCGGGGCGGGTGAGGATGATGCGCGAGACGCGCTTGCGGGCCAGGGCGTCGACGGCCTTGGCCATGGCGCTAGTAGGTCTTGCAGTGCCGGCGGGCCGATGCCGAAGGTGATGGTGGATTCCTCGATGGCGTCGGTGTAGGCCTTCTGGCCGAGCGACTGGGGCGGATGGTGCGGCCGTGGGAGGTGAGGATGTCGTCGGTGAGGACCTCGGTGGGGCGGGTGGAGGTCTCCAGCAGGCCGACGGCGCGTTCGACGGCGTCCGCAGTCAGAGGCGTTCCGGTGCGGGCAACGTCAATGAGCTCGGAGAGCAGGACGACGACGGTGTCGACGCGGGCGGCGGGGCCGGAGACGGTGACGGCGGTGCGCACGTGGATGTCGACGTCGGTGAAGCCCTTCTCGATGGCGCGCAGGACCTCGTCCTGGCGCCCAGGAGGGTCACCGGGGCGACATCATCGGGCAGGGTGAGGGTGCGCGTGACGTCCGCCGGTTCAGTGGAGGTGGGCCGGGCTGGGGACGCCGAGCGGCCGGGACGTCAGCGGCACAGGGGAGCTGTGGACGTGCCAGAGATGGCAGGGTCCCTGGCTGGCAGTCGGCTCGGTGGGCATGGATGGAAGCGTCTGCTCATCGTGCTCCGACTCGTACTGCTTCATCTCCCGTAAGCGGCACAGACATTCGCCACTGCGAAGATGAACACGAAGAAAGATGATACTTGGGCACACCTCGAGCACCTCTTCCTATCGCGACAAAAATCGCGACCACATAGTTGACAAGAAGACAGTTTTTATTATGAAAAACTCATTCTCCCTCAGGAATAGAGTGAAGCTAACTGAATATCCATTCGCTAATGCTGACTCAAAAATCGAAGCAACTCACAACAGATTTTACGTCGCGGCGCCACAAGAACGACCTCTTTCGATCATCACATGGGTTCTTGTGGCAACAGCGGCATACACCCTACTGAACTGGCTCTGGGGAGATCGAGGGATCTTTTCGGGATGGTCATTAGAGGAAAATACATCCACTCCACTAGAGAGAATCAAAGTCTCACTAACCATTCTTGGCGGAATTGGAGGCATCGGATACCTTGTCATCAAATTCCGGGAGCGTTCCGCGCTTGAGCGCAGCGAGCCGACGAGAAACTCGTGCGAGCAGTCCAACAACTCGGTGACACATCTCCACAGGTGCGCATTGCTGGAGTTTATGCATTGGCTGACGTGGCCGATACCTACGAGGGCCCCTATCATCAACGTGTCGTCGACATCCTCTGCGGCTACCTGCGTACAGACCGACTCTTGAAGGACGTAAATGGAGAGACTCGTTACGCAACTAACAAAGACGGGTTTCTCAACTACGACCACCTGCTCAGCTCAGATGGCCCAGTTGAATCAGCAATCTTATCGATTATCGCCAGTCATTTGCGCCCACTTCAAACCGCCCCAAAAAACAAAAGAAATAAAACAGACCTGGGCCCTTGGAGCAACTATAGAATAGATCTCCATAATACTATACTAACAGAGCAGGTATACTTGTTAACTGTCACTTCAAACAACTCGATTTACGTAGGGCGACACTGTTTGATAGGGCCTATTTTTCTGGAAGCCATTTCTTCGAGGCCGCAAGTTTTGAATACAGCACATTCAAGCAAGCAGTAGATTTCAACCAGGCGCACTTTGACTTTCATTCATCATTTCAAGGAGCCTTATTCACGCTCTTTTCGATAACGCCGAATTTAACTCAACGTCCAACTTCAGCGAAGTTACCTTCGCGGAAACTCAGATTTTACGTGGAACGATATTTTTCATATTTGCGATTTTAGTGGATTCGAAATTTATGCAGGACACCCTGTTTCCAAAGAGGCTGAATTCAATCTTGCATACTTTCGAAAAATGCACATTCAGGCAGAGCGCAGATTTTACACCCAACAAAATCGAAACACTTAAAAGCGCACTTGGGTATTAGATTCAGATGGATCCCCTGCTGGACGGGAACCTGGAACCAACATTCTTTGAAGCTGACTTCAATATCAAAATTGCGCGGCGCAGGCAAGATAATATTCCCGGAATATCGCAGGCCTTCAGCTTCTCGCGCAGGTCCATCAAAAGTGCAGACGGGCTTCCAGAGGGAGCAAGATGGGTGGATTTCGAAACCCTGAATACCATTCTCACCACAGGAGCAGCAAGGTGAGGGGCTCCCCGACGAGGAGGATCAGCCCGATGAGATACCTCCCTACGACAACCTCTCGCAGGACGAGGGCGGAGAAGAAGACGGTGACGAGTAGGCTCAGCCTATCGAAGGGCATGACCACGCTGGCGAGGCCGTCCTGGATGACTCGGAAGTAGTAGCAGAGCCAGAAGGCACAGGTGGCCGTCCCGGAAGCCAAACCGAAACCGAACTCACCGCGCGGCACAGCGCGGACCTCCGGAGTCTTCCGGTGATGGCACCGTCACCCGAGGTCCTCTCCAGGACCACCCCGGTGCGGATCGCGGTACCGAGGTTGGACTCCACCCCGGTGATGCCGGCCTGCCGAGGATCGCGGTGAGCGCAACGAACATAACTGAACCGAGTACACAGAGCAGCCGGCGCCGTCATCGTCTCACTACTGACGCTGGCCACCGCGCCCGCCATGCCTCGGTGTTCTCGTCGACCGCATGAGGAGGCTCCCCAGAGATGGGGTCGCGAGATCGCTGACTCACGTCGACTCACTCAAGTCAACGTTCATATCACTAAGTTGGGTCACTAAGTCACCAAGTCGGATCACTAAGTCGAGTCACTAAGTCGGCTTGTCAGGGCACCAAGCGAGGCACTAGACCGCCGAGCTGGAGCACTAAGACACCAAGTGGAGGCACCAAGTACGAACGTCCTATCCGGCGCTCCAAGTACGTCTGACACCAAGCCTCGCGGTGAGCAACGCTTAGAGCACCATCGCGATAGTCCCACCGACGAGGAGCGCCAACCCAACGAGGTACCGCCTGTTGACGGCCTCCCGCAGGACGAGGGCGGAGAAGAGGACGGTGACCAGGACGCTCAGCTTGTCGATGGGAACCACCACGCTGGCGGGGCCGTCCTGGAGCGCCCGGTAGTAGCAGAGCCAGGAGGCACACGTCGCAGCCCCGGAGGCAAGGACGAAGCCGAGCTCACCACTCGGCACAGTGCGGACCTCCCGGAGCTTGCCGGTGACGGCCACCATCACCCAGGCCATCACCAGCACCACCCCGGTGCGGATCGCGGTACCGAGGTTGGACTCCACCCCGGTGATGCCGGCCTTACCGAGGATCGCGGTGAGCGCGGCGAAGAAAGCTGAGCCGAGTGCATAGAGCAGCCAGCCCCCGCCGTCGCGCACGGCCCGGGGCAGGCCGCGCAGGTCATCGGCGTCGAGCATCAACAACGTCCCGACCGCGATGAGCACAACCCCGAGCGCGCCGAGGAGGCTCACCCTCTCCCCCAGGAAGATAAGGGCCAGCAGCACCGTGAGCACCGTGCTCAGCTTGTCGATCGGGACGACCTTGCTGACGCTGCCGAGCTGGAGCGCCTTGAAGTAGCACAACCACGAGGCCCCGGTCGCGAGCCCCGAGAGCACCAGCAGCCCAGTGCTGCGGGCATCGAGGTGGGCCAGTTCGGCCTGCGAGCCAACGATAGACACCATGCCCCAGGCGCCTGCCAGCACCACAACGGTGCGCAGCGCCGTCGCCACGGTCGAGTCCGTGGTGCGGATCCCCTCCTTGGCCAGGACGGCGGTGATGCCGGCAAAAAGCGCTGAGCCGCAGGCGAAGACGATCCACATAAGGCAACCCTAACCCCGCCTGGCACCACCGCACGGCGGGCGCGAAAGCCCTCACCTCTCGCTTTCCGTTGCTGGCTCCTCCCAGTCAGCGGGTCTTGCGCGGCACGGTGGAGGCCGCCACACCCAGGACCACCAGGCCGAAGCAGACCAGGTAGGCCAGGTATCGGAAGAAATCGTCGGAGGGTTCGCTGGCCGTGGTTAGCTCGGTGACGGCGTCGACCGCCCAGCTCATGGGCAGGGCGTCACCGACCACCTCCAGGGCACGCGGCAGCTGGTCGCGGCTGACCAGGAGCCCGCACAGGAAGAGCTGGGGTGCGATGACCACCGGCATGAACTGGACGGCCTGGAACTCGGTGCGCGCGAAGGCCGAGACCAGCAGCCCCAGGGACACCCCGACGAAGGCGTCGACCAGGGCGGTGAGCACCACCCACCCCCAGGAGGCGGAGATGTCCACGTCCAGACCCCAGGCAGCCACGGAGCACAGGATGAGGGACTGGATGACGGCGGTCAGCGCGAAGGCGGTGGCGTAGCCGAACAGGAGGTCGGCCCGGTGGATCGGGGTGGTCCACAGCCGCTCCAGGGTGCCGCTCACGCGCTCGCGCAGCATGGCGACGCTGGTGACCAGGAACATGACCGTCGTCGGCAGGATCGCCATCATGGAGACGGCGATGTGGTTGAACAGCAAGTCCGCGCCGGGGTAGTCGCGGTAGACGAAGTACAGCAGAGTCAGCAGCGCGGCGGGCACGATCGCGATGAGGCCCACCGTGCGCCGGTCGGCGCGCAGCTGGGTGAGGATGCGGCGGGTGGTGGCCAGGTAGGTGCGCAGGTGCATCAGCGCTGCCCTCCTTTCTGCTCGGGCCGGCCTTCGGAGTCGGCGATGACGGCCAGGAAGGCGGCGTCGACCGTGTCCGCCCCGGTGCTGGCCAGGAGGTCCTTGGCCGTGGTGGTGGCCAGGATGCGGCCCTGGCGCATGAGGAGGACCTGGTCGCAGCGGAAGGCCTCGTCCATGACGTGACTGGAGACCAGGAGGGTGGCGCCGCGCTCGGCCAGGGCGTGGAAGGTGGTCCACAGCTCCTCGCGGGTGACCGGGTCCAGGCCGACGGTGGGCTCGTCCATGACGAGCAGGTCGGGGTCGGCCACGAGCGCGCAGGCCAGGCTCACGCGCCCGGCCTCGCCGCCGGAGTAGGTGGACACGGGCCGGTCCGCCAGAGCGGTGAGCCCGACGACGTCGAGGACCTCGTCCAGGTCGCGGGCCCGGCTGCCGGCCAGGGAGGCGAAGTAGCGCAGGTTCTGGCGGGCGGTCAGGTCGGTGTAGACGGCCTGGTCCTGGGTGACGTAGCCGACGCGGTCACGTACGGCGGCGGCGCCGGGGCCGTGCCCGAGGACCTCGACCTGCCCGCGGTAGCGCTGGACGCCGACGATGGTGCGCATGAGGGTGGTCTTGCCGCAGCCCGAGGGGCCGAGCAGGCCGGTGATGGTGCCGGGCGCCAGGTTCAGGTCCAGGCCGTGAAGGATCTCCTTGCGCCCGCGGTTCACGCGCAGGTCCGTCGCGGTGACGGCCGGCAGCGCCGAGCAGCAGCCGCGGAGTGTCGGGCTGGAGTCGTGCGATCGGTTGCTGGCCCCCGATTCCCGGGGCGCGCCTCCTTCGTCGCTTTTCATCATGTGATGAATATAGGGTCGACGGCGACCCTGCTGTCCAGGGCCTGGAGCTGAAACTGTCCGCATGGGACGACTTTGAACACCCCTTCAGCCAGAACAGTTCACATCTGTGCAGGTCAGAGTGGCTTAGCTTGGTTCCAAGCCGGAAACGCGGCTTCAAAGTCGTCCCATACGGACAAAAACTCGCCTCGGAGACCTCAACCGATCTCAGCGATCAGGCTGGATTGGCGACGTCGGGCAGGTCGTCGAAGGCGTAGCGCTGGATGGTGGGGCCGACAAGCGCAACCAGAGCTTCGGCGTCGAGGGAGGCGATGTGGTCCATGCGGGCGACCCAGCGGGCCAGGCCGAGTCCGATGATCTGGCTGGCGATGAGCTGGGCTCGCAGCTGGGGGCGGTCAGGGGCAGAAGTGGGTGACGATCGGCGAGAGAACGCCGATGGCGATGAAGTCGCGGAAGGGCTCGACACGGCCCCCCTGGCCGAGCGCGGCGTGGATGACTGCGGTGAAGCGGTCCGCCCCCGCCTCATCCCACAGGCTGATGACGGCACGCACGATTCCCTCCCCAGCTGCTCGGGCTCGAGCTCGGTAATACCTGCGGCCCGGTGTGTGAGGTTGGCGTCGACCCCGGCAGTCGACTCGATGACGGCCTTGGCGAAAAGCGTGGCGCGGTCCGGGAAGTAGTGGTGGACCAGGGCCGGGTCGACGCCGGCGTCGCGCGCGATGCCGCGCAAGGAGGTCTGGTAGCCGTCGCGGGCGAAGGCGGTGCGAGCCGCCGCCAGGATCGCCTCACGCGTGTCCGGACTGCCCCGCCGGCCGCCGCCCCCGCGGGCTCATCGCTCACTCGTCTCGCTCATAGTCAGAGCATGCCCGCGAGCCACCCCGTTGGGAAGCACCCCCACAACACGACATGTTAGAATTTTGTCTAACAAAACATGTCGGCAGGGGGTTGTGCGGATGTTGGACAGGATCACTGTTCATCCTCGCATCACCCGCCGCCACCCTGACATACAGGTCGCAGACGTTGAGTCCGCCTGGCGCAGCGCCATCGCAGTCCGCCGAAGAAACTATGACCCACCTGAGTACTACGCAGCAGCCGGAGCAGACTCTCATGGACGGCTGCTCGAGATGGTTGGAGTGGAACTCGACGATGGCAGCCTACTGATTTTTTTCACGCCATGAGACTCACCGACAAGATGGCTCAGGAACCACAGGTCAGAAGGGAGAGCACATGAGCACCTATAAGACGAAGAGTGGAGCCACGCTCACTGACGACGAGATCGAGCGACTTGGTGAGGCAGCAGAACGAGGAGAGTATCCCGGTACTCCAGGAGAGTTCATTGTTTCTCCAGGCAGGCCTCGACTCTCGGACGAGGATCTTGTCACCATCGCCTTCAAAGTGCCACGCTCACATCGAGACGCACTGGACCGTAGGGGCTGAGGCGCAGGGCGAAACTCGCAGTCAGTTCATGCGAGAAGCACTCGAACGAGCGCTTGCCTGAAGCAAGCAGCGTCCATGCTGATGCCACACTCGTCAGCCAGCCAACTCAGTTCCTCCGATCTCCACAAAGATCGTCGCCATCACCTCACTCCCACAGGCCGCTGGCGTGGGCGAGGACGGCCAGGGCGACGGGGACCGGCTGAGGCGGTGCGCATGACGTGGGGGCCCAGCCGCACCGTCGTCGCCCCGACCGCCTCCAGAGCCGCTGTCTCCTCAGGGCTGATACCGCCCTCGGGCCCCACGACGACGGCCAGCACCAGCGGCGCCTCTCCGGGCGCGGGCAGGCGCACCGACTCCATCGCGGTGCTGATCGGAGTGCTGGCCTCCTCGTGCAGGACCAGCACCACTCCCCATCGCGAACCGTCTGCTCCACCCAGTCGGCCAGCCTGCGGGTGTCCCGCACCTCCTCGACCTCGGGCATGCGGGCCCGCCGCGCCTGCTTGGCGGCCTGGAGGGCGGTGGCCTGCCAGCGCTGGCGCCCCCTTGGCCTGCTTGGCACCCTGCCACACGGACACGCAGCGCTCGGACTGCCAGGGCAGCACCAGCCCCGCCCCGACCTCGGTGGCGGTCTCCACGGCCTGCTCGTCGCGCCCGCCCTTGGCCAGGGCCTGAACGAGGGCCAGCCGCAGCGGCGGCTCGGGCTCCTCAACGCGCTCCAGGATCCCGCACGGCCAGGCAGTCCTTGGCGCCGCCGACGCCGGCCCCGGTCACTTCGCACAGCAGGCGCAGGCCCGCGCCGTCAACAAGGTCCACGCGCTCCTGGGCACGTAGGCGCTTGACGGTCACAGCATGGCGGGCCTCGGGACCGGTGAGCATGAGGACGGTTCCGGCCCCAGCCGATGCGACGGCGTCGGTGGGCTCAATGGTCTCGGGGGTGAAGAGGAAGACAGGTGCGGTCACGCTCCCCAGCCTACGGGCCCGCATTGAACCGGTGTCCCCCGGCGGTGCTAGCGTCGGTGACCATGACCGAGTCTCCTTCAGCCGCCCGTTCCCCTCAGTCGTCTCCGGCCCCCTCTTACACCACCGCAGTCACGGTGGAGGACTTCCGCCGCAACCTGGATGCCGTCCGTGCCCGCATCGACACCGCCGCCGAGCGCGCTGGCCGCGATGCCGCCGAGATCCGCCTGCTGCCGGTCTCCAAGACCGTCCCCGAGGAGCGCCTGCGCGCCGCCTTCGCCGCGGGCATCACCCAGATGGGTGAGAACAAGGTCCAGGAGGCCCAGCGCAAGAGTGAGAACCTGGCGGACCTGGGCATCTCCTGGTCAGTCATCGGCCACCTGCAGACGAACAAGGCCAAGAACGTGGCCGCCTTCGCCGACGAGTTCCAGGCCCTGGACTCCCTGCGCCTGGCCGAGGCCCTCGACCGGCGCCTCCAGGCGGCCGGGCGGGGCCCTGGACGTCTACGTGCAGGTCAACTCCTCGGGCGAGCCCAGCAAGTTCGGGCTGGAGCCGGATGACGTCGCCGACTTCCTGCGGCGCTCCCGGCCTACTCCTCGCTGCGGGTGCGCGGGCTCATGACCCTGGCCGCCAACACCAGCGATGAGGTGCGCGTGCGTGAGTGCTTCAGCATCATGCGTCGGCTGCGCGACGCCGCACTTCAGGCGGGCACCGTCGGCGACGGGCTGCTGTCGATGGGGATGAGCGGGGACTTCGAGGCCGCCATCGAGGGCGGCTCCACCTGCGTGCGGGTGGGCCAGGCGATCTTCGGGACCCGGGCCACCCCGACTCCTACTACTGGCCCGAGTCGTCTCAGGGCCGACCAGCCGCGGGCCAGCAGCTGAACAGCGGACTACAGACCGCGGGCCCGGACCGCGGCCTGCCACCCCGCCCTGGTGGCGCTCAGCGCCCGGAGAAGCGCTCCTTGAGCTTGCCCATGACGCTGGAGTCGCGTACGGGCTCGACGTCGTCCTCCCCGCGCAGGCGGGCCAGCTCGGCCAGCAGCTCGCGCTGGCGGTCGTCCAGGTGCGTAGGGGGTCTCCACGATGATGGACACGTGCAGGTCCCCGCGGCCCTTGCGGCGCAGGCGCCCCACGCCCAGGCCGTCGAGGACCACCTCGTCGCCGGGCTGGCTGCCGGCCTTGACGGTGACGTTCTGCTCGCCGTCGAGGGTCTGCAGCGGGAAGACGGCGCCCAGGGCGGCCGCGGTCATGGGTACGCGCAGCTCGGTGTAGAGGTCGTCGCCGTCGCGCTCGAGGAACTCGTGCGGCTTCTCGTGGATCTCCAGGTAGAGGTCGCCGTTGGGGCCGCCGGCCGGGCCGGCCTCGCCGCGCCCCGACATGCGGATACGGGTCCCGGTGGACACCCCGGCGGGGATGGAGACCTCCAGGTCCTGGCGCACACGGGTGCGGCCCTCACCCGAGCAGTCCTTGCAGGGGGTGACGATGACGGTGCCGTAGCCCTGGCAGCCCGGGCAGGGTGAGGAGGTCATCACCCTGCCCCAGCAGGGTGCGGGTCATGCGCTGGACGTTGCCGATCCCGTTGCACTGGGGAGCAGGTGACCGGTTCGGTGCCGGGAGCGCAGCAGGAGCCCTCGCAGGCGGTGCAGGTGACGTAGGTGTCGATGGGAACTGATCGGGTGGCCCCGAAGGCGACATCGGAGAGCTCCACGTCCACGGCCACGAGCGAGTCCTGGCCACGTCGGGCCCGGGAGGCAGGTCCACGGCTGGCCGCTCCCCGCCGAAGAAGGACTGGAAGATGCCGCCCAGGTCTCCGAAAGTCGGCGCCGGCGAACCCGCCGCCGAATCCGCCGCCGCCTCGCACGGCGTCCTCCCCGCCCAGGTCGTACATCTGGCGCTTGTCGGCGTCGGAGAGGACCTCGTAGGCGGTGGAGACCTCCTTGAACTCCTCCTCGTGGCCGGGGCCGGCGACGTCGGGGTGCAGCTGGCGGGCCTTCTTGCGGTAGGCCCTCTTGATCTCCTCGGGGCTGGCGTCGCGGCTGACGCCGAGGACCTCGTAGTAGTTGCTCACTGCGTTCTTCCTTTACGGCTACGACTTCTGCGGTGGATGTCTGGTGGCGTGCTCGACCGGGCCGCTGTGGGGCGGGTCGGGCAGGCCGGTTCTCACGTCTCCGGTGGGGACAGGAACCGGGAGAGGTAGCGGGCCACGGCCCGGACGGCGGTCATGGTGGCCGGGTAGTCCATGCGGGTGGGGCCGATGACCCCGAGGTGGGCGACGGCCTCACCGGTGCCCGGTCCGTAGGTGGTGGTGACGACGGAGGCCTCGGCCAGGGCGTCGTCGTTGTTCTCCGAGCCGATACTCACGCGCATCCGGTTCTCGCCGGCCTGGGCGACGTCGGCGGCGGTGAACAGGCGCAGCAGCACCACCTGCTCCTCGACGGCGTCCAGGAGGGGACCCAGGGAGGAGAAGTCGGGGGTGGCGCGGGCCAGGTTCGCGGTCCCGGCGACGACGAGCCGCTCTTCGGCGTCGGGGCGCAGGGCGGCGACGAGCTCGTCGGAGACGGCCTCGAGCAGGATCCGCTCGTCGGCGGGCGCCTGCTCGGCCAGGGCGGCCAGGACCGGGGCGACGTCGGCGGCGCGGCGGCCCGCGAGGGAGCTGTTGAGGCGGGTGCGCAGGCGCTCCAGGACGAGGGGGTCGACGACGTCGGTGATGTCGAAGCCCCCGTCATGGTGAGAGCTCAGGAGCCCCTGGACCTGAGGGTCACGGTGCGCTGGTCGACGCGGCCGGTGTCGGTGATGATGACCAGCAGGACCCGCTCGGGCCCCAGGGCCACGAGCTCGAGGTGCTGGAGGGCCGCGTACCTGAGGCTGGGGTACTCGACGACGGCGAGCTGGCCGGTCAGCTGGGCCAGTGCTCGCACGGTGCGGGCCACGACCTGCTCCAGGTCGACCGCTCCCGACAGGAGCGCGGTGATGGCGGCCCGCTCGGGCGCCGAGAGGGGTTTGACGCGGGCGACCTCGTCGACGAAGAGCCGGTAGCCCTTCTGGGTGGGCACGCGCCCGGCCGAGGTGTGCGGCTGGTGGATGTAGCCCTCGTCCTCCAGTGCCGCCATGTCGTTGCGGATGGTGGCAGGGGAGACGCCCAGGCGGTAGCGCTCCACGAGGGCCTTGGAACCCACGGGTTCGCGCGTGCGCACGTAGTCGGTGACGATGGCGGACAGGACCTTGAGACGTCGGTCGTTGGCCACGGGTCCTCCTCCCCTCGTCATTGCCGAGACGCGATCAGTGCCGGCGTCGGGCGACAGGCCGCCCGCGCACCGGTGGGGTGCGGCCAGCGGTTAGCACTCACCCCACGTGAGTGCCATCCTACGCTGTGGTCCGGCGGGTCCACCGCCGGTGGACCGTGAGTTTCCCCTACCGTGCCGAGGGTGAACACGCCCGCCCCGTACCGCTCCCCCGTGCCCGGATCGACCGCCGCCCGCCGCGCCGCCCTGAGGGCTCGCGCCAAGGCGGAGCAGAAGCAGCAGGCGCAGGGCGCCCCGACCGGTTCGCGCTCGCGCAGCGGGGCGGCTGCGAGCAAGCCCACTGCCCGCACGCCGTCGTCAAGTGACCGCTACGGCGGGGACGTCCTGTCGGTCAATCCGCACCGCACGGGACCGGGCGCTGTGCGCCCGGAGTCGGTGCACGTGCCGGTGACGCCGGGTCTGGTGGTTGAGGACCGGCAGACCGGGTTCGTCGGTGCCGCGGTGGCGGTGGAGAAGTCTGGCGGTCAGCACGTCGTGGTCCTGGAGGACCGTCACGGTGTGCGCCGCGGTTTCGCTCTGGGGCCGGGGTTCTGGATCGAGGGCAGTCCGGTGGTCCTGGATCCGCCTGTGGCTCGCAGGCGCACGCCCACCGGCCCGGTGAGCGCCGCCGGGAGACGGCTGACGGCCTCGGGTTCCTACGCGGTTGAGGGCGAGCGGGCCAAGGTGGCCCGCGCCTCTCGCATCTGGGTGGAGGGCAAGCACGACGCCGAGCTGGTGGAGAAGGTCTGGGGTGACGATCTGCGCCACGAGGGCGTCGTCGTCCTCATGCTCGACGGCGTCGACAACCTCGAGGAGGTCATGGCCGACTTCGGCCCAGCCCCCGAGCGGCGGGCCGGCGTCCTCGTGGACCACCTCGTGGCCGGCTCCAAGGAGTCGCGGATCGCCCAGCGGGTGACTGAGATGCCCGGTGGGGAGAACGTGCTGGTCCTGGGGCACCCGTACGTGGACGTGTGGCAGGCGGTCAAGCCGACCCGGGTGGGTCTGGATCGCTGGCCGGACGTCCCGCGGGGCACCGACATCAAGCACGGCACCCTGGAGGCCCTGGGCTGGCCGCACGACACCCAGGCCGACGTCGCCCGGGGCTGGCAGCGCATCCTGGCGACGGTGCGCTCCTACAAGGACCTCGAGCCGAGCCTGCTGGGCCGAATGGAGGAGCTCATCGACTTCGTCACCGCCCCGGGCACGCGCTGAGGAGTCACCGAAGAGTCGCCGAGGAGCCACGGCCCTCAACACAGTGCCCTCACGGGGAGTCTCACAGGACACTGCCGTCGTCGAAGGTCACCGTCATGGTCTGCCCAGGTTCCACGAGCTCGAGCCGATCGTCATCGCTCAGCCTGAGGACGGTGTTCCGCTTGCGCTCGGGCATCGGGTAGGTGACGTGGGCGATGGAGCCGATCCCGTTGGGGTGGGTGAAGTCCCGGGGTCTGGGTTCAGTGCTGAAGTGGCTCATGAGAAACGGCAGGTCGACGTCGTCGGGGAAGAAGACCTCGTAGCGCAGCTCCCGTCCGTGGGGGTCCACGCGCTTGGGCTTGAGGCGCAGGCCCTTGCTGCTCAGCAGGGTTGTCCCCTCCTCCAGCTCGGAGGCATCGCCCTCGAGGCACAGGCCGCACACCCCTTCGGGGCCTCGGTCCCAGGAGAGGAAGCGGCGAGCCGCGCCTCCGCGCGGGCCGAGCGCGAGCAGGCGCCCCAGGAGCGACGGCATGCCTGCGCGGGCCAGGAGCTCCAGGTAGGGGCCGGAAGAAAAGTAGATGAGCGCGTTGTAGGGACGCTTCACTGTGCCGTACTCGACGGCGAAGCCCCTGGCCTCGAAGTCGGCCACTGCCCGAGAGAGGTCCTTGACCTTGTAGATGACGTGTCCCAGCTGCACGTGGTCAGGCTACGCATACGCAATCCGGGAGGGAACCCGCCCTTGCGAGGACAGATGCAGCTGGTGGACCATCGGAGTCCGACAACCAGCTCAGTTGTCCCCACCCTCGGCCTGGTCGGCCAGGGCGAGCCGGCGGGACTGGGAGAGCAGGAAGACGTCGCGGCCCAGGAGCCCCACGGTGAGCAGCCCGCCCAGGACCTTCCACAGGAGGCCCGGGGCGATGAAGAGCAGGACCATGGCGGCGATGACCGGCACCAGGTGCTTCATAGAGCGTCCTACGTAGCCGCCGAAGCTGGGCATCTCGACGCCGTCGGACTCGGCGACGGACTTGACCATGAAGTTCGGGCCGTTGCCGATGTAGGTGATGGCACCGCACAGGACGGCTCCCCAGTGAGATGGACACGAGGTAGAGCTCAGGGATCCCGGCCACGTCAGCACCACCGGGGTGGGGCACCTTGCCGGCCATCTCGAAGAAGGTCGCGTAGGTGGGGGCGTTGTCCAGGACGGAGGAGAGCCCGCCGGTGAAGATGAAGAAGGTGACCTCGTTGAGCGGCAGCGAGCCGGCGACCTCGTCGAGGTAGTGCAGGGCAGGGATCATGGTGAGGAAGATGCCGATGAACAGGATGGCGACCTCGGCGATGGGCCCCCAGGTGAACTGGTTGTCCTTGAAACGGACCTCGCGGCTGCCCAGGAAGTAGGAGCCGGCTGCGGAGCCGAGCATGATGAACTCGCGCACGGGGATCCAGTCACCCATGGCGGCATGCCCCTCCTCGATGGCGTGGACGTCAATGGAGGGGGCGAAGGCGACGGCGGCGATGATGACCGCGAAGAAGACGAAGTTGAGCGACCCCTTGAGGCCCAGGGGCTCGATCTCGGTGTCATCGTCGTGCACGGCCTTGGCGGGCTCCTGGGAGTAGTAGTAGGAGTCCAGGGCGTAGTAGCCCACCAGCAGCATGATGTTGACGAAGAGGTACTCGCGCAGGAGGTTGAAGGTCCAGGTGAAGGGCACCCCGCGCAGGAAGCCCAGGAACAGGGGCGGGTCGCCCAGGGGCGTGAGGAGTCCGCCGCAGTTGGCCACGATGAAGATCGTGTACAGCACCGTGTGCACCCGGTAGTGGCGTTCCTTGTTGGTGGCCAGCAGGGCCGGATGAGGGAGCATGGCGGCTCCGGTGGTGCCCACGAAGGAGGCGATGACTCCGCCGACGGCCAGGAAGATCGTGTTGTTGCGGGGCGTGGCCCGGATATCGCCTTTGAGGAAGATGCCTCCGGAGACGACGAACAGGGCCAGCAGCAGGCAGATGAACTGGCCGTACTCCACCACGGCGGCGAAGACGGACGTCCACCCGAGGGAGACCCACATCCAGGCGGCCACCGGCACCCCCAGGCCCACGGCGACGATCAGCTGGCTGGTGTGCTTCTCCCACCAGTGGGCCGTGGCCGGGATCAGCGGCAGGACGGCGATGCAGGCGAGCATGCCCGCGAAGGGCAGGACGGACCACCACTCAAGATGCACGGCGACTTCCTCACAGAATCTGGACTGTTCACGTCACCATACCGTCCCGGGCATCAGTTTCCCCGGTGAGGGGCCTGTGGTCTCTCGTGCTGAGACCGATTTTCCGGCCTGATGCGGTACCGGGGCCGCCGGCCGGGCCTCAGATCCAGCCGGCCAGCACCTTTCTGGCCTGCTGAGCCAGGGTGGCGATGGCGCCGTCGGAGTCGTTGCCCCAGGGAATGTAGTGGAAAGCTGCCGCCCCCGGCAGTGGTGAAGGTCTCGCGGTTGAGCTGGTTGATCTCCTCGAGAGTCTCCAGGCAGTCGGAGACGAAACCGGGGCAGATGACGCGTCAGGCAGGGGGCAACCGGCGCGGCCGAGCTCGCCGATCGTGTCGATGGTGGCCGGCCCGATCCGGGCAGCGGGTCCGAAGACGGACTGAAGGTGAGCTGGGCGAGTCCCTCGGGCAGGTCGAGTCGGCGCGAGAGGAACTCGACGGTGCGCTCACACTCAGCACGGTAGGGGTCTCCGGCGTCGTGCATGGCCCGGGCGATGGGTGGAGGAACAGTAGGAGGCGCTCGCCGGCTGCCCGTAGCGCATGGCGATACGCACCTGGACCGATTCGCCGAGCTCCTGCTGGGCAGCTCGCCCTGTCGCTCGCCGTAGTGCATGAGCGGGGAGCCGGAGCGGCTGGTCTCTCGCCGGGGCGCCAGATGGTGGCGTGCGTCGCCGCCGATGCGCGAGGGCGCACCCGCAGGATGATGCCTTCCAGGACGGGTCGCCACCGGAGAGGGTGCGTCTCGACGATCCGGCGGTCGGAGAGGAACTCCCGCAGGAAGGACTGAGCGGCTCTGGGCGTGGGTGGCGGCCGGGGTGCCGAGGTTCGCCAGGATGAGGGCGGGACGCTCGTCCTCGTCACGCGGGTCAGGGCGGTGGGGCTAGAGGGCACGGAGGTCCGTGGGAGGGGCAGGATCATTCTCGTCGACGACGACGTTGAGCGACGTCGGCCTCACTCTAGCCGAGCGGGCGGGTCCTCCGGCTCGCAACGATCTCAACGCTGACATCATTTCTCGAGCGCGGCGATGCAGGCCGACATTGCCTCCCGTACCGTGCGCAGCTGGGTCTCACTCAGCGGAGCGACCATGACTCGCTCGATCTCCTCCGTCACCTTCGACGCCTCTTGAGGAGGCCCCGCCCTTCAGGGGTGAGCTGCACCGGTAGTGCGCGGCCGGAAGACGCCTGGGCGGCGCGTTGAGCCAGACCACGGTCCACCAGGGTGCGCAGAAGCGTGCTCATGGTCTGGCGAGTCACGAAGGCCTCTCTGGCGAGGTCGGAGGTCGAGGCTCCCGGGGCACGACTGAGCAGCTCGAGACAGAGGTACTGGGGAGCACTCAGCCCCAGAGGTCGGAGGGCCTCGTCCATACGTGCTCGAAGCGCGGCCTGGACATGCTTGAGCTGGTAGCCGAGGAGCTCCCTGGGGTCGTCTTGACTCATAGCAGTATTCTGACATACTCTCGATATGTCAGAAATCTGACATACATCGTCTGAGAGGAGATCTCCATGACCGTCACCGGCCCCGACTTCATCGCCCTGCAGGTGAGCGACCTCGAGCGTTCCGCGGAGTTCTACGAGAACGCCCTGGGACTGCGCCGTCCCCCGGCCTCACCTCCTGGCGCCGTCCTCTTCGCCACAACGCCGATCCCCTTCGCGGTTCGCGAGCCCCTGCCCGGAGTTGATCTCTCTGAGGCTCCCCGTCCCGGTCTCGGGGTGGCACTCTGGCTGCACTGCGACGCGGTTCAGGAGCTGCACGACTCGCTCGAGGCCTCAGGAACAGCAATCCTGGCCGATCCTGCTCCCAGCCCCTTCGGCCTGACGTTCACCTTCGCCGATCCGGACGGCTATGCCGTCACCGTTCACGAGAAGGCGTCGTGACCTGGGCCGATCACGCCGGTGAGTGGCCGGTTGAGCCCCAGCAGCCGAGCCGGCCACTCACCGGCGTACAGGCCGAACCCGACACGACAGGAAGGACAGCACATTGAGATACTGGCTTGGCGTTGCTTCCAAGGATCATGTGGCTCTGGGCGTGGCTGACGGGTTCTGTCAGCTGTGCCACGGCAAGAAGGCACCGCTTCAACGTATGCGGAGAGGCGACCACATCCTCTACTACTCACCGAAGCAGGAGTTCAGGTCACGCCGTCCGTGTCAGGCGATCACCGCCTGCGGAGTGGTCACCGGGGACGAGGTCTACCAGTACGAGATGTTTCCCGGTTTCGTTCCGTACCGACGCGACATCGAGTGGCAGACGCCGGTGCGAGAAGTGCCGCTTGATGTCCTGCGCACCCTGCCGGGCTGGAGCGAGGTAGCACCAAAGCTGCGCTTCGGCCACGTGGAGCTGCCGCCTGAGCTGTTCCAGGCGATTCAGGAGTACATGCTGTCGGACGGCGAGTAGCACAGGATGCCGTCAATGAATTGCAGCCAGAAGTCGACGCCCTATCGGCTCACTCGCTCACTGGGTCAGGGCTCGGGTGACGGTATCGGCCATGAGACGGCCGCGCAGGTTGAGCACCGCCCGGCCCCTCATGGCTGCACTGGCGTCGAGCAGTCCATCGGCGACGAGACCCACCAACGACAAGCTCGCCACCTTGATCGCACAGCAGCGACGAGCAACACCCTGTCACTTCCGGTTCTGCACGCTCACCTGTGGTAACTTCTGGTTTCGTCCACTTGTTCGAGGCTCTGGGAGGCTCTCATGACTCAGTCCATTACACAGTTACCACACACACGAGTCATCACCGGAGCGGCGGCCAAGCAGGAACTTCACGCGATGGGTCTGATCCCCTCCAACCTCACTCGGTCCTGCGTTGAGGGGCTGCAGAGCGCAGTCATCAGCTACTCATCTTTCGAGCCGGTGATCGCCTTCGGGATCTCCATCTGGTCGAAGATCGTGGGAGCTCTGCGCAAACAGCTCAACGAGGAGGACTGGAAGCACCATGACATCGCCAACGCGCCCCGATCGGTCAGCCCAGACGGGAGCATGGCAATCGCAGCAGTTGGCGGCGACGCACAGACTGCTCACGCGAACGGCAACCCGCGCAATGCGCGCATCAAAGGACCCAGATTCGCCAATGAGATCGAAAACAACGCGGCAAAGAGTAGCGCTCCGAGATACACGCAGTGTCGGCTCAACCTCGGACCTGGAGATGAGGATACAGTTTTCGCCAACCTGCAAACCTGGGTCCTGCTCTATTTCTGGGACCGAGCCAGCAATGAGTTACGCCTGGAGCTATCGCTGCCGATAGAATGCGACAAAGGCTTCGTCACCCAGTGGGAGACGCGCATCATTCTTCCCGCACAAGATCTCTCAGGATATACTGAATTGTCTTCCGGAGACGACATGCAGTCCTATGCAGCCACACAGGACGTGGACTTCGAGATCACCGCTATCTCATGACACTCGAGGCATCGCGAGTCACCCTGGCCAGACAGAGGGCAGGACTGTCCAAGTCAGCGCTGGCCCACAAGACAGGGACGACACCTCGCACAGTGACGACATGGGAGTCTACGGGCCCCCCCTCATCGAGGTTGCTTCAGATCGCCACCATCACAGGGATGCCGCCCGAGTTCTTCTCGACCAAGGAGATTGACCTACTGGAAGAGAAACAGCTGTTCTTCCGGGCACGACGACGCTCTCCATCCGTCTTACTGCGTCGTTCAACGGCCTTCGAGCACTGGGGGTCGAGTTCTACAGGTCTATTTCCAAGCATTTTAGGACACCTGCCCTCAGCCTGCTCGACACCGAGTTTCGCAACTCACCTCAAGAGGCGGCCATGGCTCTGCGTCTAGCATGGGGAATGGGTCTGGAACCTGCTCCCAACCTGGTGCAGATGGCTGAGGCTCATGGAATCAGAGTCCTCGGGATCCCGTTGGCGGACGTCAAAGTGGATGCATTCAGTTTCTGGTCAGCGGACGGACGCCCCTTCATCTTCCTGTCCCGCGTCAAGACAGCGGAGCGTTCACGCTTCGATCTGGCACACGAGATCGGCCATTTGATACTCCACTCGGATGTCACCAGAAACCGAAGAGGCAACAGACCGACAGATCGAGCATGAAGCGAATATTTTTGCCGCCGAGTTCCTGCTTCCCACAGAGTCCTTGCGCGCCAAGCTATCAAGCCCTCCGTCACTCGACACTCTGATGAAGATCAAGATCACCTACGGGACGTCGGCCATCGCAACGGCGCGTTCTATCTACGACGCAGGAGTTGTTGTCGGACTGGGGATACTGGCAGATGCTCGCTACGCTCACCACACGAGGCTTCCATCACGGAGAGCCAGGCAGTATGCTCCCCTATGAGAAATCACGAGTCTTCAGCACTGTCAACGATCATCTGAGGTCTCGAGGACTCTCAGTCTCAGACTGGGCTAGGACAATCGGTCAACGTCCTGACGATGTTACTGGTTTTATGCTCGGCCAAGCGCTTCACGCAGCCCCAGATACGGGCACGGAATCCAGCTTGGAGAATTCAGGCAGTGAGGAGCACCCGACTGTCAGACCAACACTTCAGATTGTGAAGTAGCTCATTTCAGCAGTAACTGGGGTGGGTTCATCGGGTCAGGGCGCGGGTGACGGTATCGGCCATGAGACGGCCGCGCAGGGTGAGCACCGCCCGGCCCATCATGGCTGCACTGGCGTCGAGCAGTCCCATCGGCGACGAGACCGGCCACAACTGGGCACCAAGTGCGGCGGGGTGGCTCCGGCGGCGTCAGGTAGGTCTGTTGGTGGGCCGCTCGGCCCGGACCCGAGGCTCGCCAGCTCGATGCCCTCACGCAGGCGGATGCCCAGCATGATGCGCTCCAGCTCGCGGGAGTCGGCGTCGATGGCCTCGTGCCCGGCCACGGGCAGGTGGCCGGTGGCGATCTGCCCGGCCCAGGCAACCGGGTGCTTGGTGTTCCACAGGCGCACGTCCCCCAGGTGGGAGTGCGCCCCGGGCCCGGCGCCCCACCAGTCCCAGTCGAGCCAGTAGGCCTGGTTGTGGCGGCACTCGGCGCCGGGTCGCGCCCAGTTGGAGATCTCGTACCACTCGTAGCCGGCCTGGCGCAGAACGGCATCGGCCATCTCGTACTTGGTGGCCTCGTCGTCGTCCTCGGGCATCGGCAGCTCTCCGCGGCGGACCTGTCCCCACATCCTGGTGCCCTCCTCGATGACCAGGGCGTAGGCGCTCACGTGGTCCGGGCCGATACGGGTCACCGCGTCCAGGGAGCGCTGCCAGTCCTCGAGGGACTCCCCCGGCGCCCCGTAGATGAGGTCCAGGGAGGTACTCAGGCCGGTCCGCCGCGCCCACTCCACCACGCGGGGCACCCGGGCGGGCTCGTGGGTGCGCTCCAGGACCTTCAGCACATGGGGCACGGCCGACTGCATGCCGAAGGAGACCCGGCTGAAACCGCCTTCGGCCAGGGCCGCCAGCCCCGCTTCGTCCACGGAGTCCGGGTTGGCCTCCGTGGTCACCTCCGCGTTGGCGGCGAGCCCGAAGCACTCGCGCACCAGCTCCAGCATGCTCACCAGGTCGGAGGCGGGCAGCATGGTGGGGGTTCCGCCGCCGACGAAGACGGTCTGGGCGGCACGCACCGGCAGGCCCGCGCCGTCCATGACGCGGCGGGCGGCGCGCAGCTCGCCGGCGAGAGTTCCCACGAAGTCCTCGGCCGAGGCTCCCTGCCCCATGGTCAGGTTCGTGTAGGTGTTGAAGTCGCAGTAGCCGCAACGCACCCGGCAGTAGGGCACGTGCAGGTACACCGAGAACGGGCGCTCTGCCCCGCCCGGAGCGGGGGCGATCACCTGCGCCGGAAGCTCCCCCATTCCCGGCAGAGGATCGCCCACCGGCTGGGCCGGGCTCACTGGTCGCCGCCTTGGTCTTCGGCCCGTTCATCGCTCCGCAGGACGCCGGCGGGAATGGCCGGCTCGGGCCTGCCGGAGTCGCCCGCGCGGGCCGCGATCTGGGCGCACACGGTCATGAGCACCAGTACTCCCACCACCATGGCGAAAGGGGCCACCCAGCCGCCGCTGTGCTCATGGACCCAGCCCATCACCACCGGGCCGACGGCGGCCAGGCAGTAGCCGGTCGTCTGGATGACCGCGGTGGTCCGACGGTTCTCGTCGACCGACGCCGAGCGGCGGATGACCAGGGTGAACAGGGCGGCGAAGAAGGCGCCGTGCGCGATGCCCGAGAACATGCAGGGCACCAGCCAGTAGCCGGGGGCCACCGTCAGGCAGATCGGCAGCATGAGCCAGCAGGCGCAGATGACGCCGAGGACCCTGCTGGCCGGCCACCCCAGCGTCTCGAACATCACCGGGACCATCAGGGGCCCCACGATTCCCAGCAGGGAGAAGACGGAGGCGGCAACGCCCGCGACGGACTCACTCATGGCGAGCTCATCAACCAGGGCCGTGGGCAGCCACCCCGAGATCGCGTAGTAGGAGAAGGTCTGGGCTGCGAAGGCCACGGCCATCACCCAGGTCAGGGGGCGTCTCCAGACAGCAGTGCCGGTCGACGGCGTCGGCCGGGCCAGGGAGCGCTCCGTCACCCAGGAGGTCATGCCCGATCGTTCCCGCAGGCTCTGCCTGGGCGCCTGGCTGCCGGGCGGGAAGACCCACAGCCACAGTGCCCCGGCCAGCAGCACCGGGATGGCGGTCCAGGCGGCGGCCGAGCCCCTGCCAGCCGATGACGAGGGCAAGCGGCACGGCCAGGGCGGTGGCAGCGGTGACGATGACGTTGCAGGTGGAGGAGTACAGGCCCGTCATGAGTGAGGTGCGGTGCCAGAAGTCGCGGCCGATGACCATGGGCGCCACCAGGTTGCCCACTGTCAGCCCGGCCCCGATGATGACGGTTCCGACGAAGGCCGCCCAGGTGGCACCGCACCTCACTCATGCCGAGCGCAGCAGCGCCCCGACCAGAGCCATTCCCAGGGTGAGCAGGCCCGCGGTGTTGATGCCGACCCGGCGCACCACGGTCGAGGCCAGCGGGGTGAGCAGCCCGAAGCACAGGATCGGCACGGAGGTCAGTGCGCCGCGGGCCTGCTCCCCTGGGAATGCCCAGGTCCTGTCCCAGGCGCGTCAGCAGGGGCGGGATGACGCCCACGGGGGCCCGCAGGACCGCGCAGAACCCGAGGAACCCGGCGACGATGACCATGAGCCAGGCGCGGCGGGGCAGCCTGGAGGCAACAGTCACGGTCGGTCCGCCGGGTGCAGCAGGCCGTCGCCGCGGCCCTCTCGCAGTCGCCAGGGCTGGGACTCCAGGTGGTTCCAGGCCTGCCCCTCGGCCTCGAGGCGATCCAGCATGGAGGCGCCCCGCTCGGGGATCCAGGCCACCTCGGTGCGCACTGCGGTCAGGTCCCGGATCGTGCGCCCGGCGTCCAGGCCACGCTGCTCGAAGCGGGTCATGACCCGCCCCTCGTAACGGGGCGACCATCCGCCACGCACCCCCGCGGGGGATCCCGGGTCCAGGCCGTTGCCCAGACTGTCCTCCTCGGCGGTCTCGGCCCCCAGGTCGGGTCGGGCACCGGCGTCGTCGTGCCGGAAGTAGGGCAGGGTGGCGTCGGGCGCGCAGACCGGTGGGCAGCGCCGCCACGTCCTCGAAGACGTCGCGCATCTGCCGGGCGTAGTCCGCCCCAGTCGGTGGCCAGGGCGCCACACCCGCCGGAACGCAGCACCCGCGCCACCGAGTCGGCGAAGGCGGTGGTCACCAGGCGGCGCTTGCGGTGCCGGGGCTTGCGCCAGGGGTCGGGGAAGAAGACCCACACCTCGCTGGCGCAGGACACCGGCAGGGCCGTGGCCAGCAGCTGGGAGGCGTCGGCGGGGACGACGCGCACATTGTGCAGGCCCCGGCGGTGGATCGAGGTCACCAGTCGGGCGATCGCGGTCTCCCAGACCTCCACCGCCAGGTAGTCAGCACCCGGGTGGGCGGCGGCATGGGCCAGCAGCGCCTCACCACTGCCCGGCCCGACCTCGACGATCAGCGGCCTGACCTGCCCCACGTGCCCGAAGACCTTCTCCGGCTCCAGGCGGAAGCTCGGGGACACGGTGCGCACGGCATCGGCCCGCGGCACATCGACCACGTAGCGGGGCCCGAGCTCGGCCAGGGCCTCGGCCTGGACGGGGCGCAGCCTGCCGCCGGAGCGCGAGAAGGAGCGTACCCGCGAGTGGATGGCGTGGGAGCGGGGCGGGTGGTGCTGAGCCATGCGGAGCCTTATGTCCTTTACTTCTGTGAGGTCTCGAAACCGTCTGCCTGGTGCCTTCAGGCGCTGGGCGGCGCGGTCAGCCGACCTGCTCGTGGGCGGCGGCGCGCACGTACTTCTTGGTGAAGGGGGCGATCACGCAGTTACCGAAGACCTCGGAGTTGAGCAGCCCCTGGGCGTCGCGCGGGTCGTGGTGGGCGAACCAGCGCCGGCAGGTGACCCGGTGCCCCGGGGCGGAGACCACGCGCACCTCGTCGCCGGCCTGCACCGCGCCCTCGTCAAGCACTGCCAGGTAGACGCCCACCCGGTTGCGCGCCGAGAGACCTCCACCCAGTCCGCGCGGCCCACACCGCGGGCGAAGGTGGCGCACGGGTTGCGCACACCGGTCACCCTGACCCGCAGTCCTCCGTTGCTCGGGTCGCCGATGGACAGGATCGCACCGATCTCCACGTCATCGATGTCGCCCTCGATGAGGAGGTTCTCCCCCAGCCGCCCCGGCTCGATACCGCCCAGGACCTCGGACCAGTGTCGCTGCTCAGCAGCGCTCATGACATAGAGGGCCTTGTCACTGCCCCCGTGGTGGGCGCGGTCCCCGTGCTTGTCGGTGACGATCCCGGTGCGGCCGACCTCGACCGGCCCGTCGACGGCGCCCTTGTGGATCGCCGAGACGCCTGCCTCTCCGGCGTCGGGCCGCAGCCCCTTGACAGTGCACACCGCGCCGACGGTTCCCACCAGGTCACCGTCGTGGAACGGTGAGGGCTCATCATGGTGGCGCCCGTCCGCGCCGGCGTGGGGCTCGCCCAGGACCCGGGCCAGCTCCCGGGTCAGGACCAGGCCGGAGCCGTCGTCGGTCAGGGCAGCGTCAACCGTGGTCTGCCTGCTCGTGTCGCTCATGTCCGCAGCCGTCCTTCCGTCATCCGCCGGCGCCGTCCTGGTCCTGCTCGATCCTGCTAGTGCCCGCCGGCTGGACTACTTGCCCGGCTTGGTGCCGGTGGGCGTGTCCGCACCGAGGGCCGCGATGAAGGCCTCCTGGGGCACCTCGACCCGGCCGATGGCCTTCATGCGCTTCTTACCCTCCTTCTGCTTCTCCAGCAGCTTGCGCTTACGGGTGATGTCACCGCCGTAGCACTTGGCGAGCATGTCCTTGCGCAGGGCCCGGATGGTCTCGCGGGCGATGACGCGGGTGCCGATGGCCGCCTGCACGGGAACCTCGAACTGCTGGCGCGGGATGAGGTCCTTGAGACGCTTGGTCATCATGACGCCGTAGGAGTAGGCCGAGTCGCGGTGGACGATGGCGCTGAAGGCGTCCACCTTGTCCCCGTTGAGCAGGATGTCGACCTTGACCAGGTCGGCGTCCTGGGAGACCGTCCGCCTCGTAGTCCAGGGAGGCGTAGCCGCGGGTCCGCGACTTCAGGGCGTCGAAGAAGTCGAAGACGATCTCCGCCAGCGGCAGCACGTAGTGCATCTCCACGCGTGACTCGGAGAGGTAGTCCATGCCCTGCATGGTGCCGCGACGTGACTGGCACAGCTCCATGACCGTGCCCACGAACTCGCTGGGGGTCAGGATCGTGGCCCGCACCACCGGCTCGGAGACGGCAGAGACCTTGCCCTCGGGGAACTCGCTGGGGTTGGTCACCGTGTGCGTGGTGCGGTCCTCCATGGACACCTCGTACACCACGGAGGGGGCGGTGGAGATGATGTCCAGGTTGAACTCGCGCTCCAGGCGCTCGCGGATGATCTCCAGGTGCAGCAGGCCCAGGTAGCCGCAGCGGAAGCCGAAGCCCAGGGCCACCGAGGTCTCCGGCTCGTAGGTCAGGGCGGCGTCGTTGAGCTTGAGCTTGTCCAGGGCGTCGCGCAGGGCCGGGAAGTCCGAGCCGTCCACCGGGAACAGGCCGGAGAAGACCATGGGCTTGGGGTCCTGGTAGCCCGACAGGGGCTCGTCGGCCGGTGCCGCCGCGGAGGTGACCGTGTCACCGACCTGGACTGGCGCACGTCCTTGACCCCGGTGATGAGGGTAGCCGACCTCGCCGGCCCCCAGGCCGGCCGACGGCGTGGGCTCGGGGCTGATGACGCCGATCTCCAGGAGGTCGTGAACGGCCTTGGTGGAGAGCATCTCGATGCGCTCGCGGGGCTTGAGGGCGCCGTCGACAACGCGCACGTAGGTGACCACGCCGCGGTAGGTGTCGTAGACGGAGTCGAAGATCATGGCGCGTGCCGGAGCGTCGGGATCGCCGTGCGGGGGCGGGACGGTCTCGACGATCCGGTCGAGCAGCTCGGGCACGCCCCTGCCCGGTCTTGCCGGAGACCTTGAGGACGTCGTCGACGTCGCAGCCGATGAGGGAGGCGATCTCCTCGGCGTGCTTCTCCGGCTCGGCGGCGGGCAGGTCGATCTTGTTGAGGACCGGGATGATGGTCAGGTCCCCCTCGATGGCCATGTAGAGGTTGGCCAGGGTCTGGGCCTGGATGCCCTGGGCTGCGTCGACCAGGAGGACCGCGCCCTCGCAGGCGGCCAGGGAGCGGTTGACCTCGTAGGAGAAGTCGACGTGACCGGGGGTGTCGATCATGTTGAGCGCGTACGCGCGCGTGACGCCGTCGTCGCCCTCGATGGCCCAGGGCATGCGCACGGCCTGGGACTTGATGGTGATGCCGCGCTCGCGCTCGATGTCCATGCGGTCGAGGTACTGGGCGCGCATGTCGCGGGGCTGGACGACGCCGGTGGCCTGGAGCATGCGGTCGGCCAGGGTGGACTTGCCGTGGTCGATGTGCGCGATGATGCAGAAGTTGCGCAGCCGGGCCTGCTCGGTGGCGGCGGGCTGGACGCTGGTCATCTGCTCTGGTGTGGGGATCGGTGACACGGAGATCGGTTCCTGGCTCTTCCTCATATCCGGCATGGGTCTGAGGCAAGTCTCCCACGACGGCGGCCCACCACCCCAGCCCGCCGGGCCAGCCAGCAGTGTGAGGTGCGGCCGCACGCCGGCTCCCCATGGTTCCTATGAACATGCGGCGTAGACGAGCTCACGACCGGACACCGTTCGACTTAGGTTAGCCTTCCTCACATGCTGGAACGGATCCACTCCCTGCCCTATCCCTGGGTCTTCCTGTTCTTCTGGTGCCTGGCCATGATGCGCTCGCACACCATGTACTGGATCGGCCGGGGCATCACGGCGGGGACCGCGCGCACCCGGTGGGTCTCGCTGCTCGAGTCCCCCGTGTACGCCCGCGCACAGGCGTGGTCGGCCCGCTGGGGAGTGCTGGCCGTACCGATGTCCTTCCTGACCGTCGGCCTGCAGAGCGTCATCCAGCTCTCCGCGGGCGTGGCCCGTATGCCGCTGCGCCGCTACGTGGCGGCCACGGCCGCCGGGGCGATCGCCTGGGCCGGCGTCTACACGACCATCGGGCATGGCGATCCTGACGGCGTGGCTCACCGGGCCGATCGGCCGCATCGTCGTCATCCTGGCCGCCGCGGCGCTGATCGTCTCCATCGTGGTCCGCCGTCGACGACGGACCACGATCACTGGAGACGGCTGGTGAGACCGGTTTTCGTCTCCCAGGGTCGGCAGGGGTTAGAGTGATCGCCATGACGACACGGCGCACGACCTGGTGGTGGCTCCCCTCGAGGCGAGCCGCCATCCTGACGCGCTAGGACGTACCGGCTCGCTCACCGCGGGCCCGCCCGACGCATGAGTGAGAGGCCCGCCTGACCCACGATCTCAGGAAAGAGGCCCCATGCCCCCCACCGTGTCCGACACCGCACCTTCGGCCGCACCGCCTGCGGCCTCACCAACTGTCCTCGCGCGCCCGGTGCGCTACCCCTCCGACGGCGGTGCACTGCTGGAGCACCTGACCCGAGCCGGCCAGCTGCGCACCACCCGCAACCCGACAGACGACAACGCGGCTGTACGCCCCGTGGACTGCGTGCTGCTGGAGAGCGCCGACATCACCACCAAGGCCTCGCGCACCACGGTCGCCATCCTGGAGGCCTCGGCCAGGCTGACCTGCTGGGGCGGCACCGTGACCGCCGAGGCCCTGGACGCCGTCGACGGCCAGGGCCCCGGGGCCGATGGTCTCGCAGCTCTGGCGCGTCTTGAGGAGAGTCTGGCGGAGCACGTCACCGACCGCTCCCCGGCCGGCTCACCCTCACCCTGCCCACCAGCGCCGACGACGACCCCACCCTCGAGGAGCGCGAGCGCCTGACGGCCCTGTCCACGATCGAGCCCTACGGGTGCTGGCCCAGGCTGAGGTCGACCATCTCCCACCTGCCGTTGGAAGCCGGGGCCTTCGCCTTCGACTCACCTGTCCACCTTCGAGTCCCCTGCCCGAGGTGGCTCAGGGCGCCAACACCTGCCCGGACTACCTCTTCTACGACGCCCGCATCATCCTCGTCGTCGACCACTCCCACCCGGGAGGCGACCCTGGTGGGTGCCTCGGTCGACACCGCCGACCTGGAGCGGCGCATGGACGCGTTAGCAGCCGCCATCGACAGCATCGACAACGCAGCCGACGTCGAGGCGCCGGCCTCGTCCACCGACGGCGCCGCCTCCCCGTCCTGCACGCGGTGCCCACCACCTCGGACGTCGACTTCGAGGCGGTTGTGGAGGAGATGCGCGGCTACATCGCCGACGGCGACGTCTACCAGGTGGTGCCCTCACGCGGCTTCACCATCGCCTGCCCGGATGCGCTGGCCGCCTACCACGTGCTGCGCCACGCCAACCCCAGCCCCTACATGTTCTACCCGGCCGCCCCGGACTTCGAGCTCTTCGGCGCCTCCCCGGAGTCAGCGCTGCTGCACTCGGCACGCACCGGTCGGGTCGCCATCCGCCCGATCGCCGGGACCCGGCCGCGCGGGCTGCACCCCGACGGTTCAGTGGATCACGAGCGTGACACCCGCCTGGAGCTGGAGCTGCGCACCGATGCCAAGGAGGTCGCCGAGCACGTCATGCTCGTGGACCTGGCCCGCAACGACGTCGCCCGAGTCAGTCGCCCCGGTACCCGCAGCGTCCAGGACCTTCTGCGCGTGGACCGCTACAGCCGGGTGATGCACCTGGTCTCGGAGGTCTCCGGTGAGCTCGCCGACGACCTGGACGCCCTGGACGCCTTCCGCGCCTCCATGACGATGGGAACCCTCACCGGAGCCCCCAAGCTGCGGGCCGCCGAGCTCATCCGCCAGGCCGAGGGCGTGCGCCGCGGCTCCCTACGGCGGCTCGGTGGGCTACATCCGCGGCGACGGCGAGCTGGACACCTGCATCGTCATCCGCTCGAGCTTCGTGACGGACGGGAGCGCCCTGGTCCAGGCCGGGGCCGGCGTCGTGGCGGCATCCTCCCCGGCCGCCGAGGTCGCTGAGACCGTCCACAAGGCCCGCGCCGTCCTGGAGGCGGTCGCCGCCGCACAGGGCGCCGCACTCGTCATCGACACGACCGGCAAGGAGGCCTGAGCCATGGCCATCACCAGCACTCAGCACCACGGACAGGGACGTGAGCCAGCACCCCGAGGGCAGCAGCACCGCAGCGGCCCAGGCCCCGGCCCGTGTGGTCCTGCTCGACAACCGCGACTCCTTCGTCTACAACCTCGTCGACCAGTTCGCGACCCTCGGCTCCCCAGATCGAGGTCTACCGCAACAACGTGCCGGCCTCCCGAGTACTCGCTGCCCTCGAGCCCACCGCGGCCGAGCGCGAGGCCGGGCGCCGCCCGGTCCTGTGCCTGTCCCCCGGGCCGGGCTAGCCGGCGACGTCGGGCTGCCTCATGGAGCTCATCGCCACCGCCCTGAGCAGGCGATCCCCGCGCTGGGCATCTGCCTGGGCTTCCAGGCCCTCGTCGAGGCCTGCGGCGGACGGGTCGCCCCGGTGGGTCCGGTCCACGGCCGCCCGACCGCGTCGAGGTCACCGAGGCGGGCCGCACCGACCCGGCCTTCACGGTGCTCAACGGCGGACCACTGGACGTGGCCCGCTACCACTCCCTGGGCACGCGCACGCTGCCCGAGGCCCTTGTCAGCCTGGCCCGCACCGCACCGGAGGACGACAGCGGAAGCGGCGGTATCGTCATGGCGGCCCGGCACCGGTCGGTACCGGCGGTCGGGCTGCAGTTCCACCCCGAGTCGATCCCTCACCCGCAGGGACCTGCGCTGCTCAAGGCCATCACCGCCGACCTGGCTCGGACCCCCTGAGCCACGCCGCCCCGCGCTGTCCCGCAGTCCCCGACAGCTGCCGCACCGCTCGGGCAGAATCACCCCGAGCGCCCCACATGCCTCAACCACCTGAATAAGGAGCCACAGACCGATGAGTGAGACCAACAGCGCGGCCCCCGCCGCGGCGGAGGGCAGGCCTGCTGCCACGGCGCAGGAGGCGCACGAGCTGCTGCGAGAGGTGGTTCAGGGACGGCGCCTGAGCCGTGAGCAGGCCTCCACGGTCTTCGCCGCCCTGGGCGCCGGTGACCTGTCCGAGGTGGAGACGGCGGCGCTGCTGGCGGCGCTGCATGCCCGTGGCGAGGAGCCCCAGGAGGTCGCCGGGGCCGCGAGCGCCTTCCGCCAGGCGGCCCGGGCCTTCCCGTCGGTGTCCTTCCCGCTGGTGGACGTCGTCGGTACCGGGGGCGACGGCGTGGGCACGATCAACATCTCCACGGGGGCGGGCCTGGTGGCCGCCTCGATGGGGGTCGCGGTGGCCAAGCACGGCAACCGGGCCGTGTCCTCCCAGACGGGGGCGGCCGACGTCATCGCCGAGCTGGGGCTGCCCCTGGATGTGGAGCCGGCCACGGCGGTCGAGCTGCTGGCCCGTGACCACTTCACCTTCCTGTTCGCCCAGGCCTACCACCCGGCGATGCGGCATGTGGCACCGGTGCGCAAGGCGCTGGCCACGCCCACGATCTTCAACGTCCTGGGGCCGCTGGTGAACCCGGCCCACCTGACCTTCCAGCTCATGGGCGTGTGGGACCCGGGCATGCTGGACATGATCGCTGAGGCGATGGTCCAGCTGGGGCGCGAGCGCGCGCTCGTGGTTCACGGCTCGGGCCTGGACGAGATCGCCGTCCACAGGCCGACCCTCGTGCGTGAGGCGACGCCCGACGGGGTGCGGGCCTACGAGGTCACGCCCGAGGATCTGGGGGTGACCTCCTACGAGCTGGCCGACCTGCTGGGTGGGGGAGCCGGCCGACAACGCCCGCCTGCTGCGCGAGGCCGTCTCGGGTGAGGGACGGCCCGCCCACCGCGACGCCATCGCCGTCAATGCCGGCGCCCTGCTGTATCTCATCGGCAGGGGCCGACAGCCTCGCAGGCGGCACTGCGGCGGCCCTGAGCAGATCCTTTCCGGTGGCGTGGCCCGCCACCTGGAGTCCATGACCAAAGCCAGTGACCTCATCACTGAGACGGCCTGAGGAGAAGCCGTGACCACCCCCGACATCGCCCCTGTTCCCACCGCGTCACCCGATGGTGCCGGCCCTGGCGAGCGCGCTCACCGTGAGCCGGTCGAGGCGCGTCTCATCGCCACGGGCACCGTCCTGGACTCGCTCGGCCAGGCGCGCCGCGAGCGCATCGATGAGCTGCGCGCCCGCTTCGGACACCTGAGAGCCGAGGAGCTGCCGCGCTCGCAGCGCTCCTTCGCGGACGCCCTGCGTACCCGCAGCGGTCAGAGCCGCAGCCCGCAGCCCGGCTCTCATCATGGAGTGCAAGGCGGCCTCGCCCTCGCGCGGCACCATCCGCTCCGACTACGACCCGGCCTCGCTGGCCGCGCAGTACGCGCCCTACGCGGCCGCGGTCTCGGTGCTCACCGAGCCCGACCGCTTCAACGGCTCATTCGACGACCTGGCGGCTGTGCGTGAGGTGGTGGACGTCCCCGTCCTGTGCAAGGACTTCATCGTCGATGAGGTTCAGGTGCTGGCGGCCCGCAGTCTGGGGGCGGACGCGGTCCTGCTCATGCTCTCGGTGGTGCCCGACGACGTCTATCGCGAGCTGGCTGAGCTGGCTCACGGCCTGGGGATGGAGGTGCTCACGGAGGTCTCGACCCCGGAGGAGATGCATCGCGCCTCGACCCTGGGGGCGGAGGTCATCGGTATCAACAACCGCGATCTGCGCACCTTGGACACGGATCTGGCGCGTACCGAGGGAGCTGGCTCCTCCGGCTCCGGCGGGGGTGGTCCTCGTGGGTGAGTCGGGGGTCGGCGCTCCCGAGGACGTGCGGCGCCTGTCCAGCCTGGTGGACGCCCTCCTGGTGGGCTCGTCCCTGTCCGGGGCCGCGGACCCGGGCGAGGCCGCTCGGGAGCTGGCCGACGCGGTGCCGCTGCCACAGCCGGGAGGGAGGGCGCATCGTCGGGGCTGGACCGGGACGGCCAGGGGCGGGGCACCACCCGCGCCTGCCCGCCTTCTTCGGCTCCCCTACAGGGGCCAGTTCGTGCCCGAGCTGCTGATTCCAGCGCTGGACCAGCTCGAGGACGCCTTCATCGACGCCCAGGCGGATCCGGCCTTCGCCGCTGAGCTGGACACGTTCATGACCCGCTACCTGGGGCGCCCCACGGCGGTCACCGAGCTGTGCAACCTGCCGTTGGAGGGCAACGCCCGTATCCTGCTCAAGCGCGAGGACCTGGTCCATGGGGGTGCCCACAGGGCAACCAGGTTCTGGGCCAGGCCCTCCTGGCCAAGCGGATGGGTAAGCAGCGCATCATCGCTGAGACCGGCGCCGGCCAGCACGGGACGGCCACGGCCATGGTCTGCGCCCTGCTCGAGTCTGGACTGCACCATCTACATGGGGGCCACCGATGTCGTGCGTCAGGCGCCCAATGTCGAGCGCATGGAGCTCATGGGGGCCACGGTGGTTCCGGTGGACAGCGGCGCGGGTACGCTCAAGGACGCCGTCAACGAGGCGCTGCGCGACTGGACCGCCTCCTTCGCCGACACCCACTACCTGCTGGGCACTGCCGCCGGTCCCCACCCCTTCCCCACGATCGTGCGCGAGTACCACCGGGTCATCTCCCGGGAGGCCCGTGCCCAGGTCCTGGGCCTGACTGGGCGGCTGCCGGACTCGGTCATCGCCTGCGTGGGCGGTGGCTCCAACGCGATCGGTATGTTCGCGGACTTCATCGACGACCCGGGGGTCGAGCTCATCGGGGTTGAGCCGGCCGGCGAGGGGCTGGACACGTCCCGTCACGGCGCCCCCATCAACAAGGGCCTGGTGGGAATCCTCCACGGTGCGCGCAGCTACCTCATGCGCACCTCCGAGGGGCAGGTCGAGGAGTCCTTCTCCGTCTCGGCGGGCCTGGACTACCCGGGCGTGGGGCCCGAGCACGCCTGGCTGTCGGACACCGGCAGGGCCCGCTACGTGGGTATCAGCGACGACGAGGCGATTGAGGCCTTCCGGCTGCTGTCGCGCCACGAGGGATCATCCCGGCCATGGGAGTCCGCCCACGCCCTGGCCCAGGCGCTGGCCATGGCCCGGGAGGTGCCCGACGGCGAGGAGCCCCCGATCCTGCTGGTGTGCCTGTCGGGACGTGGGGACAAGGACCTCGACCAGGTGCAGGCGAGGTTGGGGGGCTCCTTCTCCACTGACGGTGCCGTGGCCAGGGCCTCACGGATGGTGGAGCAGATGGGCAAACGCACCGAGTACGCGGGCCTGAACGCCGCCAGGAGCACCAGTCTGACCACCGGCCCGGATGAGGAGTTCTGAGATGAGCCGCTATCCCGCGATGTTCGCCGCCCTCAAGGAGCGCGGTGAGGGCGCCTTCGTTCCCTTCGTCATGGTCGGCGACCCCGACCCGGACACCAGTGAGGCCGTCATCGAGGCGCTCATCGCCGGTGGGGCCGACGCCCTGGAGCTGGGTGTGCCCTTCACCGACCCGGTCGCCGACGGCCCCACGATCCAGAGGGCGCATGTCCGGGCCTTGGCCGCGGGCGTAGGTTTCCAGGACTGCCTGGAGGTGGTTCGCGCGGGTGCGGCGGCGCCACCCGAGGCTGCCCATCGGCATGCTCATCTACGGCAACGTGCCTTTCGCGATGGGCCTGGAGCGCTTCTACTCCCAGTGCGCGCAGGCCGGCATCGACTCGGTGCTGCTGCCCGACGTCCCGATCCGCGAGTCGGCCGCCTTCAGCCGGGCCGCCGAGGACGCCGGTGTCGACGCCGTCTACATCGCCCCTCCGTCGGCCGCCGCCGAGACCCTGGACGCGGTGGCGGCAGCCTCACGCGGCTATGTCTATGCCGTCTCCCGGGTGGGCGTCACCGGCACCGAACGGGCCTCCTCCACCGTGGGGCTTGCTGAGTCGGTGGAACGACTGCGCGCCGACGCCGCCGCGCCTGTCATGCTGGGCTTCGGCATCTCCACGCCCGAGCAGGTCGCCGAGGCCGTCGCAGCCGGTGCTGACGGTGCCATCAGCGGCTCGGCCACGGTCAAGATCGTGGAGCGCTACGCCCCTGAGATCGTGGCAGCCTCTTCTGGCGACAACGGCGGAGGCGGTAATGAGGAGCGCCGCCACTACGCGCTCGGCGCACTGCGCAGTGACCTTGTCACCTTCACCGCCACGATGAAGGAGGCCACGCGCCCACACTGATGGGCGATGTCTGGCAGACGGGTCGAGAAGAACAACGACAACAACAACGACAAAGGTCGGTTGCACCAAGAGGTGGATGCAACCGACCTTTGTCCATTTCTTTGAAGAAGGTGGAGAAGTACGACAGGAGAAGCAATCCACCATGTCCATAGCACTCTGTTCGGGGATATATTAAAGAACCGATTGGCTTCCTTCCAATCACTTCAGCGAAAGGCGTGCTCATGCACTTCCCTCCCTCCCCACCCGACCAGCCGTGGCGGCGCCTCCTGCGCATTGCCCCTGGCTCTTCCCTCATCGCCGCCGCAGCCGTGGCGGCTCCGGCTTCCGCCAATACCGACATCACCGTGGAAGGGCTCTACCACACAGCCGGTACCGGCTGTCATGGCTCTGACAACGCCGAGGGATGTCTGACCTGGAGAGTTCGCATCCCATCGGCCATCGCCCCGAAGGGCTCCACTAACGTCACCATTGAGGCCGACTCCGTGCCGGACCAGTGGACCTGGTCCTGCCCCTCCCGGAGGGGTAACGAAGTGGCCGGCACGAACTCCTTCTACATCGACAAGGGCGAGGGCGAGCCACCGGCCTTGATGGCGGACTCCGGATTGAGCTCCGTCTCCGAGCTGTACAACCCCCTGCTGGATGACAGCATCGGCTCGGTCAAGGCTGTTTCCTGCACTCCTGAGCACCTGAAACTGACCTATGCGGTCAACTTCTACACCTACTGGGACAAGACCAGCTACTTCGATCTGGACCTCGGGACCACTGTGGTGGCGCCCGGTGTGGATACGCGCAGCTACCGTTTCACACCCACGATCGAGGTCTCCACACGCAACGCGATTCTTCGGCCCGCTGTCACAGCGCACAAGCCTGCGGCCAGCGCGGCTCACGCCACCGTCTCCACCAATGAGGTCACGGTCGAAGGAGCCGCCAAAGACACTGCCCGCTTCACTATGACGGCGAGGAACGACTCCACCACCGCCCTGTCCGACTTCACCATCTCCGCCGGCCGGACCGAGGGACAGGGCCCAGGTGAGCCACCCTGACCTGCGACCTGACCGCCTTCGGCGGCAAAGTCGTCTCCGCCACGGGACCGGCCGAGAGTCTCACCGTCTCCAGCGGCACGGCGAAGGTCCCCCAGGGCAAGGAGATCACCTGCCAGGTGGACCTCAGCAGCGTGGTAGGACGCAACAGGGTCAAGGCCGCACTGACCACCGGCGACCAGACCTTCTCCAGCGACTACGTCAACGTCCGGCCGGTGGTCGAGGTCTCGACTCATCCCACGGATCTCCTGGTCGAGGCCGACCCCACGGGCACCTATGAGATCGAGGTCGGATACACCGTCACCTTCACCAACAACACCGACGCCGACGGATCCGGCTCCGATATCGTCCTGCGGCCCCGGGTCCCCACCGGCTTCACGCTCAAGAGCGTGACAGGTACTGGTACTCCGCAGTGGGTCGGCCCGGACAGCTACGTCATTCAGGATGACGGCTCCTTGTCATTGCGCACCGGTGAGTCCCTGAACGCCCACTCGTCAACCACGATGACCTTCACCAGCATCTACGAGGTCAACGCAGAGGCGGTCACTGAGGACACCTGGAAGGCCCTGGGCACCTGCAACCCCAGGACCCCTCCCAGGGACTGACCATGCAGATCGACGTCGCCGGCAGCTACGGCGGCACCGAGGCCGGGACCCACACGATCTGCACCCCTGTGACGCGCTCCGGAAGTAGCACCCTCACCGGTGCGAGTCTCCCGGGCACCGCACCGTCATCACCCGATTCGCCGGCGCCACCGGTGGTCCTCCCTGCTCTCGAGGCGGGTCCACCGGTGGCGCTGGCCGCCGTCGTGCCTGCGGCAGCCACCGCATCCCGCCCGGCGGTAGGGTGGCACCCATGGCCAGCCTTCTCAATCGGATCCTCACCCTGCTCGGACACGCCGCCTCCGACGCCCTTTCCCAGAAGTCCTCGACGCCGTCCGGCACGTCCGACAGCACGCCATCCGGTTCGGCCGAGCCTGCGCAGTCCCGCGCCCCCAAGTCATCGGCGGCGAAGCCGTCACCGACCCCGGACCCCGCTCCCACGACAGCGGCGCCGGGGCGGGTACGACGGCCCCCTCGTCGCGGGGTGTCGGCGTCTACGACGTCTCCACTCTGGGGCTGCCCGCCTTCAGCTACTCCCCGACCCGGACGGCGACGCCGACCCCGGCGAGGTGGTGTGGGCCTGGGTTCCCTTCGAGGAGGATCCCACTCAGGGCAAGGACCGGCCCGTCCTGGTCCTGGCTCGCCATGAGAGCCCGCCTGGTCGTGGCCCAGATGACGAGCAAGGACCACGACCGTGACGCCGCCCAGGAGGCGCGCTGGGGACGCTTCTGGCACGACGTCGGCACCGGTGACTGGGACCATCAGGGCCGCCCCAGCGAGGTGCGCCTGGACCGTCTGCTCCTGGTGGAGCCGGCCTCCGTACGCCGTGAGGGGGCCACGATGCGACGTGAGGTCTTCGACGGCGTCGTGGCCGCCCTGCGCCGCCACCACTCCTGATCGCCTCCCGAGCCCGGCCTGAACGCGGAGGACCGCAGAAGGTCCATGGGCGATGCACCTCACGCCTGGACCCGGCTTCGTGCCTGGGGACACGGGGATCCTGAATGATACAGTCGCCTACTGGACCTCTGGCCTGGCCGGCTGCGGGGTCCGGCGACCGGGTCAGCCAGGTGCCCCACCACCTCATGTCAACCCGTGGCGCGAACCCTCTCTCCGGCCATCGACCAATCAGACGCGAGAAAGTTTCACCGTGGCGAACATCAAGTCCCAGATCAAGCGCATCAAGACCAACGAGAAGGCCCGCCTGCGCAACAAGTCCGTCAAGTCCGAGCTCAAGACCTACGTGCGCCGCGTGCGCGAGGCCGTCGAGGCCGGTGACAAGGACGCCGCGCTCGAGCAGCCTCAAGGCCGCCTCCGCAAGCTGGACAAGGCCGTCTCCAAGGGCGTCATCCACAAGAACCAGGCCGCCAACCGCAAGTCCAAGCTCGCCAAGCGCGTCGCCTCCCTCTGAGGCCACCGCAGCAGTGAGCACCTGAAGGGCGCCTCCCACCGGGGAGGCGCCCTCCCCCTTTTTTTCCGTCACCCTTGCCCGTTCATCAGACCGTCTCAAGGAGAGCCCATTGCGCATCGGATTCGACCGCGACAAGTACCTGCGGATGCAGTCCAGCCACATCGCGGAGCGCCGCGCCCAGTTCAGCGGCAAGCTCTATCTGGAGTTCGGCGGCAAGCTCATTGACGACATGCACGCCTCACGCGTGCTGCCGGGCTTCACCCCTGACAACAAGATCGTCATGCTCGCCGAGCTGGCCGACGAGGTCGAGATCGTCGTGGCGGTCAATGCCAAGGACCTCGCCCGCAACAAGGTCCGCGCGGACCTGGGCATCCCCTACGAGGACGACCTGCTGCGTCACATCGATGCCTTCCGCAGCTATGGGCTCTACGTGGGCAGCGTCGTCGTGACGCAGTGGACTGACGACAACCGCCAGGCCCACGACTTCAAGCGCAAGCTCGAGGCGCTGGACATCACGGTCTACCGCCACTTCCCCATCCCCGGCTACCCCGGTGACGTCGCCCGCATCGTCTCGGCGGAGGGCTACGGGCGCAACGAGTACATCGAGACCAGCCGGGACCTCGTGGTCGTCACCGCCCCCGGCCCGGGCAGCGGCAAGATGGCCACCTGCCTGTCCCAGATCTACCACGACCACCAGCGGGGCATCTCCTCGGGCTACGCGAAGTTCGAGACCTTCCCCATCTGGAACCCTGCCCCTGGACCACCCGGTCAACATCGCCTACGAGGCCGCCACCGCCGACCTCGACGACGTCAACATGATCGACCCCTTCCACCTGGCGGCCCACGGTGTCCAGACCGTCAACTACAACCGCGACGTCGAGGTCTTCCCGGTCCTGAGCCGCCTGTTCGAGGAGATCCTGGGCTCCTCGCCCTACGCCTCCCCCACGGACATGGGCGTCAACATGGCCGGTAACTGCATCAGCGACGACGATGCCTGCCGGCAGGCCGCCTGCCAGGAGATCATCCGCCGCTACTATCGGGCCCTGGTGACCGAGAAGCGTGAGGTCATCGCCCCCGTCCAGTCCCAACGGATCGCGCTGCTCATGGCCAAGGTGGGGGTCAGCAAGGAGGACCGTCCCGTCGTGCAGCCTGCGCTGGAGGTGGCCACGGCCACCGGCGAGCCGGCCTCGGCGATCGAGCTGCCCGACGGGCGCATCGTGACGGGCAAGACCTCCGCCCTCTGGGCTGCTCTCGGCGATGCTGCTCAACGCCCCTCAAGGTCCTGGCTGGGATCGATGACGACATCAACCTGCTGGCCCCGGCCTCCATCGAACCCATCCAGAAGCTCAAGACCCAGAGGCTGGGCAGCCGCAACCCGCGGCTGCACACCGACGAGGTGCTCATCGCCCTGGCCGTGTCCGCCAACGGGGACGACAACGCCCGCAAGGCCCTCGACCAGCTCGAGACGCTACGGGGCTGCGACGTCCACACCTCCACGATCCTGGGCTCGGTGGACGAGGGCATCTTCCGGGCGCTGGGTGTCCAGGTCACCAACGAGCCCGTCTACGCCACCAAGTCCCTGTACAGGAAACGCTGATGTTCACCGGAATCGTTGAGGAGCTCGGGCAGGTCGTTGCCCTGGAGCACAGCGCCGCCCTGGAGGCGCGCTCCGCCCGACTGTCGGTTCGAGGACCGGTCGTCGTCGAGGGCACGCGCACGGGCGACTCGATCAGTGTCAACGGCTGCTGCCTGACCGTCTCGGAACTGTCCGACGGCGTCTTCGTCGCCGATGTCATGGCCGAGACCCTCCAACGCACCGGTCTGGGGGCCCTGGCGCCTGGGAGCCGGGTCAACCTGGAACGCGCCCTGCGCCCCGGCGACCGCATGGGAGGGCACATCGTCCAGGGGCACGTGGACGCCACCGGGACGCTGCTCGCCCGGCACCACGAGGAGCGCTGGGACGTCCTGGAGATCTCGGTGCCCGATGAGCTGATGGGCTATGTGGCCGTCAAGGGCTCAATCGCCATCGACGGCATCTCGCTGACCGTCGTCGACGTCGTCGACGGCGCTGGGTCCGAAGGCACCGGGGGCCGCGTGACCGTCTCCCTCATCCCGGAGACGTTGCGGCGCACCACGCTCGGGCTCACGCAGGTCGGCGAGGCTGTCAACCTCGAGGTCGACGTCATGGCCAAGTACATTGCTCGGTACCTTTCCCGGTACGTCCCCTGACAACGTCCCACAGAGCGCCGGGTAGAGTCTTCCCGCTTACGCCGATGCGGGTCGTGGCGGCTCAGCGCCGGCGGGTACCGGAGCGGCGGGCGTTGCAGATCGTGAGCACCGCCCGCTCGACGGCGTAGACGGGGTCGCGGCTGGCCCCCTTGGCCTCGGCGTCGGCCCGGGCGACTGCCAGGATCGAGGCGGCCAGGGCGTCATCGGACCAGCCCTGGAGCTCGCGGCGGGCCCGGTCCACCTGCCAGGGGGCCATTCCCAGCTCGGCGGGGCTCATGCGTCGTCCCCCGGCGGCCGCGACCCGGGCGAGCTGGCGCACCTTCATGGCCAGGGCCGCGACGATGGCCACCGGGTCGGTGCCGGTGGCCACGGCGTGGCGCAGGGCCGTGATGGCGGCCGGGGTGTTGCCGGCCGCGGCGGCGTCGGCCACGGTGAAGCCGGTCGCCTCGATGCGTCCGGCGTAGTAGGTGCGCACGTGGTCGACGCTGATGGTGCCCTGGGTGTCGGCGAGGAGCTGGTCGACGGCGGAGCACAGCTCGCGCAGGTCGCTGCCCAGGGCGTCGACGAGAGCGCCGACGGCCTCGGGATCGATGCTTCTTCCGGCGCGGCGCACATCGGCCACGACCAGGGAGGACTTGTCCTTGGCGCTCTTGATGGCCTCGCACTGGATGGTCGGATAGGGCGAGGCCTTGATGGCGTCGAGCAGACGTTTGCCCCGTTGGCCCCCGTTGTGGCGCAGGATGACGCTGACCTCGGGGTCGGCGGCGCTTACGTAGGCGATGAGGTCGCTCAGGAGGGCGTCAGTCATCTGCTCCAGGGCGGGGACGTAGACGAGCCGGGGCTCGCCGAACAAGGAGGGAGACACGAGGGTGTCGAGCTGGTGGGGCTCGTAGGTGGCGGCCTCCAGGCGAGTGATCTCGGTGGTGGGGTCCTTGGCCCTGGCCTGCGCCAGAAGACTCCTCATCGCTCGGTCGGCGAGGACCTCCTCGCCGGCGCGGATGAGGACGATCGGCGCCAGCTGGGCCTGGTCCCAGCGCAGTCCAGCCGGTGCCTTGCGCGGGCCCCTGGAGCGGGAGGTTCGGGTCGCTGCCATGGGGCAAGCCTGCCATGAGTGGGCCGCATCAACCCTCTGGCTCCTTCCAGCAGGGCGCTGCGGGTGCGGGGAGCCACCACGAGCAGGACCCCCTATCTCGCAGGCCCCCAGTGCCCAGGGCCCCCGTGAGACCCCTCCCAGCCAGGGCAGGGTGGCGCCGGGCAGGTGAGCGAAGAAGTCGGCGACCCACACCATCCAGGAGCAGGCCGCGAGCGCCGGCCAGGCGATGACGGCGGCGGCTGCGGGCCAGGCCGGAGCGATCAGCGCCGCCAGGAGCCCGCTGATGGTGGCGATGACGGCCGCCGGCTCACTGAGCAGGTTGGCGGGCACCGACCAGGCCCCCAGCGAGGGCTGAAGGAGAATGAGGATCGGCCCGCAGGCGGCCTGGGCCACCAGCGGCAGCGCCACGGCGGCGGCAAGCCACCTGGGCAGGCGGTGCGAGAGGTGGGCCGCGACCGGCTTGGAGCCGATGACGATCCCGGCGGTGGCCACCACGGACAGTGCGAAGCCGTAGTTGCGGGACTGCCAGGGGTCGATGAGCAGCAGGACGATGGCTCCGGCGCACAGGGCGGGCACGGAGGCGGCGCGTCGCCCGGCGACGACGCCCAGCAGCATGACGGCCCCCATGGTGGCGGCGCGCAGTACGGAGCCCGAGGGGCGCACCAGGATGACGAGGAGGGTGAGCATGACCGTGCCGAGCAGTGCCCGCCACCGTCGGGGCAGCGCCCCTGAGTCCGGTCAGCCCCAGTCCCAGGATGATGGCGACATGCTGCCCGGAGACGGCGGTCAGGTGGGTCATGGAGACGGTGCGCATGTCCTCGCGCACCTGGGCCGGCAGGGCGTGGTCGTCTCCCAGGACGACGCCCTGCACGAGGGCGCGGGCTCCCGGCGGCCATACGCCTGCCCCCTCCTCGGCTCCTTCAGCGCCCTGAGCTCCGACTGCCTGGGCGAGACCAGCGCGAATGCTGGTGACGGCCCCGAGCACCCGCTCGGTGGGCCAAGCACCGTGAGACCGGCGCGCTTGGGGACGATGGCGGCCTCAGTGCGTCCCGGCCCGGTGGGGCGCAGGCGCGTGCGCACCTGGACGCGGGTCCCCAGGGGCAGGCCCAGCCACTGCGTGTCGCCCAGGACGGTGGCGCTCAGAGTGGAGTCTCGTGCATCGACCTGCTCGACGTCGAGGGCGGTGATGACCAGGGTGGATCGGCTGGTGGCTGCGACTCGCGGCTCCTGGGAGACGGTGCCGATGAGGGTGACCGGCTGCCCGGAGGCCACCGCCACGCTCAGGGGGTCGCGCTGGCGAGCCCACAGGTGGGCGGCGCTGATGGTCAGGACCGTCGCGGCGCACAGGGCGCACACGAGCAGGCTGGCGCTGAGAGTTCCCATGGCCCTGGGGGTCATGCTCGGGGGCGCCGGGGCGCGGGTCGGCCCGGTGGCGCGGTGGCCGGAAGCGCAGGACGGGGACGACGAGTACCGCAGCCAGGACTGTGCATCCGGAGGCCAGGAGCAGGGCGTGTCTCCAGGCATCTGCTGCCTCGAGTCCGACGGCCCACCAGGCGCCGACCCAGCAGGTGAGCGCCGGGGCCAGCAGGCGCAGGTCGAGGGCCTCGGGGGCCTTGGAGGAGGTGGCGTGCCGATGTCCGTCCCGGTGCCGGTTGCGGCCCTGTTCCTGGCGCCGGCGCTCGTGGAGCGCGGGGTCGTCCCACGGGGCCCTGGGACTGATCCCACCACTCCCATCATGCTCCCCGTTCATACGGTGGCCTGCTCCCGCAGTCCCTCGAGCTTGGCCTTGCCGATACCGGGGACGTCGGTGAGGGCGTCGACGGTGGCGAAGGGCCCGTGGAGTCGCGGTACTCCACGATCCGTTGGGCCAGGGACGGGCCGATGCCGGGCAGCTTCTCCAGGTCGGAGGCGGAGGCCGTGTTGATGTTGATCGTGCCGGATGCGCCGCCATCACCGGGTTTACCCGGGGCTGCTGACGCCTTGGGGGTGGCGGCTCCACTGGCTTGCGGTGCGGGTCGGGCAGGACCTCACCGACGCGTGGGACGGATCTGCTCACCGTCGGTCAGGACCCGGGCGAGGTTGAGCTGCTCGGTGTCGGCGTCCGTGGAGGCTCCTCCGACGGCGTTGATGGCGTCGGTGACGCGGCTCCCCGGGGCCAGGGTCACCACTCCGGGCCTGGTCACCGCCCCGGTGACGTGGACGACGACGTTGCCGGCTGGAGCCGTCGCGACACCGGTCCCTGCCGCCGATCCCGTGGTCGGCGCCGTGGCTGGTTTCATGCCTGGTGCCGCGGCCTGCCCTGTGGGTGGGGGCCGCATCGCCGCGGAGGCCCCCGCCGCTGCCGCCGGGGCCTCTTGGCTGCCGGTGCCGGCGGAGACCATGACTGCTCTCAGTGCCAGGGCGAGAGCCAGGATGAGAAGAGCGGAGCCGGCGATGACCGCGGCTCGTGGCGCGATCGCGAGTCGCCTCGGCCGACGCTCCGGCTCCTCGGGGTCGGTCGAGCAGGCCAGACGCACAAGGTCATCCAGGGACCTGTTCGTGCTGTTCCTTCTGGCTCCCATGTCCTCGACGGTAGGGACTGGATCCGCGCGACGCATGGTGAGGCTGTCTGCCCTGTGGAGAGCACTCGTCGTCGGCGGCCTGTAGCAGCCGGGCCGCGTCGTCGGCCCCGGCTCAGAGGTTCCGCAGGTCCGGGGCGACGGCGATGCCGAGGGCGCCAGGGCCCACGTGGGTGCTCGTCGCCTCATCGACCGGGAGGGTGAGGACCTCGGTGACGTTGGCTCCTGCCTCCTCCATGGCCTGACGCAGACCGGTCTCGAGCAGCCCCAGCATGTCGGCGTCGTCTCCTTGAAGGACCAGGCGCACCGGGTCGGCGGGGTGCCTGGGACCGGACAGGGCGGTCCCGCCGGCGACGCGGACGGCCTGCGCGATGAGGTGGCGCCTGGCGCGGGCTGCGCCGCGCACGGTCTCCAGCGTCCGGATGCCGTCTCGGGTCAGGGCCAGGACCGGGCGGATTCCGAGCACGCCGTCCAGGCGCGCCGTGGTGCGGTCGATCCTCCCCGAGCGGGCCAGGCGCCCCAGGTCGTCGACGACGAAGAACTGGAAGGATCGGGCGGTGCTGGCCTGAGCGATGGCGGCACCGCGACGGGCGTCGTGGGCGCCGGCGGCGGCCAGCACCGCAAGTCCCAGAGCACCTGAGCTGGTGCCGGAGTCGACGACGCGCAGCCACTGCGGGCGACGGCGCCCCACGCTCCCGCCCCTGACCGCTGCAGTCGTCCCGGTACTCGGCCTCGAGCTGGGCGGCGGCGATGCGGGCGTTGTCCATGGTGCCGGACAGGGCCGAGGAGATGTGGATGGCCAGGACCTCTTCGGCCCTGCTGGCCGCACGCCGGTAGGCGTCCATCAGCTCCTGGACACTGGGTCGTGAGGTGGTCCCGGGCTCACCGTTCTCAGCGGGGATGGCGTGCAGCGGCACCACCTCGATCGCACGGTCACGCAGGAGGGGCTCCGTCAGGCAGGCGGCGGAGTCGGTGACGACGGCGAGCGACATGCCGCATACCTTATCGGCAAGCCCCGCACGTACCAGCAAGGCGCCGCACGCTGTGGCTGCTGTGGCTGAAGGCCGGCGCCCCGGGGCCCGCCGGCCTTCAGCCACGAGAGGTCAGGAGGTCCTCGTAGAGGTTGATGAGCCGCCTGGTCATCGTCTGGGAGTCGAACTGCTGAGCCACTTCCAGGGCCCCGTCGGACAGCTCGGCGAGCCGGGCGTCGTCGGGCAACAGGGAGGCGAAGACCCGGGCGAAGTCCTCCCCTCGATCCCGTCGGTGAGGATCGCGTTGCGCTCGGTGAGGCACTCGGTCATCCGCTCGTCGCAGTGGACGATTGGAAGCCCGGAGGCGGCGGCCTCCAGGAACACCATGGGCTGGTTGTCGAGTGGTAGGAGGCCAGGGAGAAGACATCGGCCTGCTTGAGCAGGACGGCGACCTCATCCGGCGAGCGCCTACCGGCCAGTACCACCCGGTCCGCCACCCCGAGCTCCTCGGCTCGCTTCCCCAGCTCCTCCTGGGAGGGACCGGGGCCGACGAGCACCAGCTTGACCGGCATGTCGGCCAGGTGGGGCATGGCCTCGATGAGCGTCATCTGCCGCTTCTCCGGACTGAGCCGGGCCACGCAGATGATGATCTTCTCACCGGGGGCCTTGGGGATCGGTGAGTCGGCGGCGCGGGCACTGCGGTAGCGGGTGGAGTTCAGCCCGTTGGGCAGCACCATGCAGGGGGTGGTCAGTCCGCCGTCGTCGATGAGGATCTGGGCCAGGTGCTGGGAGGGCGACAGGCAGGCGTCGCACTTGTTGGCGAAGGCCGCCGTCAGGCGCCATCCCTGGCGGGACAGGGCCGTCTTCATGTCACGCTTGTTGAGGTGCTTGATGGTCTCCGGTGGACACGAGGCAGGACCGGCAGCGACTTGAGCGCCACGGGGAAGGCAACGGAGAGGGCCAGCAGGCCCGAGACCACGGCCAGCGGATAGTCGTCGATGAGCTCGGTGTAGAGGGTGTGGATGGTGGTGACGTGGGGAATGTTCTGACGCTTGGCCACCCAGTGGGCCAGCACACCCAGGCTGAACTGGGTCTGGCTGTGGACGATGTCGAAGTCGTAGGCGTCGAAGCGTCGGGCCAGGCCGGGATAGATGGTGGCGACCTCTCGGCTGTCGAAGACGTAGTAGCGCGACGAGGACAGGCGGATGACGTGGTCGTCGGTCTCCTCATGGCCCTCGGCCTTGGGGGCCACCACGTAGACCTCGTGTCCCATGCGTTCCAGGGCGGAGCGGAAGGTGGCCGTGGAGGTGGCCACGCCGTGGACGGAGGGGAGGTAGTCGTCAATGAAGAAGGCGATCCGCATGGCACTCACCTGATCCCGCGGGAGGGGTGTACCAGCAACTGGCCCATGAGGGGCGGCTCTTCCGGAAACAACGACGCAGGGGGCAACATGGGGCGTGTAGACCTCGCGGCACTGGGGACGGGCAGGGTGTGGGATCGGACGTATCGTCTCAACGTCATTGAGGCCCGAGGCTACCCTGTCGGCCCGGCCCCTGCCTCCCTCGCGGTCGGAAATGGCGCAGGCTCCACTGGCACGCCCGGGTCAGCGCACTGGCAGGTTCGGCGTTTACGATGAGTCCATGACCGATTCCGCTGAGATCGCACGCCTCAAGGCCGAGGCCGCCCAGGCCGCTGCCGAAGCCGCCGCAGCCAAGGCGGCCGCCGCTCAGGCGGCCCTCGACGCCGCCATCGCCTCCACCCCCGGCCTCGGCCGTGGAGCAGACCGGTGAGCCCCGCACTACTGACGGAGAGCCCGCCGCTCAAACGGCCGACGCCGTCCCCTTAGCCGAGCCGGTTGCGGAAGCTGCCGCACAGCCGGCGGCGGACCAGGCTCCGGCCGGCGAAACGGCGCCGGCTGCTGAGCAAGCCCAGGGGCAGCCCCAGGAGCAGTCCTCTGCGCAGGCTGAGGCCGCTGCTCCGGCCGACCAGGCATCGGGGAACGAGGGGGCCGGGGAGTCCGCCTATACCGCTCAGGTCCGTTCCGGCTACGGCTTCTCCTCCCCCACGCTGCCAGTGGGCACCTACCTCGATACGCTCTCCGGTGGTGAGCCCGCGGCGGTCAAGGGCCTGTCGGTGGGCATCCCGCTGGGGCTGCTCAACCGGCACGCGCTGGTGGCCGGGGCGACCGGCACCGGTAAGACCCGCACGCTCCAGCTCCCTGGCCGAGGGCCTGTCCAGTGCTGGCGTCCCGGTGTTCCTGGCCGACGTCAAGGGGACCTGACCGGCCTGGCCGAGGCCGGTGCCTCCAATGACAAGATCGCCTCCCGCATCGCCTCCACCGGTCAGGACTGGGAGGGCCAGTCCTTCCCCATGGAGCTGTTCAACCTCGGTGGGTCGGACTCCGGCGCAGGCATCAGCGGCACCCCCATCCGCACGACGGTCACCGAGTTCGGGCCGATCCTGCTCTCGCGGGTCCTGGGTCTCAACGACACGCAGGCCTCCGCCCTCCAGCTGGTCTTCCACTGGGCGGACGGCCAGGGGCTGGCCCTGCTGGATCTGAAGGACCTGCGCGCCGTCGTCGACTATCTGACGAACACGGACGCCGGCAAGGAGGAGCTCAAGACCATCGGCGGGGTCTCGGCGGCCACGGCCGGGGTCATCCTGCGGGAGATCGCCGCCCTGGAGGCGGCCGGAGGCGAGGCCTTCTTCGGCGAGCCGGCTCTCGACGTGCGTGACCTCATGCGGGTCTCCCCCGATGGCCGGGGCGTCATCTCCGCCCTGGAGCTGGCCGACATCCAGTCCCAGGGAACGCTGTTCTCCACCTTCCTCATGTGGTTGCTCGCCGAGCTCTTCGAGACCCTGCCGGAGGTCGGCGACCCGGACAAGCCCACCATGGTGTTCTTCTTCGACGAGGCCCACCTGCTGTTCTCCGGCGCCTCGAAGGCCTTCCTGGAGGCCGTGGTGCGCACGGTGCGGCTCATCCGCTCCAAGGGTGTGGGCATCGTCTTCATCACCCAGTCCCCCACGGACGTTCCCGATGAGGTCCTGGCCCAGCTCGGCAGCCGGGTGCAGCACGCCCTGCGCGCCCACACCCCGGCCGACGCCGCCAACCTCAAGAAGGCGGTCTCCACCTTCCCGGTCAGCCCGGTGGACCTCAACCGGGTGCTCACGTCGCTGGGCACCGGTCAGGCCGTCGTCAGCGTGCTGGACGAGAAGGGGCGCCCGGCTCCGGTGGCCCCGGTGGTCGTCAACGTGCCTGCCGCCGTCATGGGGCCGGCCCAGGACGGCACGGTCAACCAGGTGCTGGCCTCCTCACCGATCAAGCCCAAGTACGCCACGGGTGTGGACAACGAGTCCGCCTACGAGCTGCTGGCCCAGCGGGTCCAGGCCGACGCCGAGGCCGCCGAGGCTGCTCGCGCCGCCGAGCAAGCCGCCAAGGAGCAGGCCAAGGCCGATGCCGCCGCGCAGAAGGCCCTGGAGAAGGAGGCCGCCCGCCAGGCGGCTCAGCGTCAGAAGGAGGCCGAGCGCCTGGAGCGCGAGGCCGTCAAGGAGGCCCAGCGTCGCCAGCGCGAGGCGGAGAAGGCCGCCGAGCGCCGCCAGCGGGAGGTCGAGAAGACCATCGGCTCGGTGGGCCGCCAGATCACCCGCGAGATCACGCGCTCCATCTTCGGCACCCTCAGGCGTCGCTGAGCCCCTATTGTCGAGACACATGGGCGTTACCTTGACTAATCCCTCATGTGTCAACCCTAAAGTTGACACATGAGGGTTGGGTGGTCGGCGCTGAAGCACGGGGTCACCCGTACGGATGTGGAACACGCCTGGACCAACGCCTTAAGACTGGTCGAGTACGAGTACGAAGGAGAGGAGCGGCTCCTGGTCATCGGGCCAGCAGTTGACGCCACCTTGCTCGAGTTGGTTGCGGTTCCTGCCGCAGAGCCAACCCGGATCATTCATGCCGACCGCTTGCGACCGAAGTTCTACGACTATCTGAGGTGATGACGTTGTCCTCCACACTGACGCACACTCACGACACGACAGGCCTTGAGACTCTCGATCCAAGCACCACGCCAGCCCGGGACGCCGCACACTTCCGGGCGATCATTGCCGCGAGTCGGCGGGTGCATGACGCCGAGACCGAGTTGCATGCAGCGGTCGCCCGAGCTCGACAGGCTGGTGACTCCTGGACTGTGATCGGAGCCGCTCTCGGCGTGACCCGGCAGGCTGCGCAGAAGCGATTCGGGAACTCTGCCTGACCATCACCGAATCATCTTCGGACAGCAGCACAAGGGGTTGCACCAACCATCTCGGTTCGTGCAGCCCCTCGTACTGTTCCCGGGCTACCGCGGCGCGGCCGTGAGTGGCGCTGTCGGGAAGCCCGCCCCGGTCACTCGGGGACGATGCTCACCAGCTTGGGGGCACGCACGATCACCTTGCGCACGCCGCGCCCGTCCAGGGTGCGGATGACGCCGGGAGCCGCCAGGGCCAGCTCCTCCAGCTCGGCCTCGGAGATATCGGGGTCGACCTCGAGGCGGTCGCGGACCTTGCCCTTGACCTGGACGACGCAGGTGACCTTCTCGGCGGCCAGCAGGGACTCGTCAGTCACGACCGGGAAGTCCTCGTGGGCCAGGGAGTGCTCGTGACCCAGGCGCTTCCAGATCTCCTCGGCGATGTGTGGGGCCACAGGAGCCGTCATGAGGACGAGGGCCTCGACGGCCTCGCGCGGGACCGCACCGAGCCCAGTGAGATGGTTGTTGAGGACGATGAGCTTGGCAATGGCCGTGTTCAGGCGCATCCCCTCGTAGTCCTCGCGCACGCCCACGATCGTCTTGGCCACGAGCCGGCGGGTCTCCTCGTCAGCGCGCTCATCGACCACCGTCAGCTCACCGGTGGTCTCGTCGACGACGTTGCGCCACAGGCGCTGCAGGAAGCGCTGGCTGCCGGCGACGGCGCGGGTGTCCCACGGACGGTCGGCGTCCAGCGGTCCCATGCTCATCTCGTAGACACGGAAGGTGTCTGCGCCGTAGGCCTCGTACATGTCGTCGGGGGTGACGATGTTCTTCAGGGACTTGCCCATCTTGCCGTACTCGCGGCGCACCGGCTGCCCCTGCCACAGATAGCTGGTGGTGCCGTCCTCGGCGGGGACCTCCTCGACCTCGTCGGCGGGCACGTACTGGCCACGGGAGTCGGTGTAGGCGTAGGCCTGGACGTATCCCTGGTTGAAGAGGCGGTGGTAGGGCTCGGAGGAGGAGACGTGGCCCAGGTCGAACAGGACCTTGTGCCAGAAACGTGCATAGAGCAGGTGCAGGACGGCGTGCTCGACGCCGCCGACGTACAGGTCGGTACCGCCGGAGACGTTGCCGGCCTGCGGGCGCGGCCCCATCCAGTAGGCCTCGTTGGCCGGGTCGACGAGCGCCTTGTCATCGGTCGGGTCGATGTAGCGCATCTCGTACCAGCACGAGCCGGCCCACTGCGGCATCGTGTTGGTCTCGCGGTAGTAGGTGCGGGGGCCGTCGCCCAGGTCGAGCTCGACCTCGACCCACTCGGTGGCCTTGCTCAGCGGCGGCTCCGGGGAGGAGTCGGCGTCGTCGGGGTCGTAGGAGCGCGGCGAGTAGTCGGTGACCTCGGGCAGCTCGACCGGCAGCATCGACTCGGGCAGGGCGTGGACGCCGCCGTCCTCATCCCACACGATCGGGAAGGGCTCGCCCCAGTAGCGCTGGCGGGAGAAGAGCCAGTCGCGCAGGCGGTAGGTGACCGCACCGCGGCCCGCGCCCTTGGCCTCCAGCCAGCCGATCATGGTGGCCTTGGCCTCGTCCTTGCCCATGCCGTTGATGTCCAGGTCGCCCTGGGCGGAGTTCACGACGACGCCGTCACCGGTGTAGGCCTGGGCGCTCAGGTCGACGCCGTGGGGGTCGTCGGCCGGGCCGATGGTCTGGATGATGTCGATGTCGTACTTGGTGGCGAAGGCGTAGTCGCGCTCGTCATGGGCGGGCACGGCCATGATGGCGCCGGTCCCGTAGCCCATGAGGACGTAGTCGGCCACGAAGACCGGCACCTTCGCCCCGTTGACGGGGTTGATTCCGAAGAAGCCGGTGAAGACACCGGTCTTGGCCCGCCCCTCGTCGGTGCGGTCGGCGTCCGACGTCGCCGCGGCCTGGGCCCGGTAGGCCGCCACGGCCTCGGCGGGGGTCGCGTAGCCGCCGGTCCAGGCATCCTTGGTCCCCTCGGGCCAGGTTGCCGGGACAGAAAGGGCCGCGGCGTCGTCGGCGATCTGGGTCTCGGTGCGTACCGACCCGGAGGCCTGGAGGCCGCCCAGCACGGGGTGCTCGGGAGCCACGACCATGAAGGTGGCGCCGAAGAGGGTGTCGGGGCGGGTGGTGTAGACGCTCAGCGACGCGTCCTCGTCAGCGCCCTGACCGGCCCCGGGCACGGCGAAGGTCACCTCGGCGCCCTCGGAGCGGCCGATCCAGTTGCGCTGCATGAGCTTGACCTTCTCGGGCCAGTCCACGGTGTCCAGGTCCTCGGCGAGGCGGTCGCCGTAGGCGGTGATGCGCATCATCCACTGGCGCAGGTTGCGCTTGAAGACCGGGTAGTTGCCCCGTTCGGAGCGCCCCTCGGAGGTGACCTCCTCGTTGGCGAGCACCGTGCCCAGGCCGGGGCACCAGTTGACGGGGGCGTTGGAGACGTAGGCCAGGCGAAAGGAGTCGATGACCTCGGCCTGCTCGGCCGCGCTCAGGGCACTCCAGTCGCGGCCGTCGGGGAACGGGGACCTGACCGGAGGCGAGCTTGTCGCGCAGTTCGGTCACCGGCCGGGCCGCCCCCTTGCCTCGGCCGTCGCGGCGCGGGGCCTCGGGGTCGAACCAGGAGTTGAAGACCTGCAGGAAGATCCACTGGGTCCAGCGCACGTAGTCGACGTCGATGGTGGCCAGGGAGCGGCGCGGGTCGTGGGACAGGCCCAGGCGGCGCAGCTGGCGGCGCATGTTGGCGATGTTGGCCTCGGTGGAGATGCGCGGGTGCTGGCCGGTGGTGACGGCGTACTGCTCGGCGGGCAGGCCGAAGGCGTCGTAGCCCATCGTGTACAGGACGTTCTTGCCGGTCATGCGGTTGAAGCGGGCGACGACGTCGGTGGAGATGTAGCCCAGCGGGTGGCCCACGTGCAGGCCCTTGCCGGAGGGGTAGGGGAACATGTCCAGCAGGAAGAACTTCTCCTTCTCCGCCCCGGGGCCGGCCAGAGCGCCGACGGGGTTGTCGGCGTTGAAGGTGCCCCTCGGCCTCCCAGCGGCCCCTGCCAGGTGGTCTCGATGGAGTCCGCCAGCTCCGCCGTGTAGCGGAAGGGGGTGTCGGACTCCACCGGTGCGGTTCTCTCTGACATCGCGGCAGCGCTCTTTTCCTACTCGTGCTTCCTGGTGCTGGGGCACAGCCTATCGCCCGGCTGCAGTGGGGCCCGGCGGCGTCCGCCCCACGGGCGGGCGAGACCGGTCACGTCAGTGGAGCGGGCCTGAGCAGGGCCGTCCTCACTCTTCTTGCCCAGCAGCGGCCCTGAAGCGGTTGAGGGCGTCCTGCTCGCGTGCCAGGCGACTGCGGTGCCGGGCGATCCGCTCCTCGACCGCCTCGAGCTCGCGGCGCAGGTTGGAGCACATGGTGATGGAGACGGCTCGGTCATCACCGGCGACCTCGACGCAGTCCAGGTAGCGCCGGGCGGCGGCAACGCCGAGACCGGTGGCCAGGATCGGCCGGATGCGTGCGACGGCGTCAAGGTCCTTCAGGCTGTAGTTCCGATATCCGGCGGAGGTCCTCGTGGGCACGAGCAGACCGGCCTCCTCGTAGTGCCTCAGGGAACGGGGACTGACGCCCGCCTGTCGGGCGAACTCTCCGATGCGCACGAGGAGCGCTCCTTTCCTGTGAGCAGCTTCTGCTTGACCTTGCCACTGGCGTCAACGTCTACCGTCCAGGGGCATGGATCACGTTACAGAACATCATCCCTCTCACGGACTCGACGGGTTCGACAGGGTCATTCTCGTCCACGGCTTCGGAGCGGGGTCTGACGAGCACTGGTTTCCCTGGCTCGCGCGGAGTGTTCCCCACCTCGAGGCACTGGAACTACCTTCCCCTCAGGCCCCTCGAGCCTCGATCTGGGTTCCGATGATAGCCGAGAGAATCGGCTCATCACCGGACAGCTTGGCAGGACTGGCAATTGTGACGCACAGTCTTGGTGGACTCGCCGCGCTGCGAGCGATCGAGCGGGTCATCTCAAGCTCACCGGACCACCGTGACGAACAGCACCTGGCGGCCTTCATCGCCGTCGCCCCCTTCGCACAGCATCTCCCTCCAACGGGCGAGGCGGAGCTCGACCACTTCCTCATCACCGGACTGAGCGACTTCCTCAAGGGCGCCGACCCTCGTGAGCTGCGTCCATTTCTGGGCGCCACCACGGTTATCCACTCCGACAACGACCCGCTCGTCCCCCAAGAGGCCTCGCTGGATGTCGCCGCCGCGCTTGGCGCCGACGTCGTCACCGTTCCGGGCGCGGGCCACTTCCTGGCCTCCGACGGCATCACGTCGCTTCCACAGATCGTAACGGCTCTCAGAAATCAAGCAACGCCATAAATCACCCCTATTCGCTCTTCACCCCAATCTTGGTTTGACGTGCAGCAGCAAAATCTCCAACACCCATCTTCACGCCAATAATGTACGCCATCACTGCACTCAGGGCCGTTGCCAAGAACCACATCAAGCATGTCCCCACCGTATACTCCACACCCACAGCCTGAAGCACAACATTAGCGACGCCATGAACCACAGAGGCTGCAAGAACACGATTCCGCCAAGATCCCACCCAGACGGACGCCATTATCACATCCAAACCAATGGCACATCCCACGAATAGAGTGACATACAAGAGACCAAGATCAAAATACTGCAAATGACAAACACCGAAGAAGGCGCCGTTAACGATGACACACAGCCAGGGGTGGCACCTCTCAGCCATTGCTCGGTACATCACCCCTCTGTACCCGATCTCCTCACACCAACCACCAACGAACAAACCAACAACGACCACCAACACCGAACCAGGTCCCACCCAGCCCGACGGAACGAATGGCAGCCCTCCGGGCTCGATGAGCAGAACCATGAGAGCTCCGTACACAGAAGCAGTGAACCCGACCGCAATCCACCCTCTACGCAGTCTCCTTGAAGAAACTTGAGGAGCATCTCCCGGAAACCACCCAGGAACCACGAGCCTGCACACCACCGTCGCGATCAACGGTCCGGTCATCACAAGAGGGAACACTTCATACGGAATATGCCCGAATATTGTGTGACCTTCTTGAAGTCCTGTCATCACTCGAGAAGCCGGAGCCATGACAACAATCCAAAGAACCGCCAGAGAAACAGGCCTGCCTCCACCCTCACCACGATTCTTCGTCCTCTCCAGGACGTCGCGAGCACACATTGTCTGCCTTCCACCAGGGGTACATATCCAACGCCTGCGACACTAGCCGCGGAAACAGTGGAAGGCAACAGTTCTCCGCCTTTCGGCACTGATTTAATAAATCTGTCCAGATAACCTCAGAAGCACTGTCGGGCTACCCCGACCAACGATGTCGGGGCAGCCCGACCTCCAGTACTTCTCACTTGATTCATCAACGGATGATTGACTGACCGACACAGGTCCTGGAATGCGCAGTCGCATCGGACTCTCGACACCGACATCCTCTTCAAAGAAGACGTCGATTCAGAGCGTCATCGCACCGCAGAGCTGCCCATCTGCGCGGGCACGAACTCGCCCCAGCCGTCCTCGACGAGGCCGGCCCGCAGGCGCTCCATGGTGGCGTCGAGCTCGGGGGCCTCGGGGTGGCGGGCCGAGGAGAAGGACAGGTCCTCCTCACAGCGGATCGGCAGCACATGCAGGTGCAAGTGGTCAACGCCGTAGCCGGCCACGACGAGCCCGGCCCGGGGCGACTCGAAGACGCGCACCTGCGTGGCGCCGATGCGCTTGGCGACCACGGCCAGGTGCGCCACCACGTCGTCGGGCGCGTCCACGTAGGAATCGACCTCGAGCCTCGGGACCACGAGGACGTGCCCGTCGGTGTGCGGCTCAATGGTGGCGAAGGCGACGCAGACCTCGTCCGCCCACACGAAACGGCCGGGGATCTCGCCCTCGATGATCTTGGTGAAAATCGTGCTCATGGCCCCATTGTCCCCCAGCCGCGCCCGGTTCCGTCCAGGCCCTGTCCCGGCTCAGGCCAGCAGCCACAGGGAGCCGTCGGGGATGATGGCCTCCGGGGTGCCCTTGGGCGCGGCGCCGCGTGAGGCGTCCTCGTCCAGCAGGGCGATGACGGTCGCCCGACGGCGGCCACCGCCCTCCACGGCGGGCGTCACGGTGCCCCGATCACGGATCCGCACCCGGCTGTCCAGCCCGATGCCGGCCCGCTCCCAGGCGGCGCAGCGTCTCGGCGTCGTCCTGGATCCGTCCGACGACGCCGTCGGAGCCCACCGGCAGGGTCTCCAGACCCACGAGGTCGGGCACGATGAGGCGACCGTCGGCCGTGGGGATCGGATCCCCGTGCGGATCACGGGTGGGGTGCCCCAGGACCGCGTCGAGCCGCTCCAGCAGCCGCTCGGAGACGGCGTGCTCGAGCTCCTCGGCCTCGGCGTGCACCTCGTCCCAGCCGAAGCCGAGCCGGGTGACCAGATAGGTCTCCAGGATGCGGTGGCGGCGGATCATGCCCATGGCCCGGCGGCGCCCCTCCTCGGAGAGGGTGACGGCCTTGTAGGGCTCGTGGACGAGCAACCCCTCCTCCACGAGGCGAGCCACGTTCTCCGAGGCGGTCGAGGGCGCCACCTCCATGCGTTTGGCCAGGCCGGTGACGGAGGCGCCCGCGCCGCCCCACTCACAAGCGGCCCATACGACCTTGAGGTAGTCCTGCGTGACGGTCGAGTCCCCCGCCACCGAGGACTTCCCGCCGGATCCGCTCGGCGCCCTCCGCTCCAGGGGCGCAGTCACCCGAACAGCCTCGCCAGCTGGCCGCCGAAGGCGATGACGATGGTGAGGACCACAGCCAGGTACATCGCCGCCATGATCCACCAGCGGGCCTTGAGCAGGTCCAGCGCCAGGTTGTCGCGCAGCCCCAGGTGCCCGCCGGCCGCGGCCCAGGCCCAGGAGTGGGCGGCCACCGGGATGGTGACGGACCAGATGACCATGCAGAAGGGGCACAGCTTGCCGAAGGTCACGATGGAGACGGACAGGAACCAGATGACGAAGGCGATCCCGCCGAGGCTGCCGGCGCTGAGCCCCCACCACATCCAGCGCGGCAGGCGCGCGCCGCTGAGCAGTACCAGGCCGATCGCGGCCAGGGCCCCGAAGGCGATGGCCCCGACGAAGGAGTTCGGCACCCCCAGCAGGTTTCCCTGCCACACGTTGAGGGAGTCGCCGCAGGACACCAGGGGGCTGACGTCGCAGACGAGCTCCGCGTCCGGGTTGCGCAGCAGGTCGAGCTGGGCGGTGATGAGCTCCCAGCAGGCGAGGATCCCGATGAGTGCGCACACGGTGAGCAGCCAGCCGAATCCCCGCTCGGCCCCGGAGCGCCGCAGCCAGGCCGGGCGCGCGGACGAGTCCTCGCCGGCATCACGACGAGCGCGCCGGTCGAGCTCCTGAGCGGGAGCGGAGCCCAGGTAGGCCTCCAGCTCCTCCTCGCTCATCTCATCGATCTCGGCATCTGTGGGCATGCGCGACATCGTCAGTCTCCTCACCGGTGGTGCGTCAGCAGTTCTTCTGGGCCTCGTAGGGTTATCAGGACGAGAGCGTATGCCACAACGGTCACCCCTGTCCCTACCCGTCCGAAAGATTCGCTCTCCCCTGGGGCTCTGCCCCCTCCTGTGGCTGCAGAGGCATCCCTCAGGGCCTCGTGCTCTGCGAGCCTCGGTCGGTGTCGGCACCGGGGTGGCCGACGCCGACGGGCTCGGGGTCGAAGCCATCGTGGCCGTCTTCTGTCCCGGGTCGATTCCGGGAACGGGCCGCCACGCCCCCACCGTCACTGAGGCGTCGGAGTGAAGGATGACCGCTCGCCAGGCCACCAGCGCGCCCGGCGGAGTCGAAGGACATGACGTGGAGGAAGGCGTCCTCGGTGACCGATCCCAGTGACGTGCCACCCTTGCCCGCCCCCGAGATGATCCCGGTGACGGGATGACCGGTTCGGGGACTGATCGCCGTAGTCATCCCCCGCTCGGCGTGGACGTGCCCGGCCAGGAGCAGCGGCGCACAACCCTCCTTCGTGAGCGTGTCGAAAGGTGGCGGGCTGATGAATGAGGACGACGTCGACCTGCGTGCTCCCCGCAGCTGGTCGTGGCCAGGCGGGAGGCGATCTTCTCGGTGGTCTCGCCCGTTGCGGGGCTTGGTGCCCGCCGCTGTTGTGCGCTCGGCGTCGTCGTGCCCCAGGAAGGTGATCCCGGCGACCGTCTGGACCGAGCCGTCGGTGACGGTCCACCCCTGGGAGCGCAGGCGGGCGGCCGTGGCGTCGGAGTCGTGGTTGCCGATCGTGGCGACCTTCTTCGTCGAGCTCGGGACCGCCTGGGTCAGCGCGTCGACGCACACCCGCTCCGGGTCCGAGCCGGTCATGGTCAGGTCGCCGTCGTCCATGTGGATGTCGGCGCCCGAGAGCTGGTCGAGGACCCCGGAGAAAGGCGATGACGTCGAGGTTGCAGTGCAGGTCCGTGGTGAGCACGGCGGTCTTGCGTCCCGCTCTGGGCACTGATCGGGCCCCGGTCACCGAGATCGAGGGCGTCGCGGTGGCCCGTGGGCTCTCAGACGGGCTGCGGGGCGGTGCCGGGCTCCGGGTCGGGGCCGGCATCCACCAGGGTCTTCGCGGAGGACGCCCTGACCCGGGCTCTGAAGGCTCCTCGGTGTCCACCTTGCCGTCGGCGGCGGTGACGTCCACCAGCCCCTCAGTCTCCTCGGCGGCCTTCCATGCGGCCCGTAGGTTGGTATCCGCCTTGGCGTAGAAGCCTTTATTGGTCTCCACGAAGGTACGCGCCTTGGACCCGTAGGCGGTGACGACGTCGGCGATGCGTCCTGAAAAACGGGCCTGGGCCAGCGGGGTCCCCTCCAGGACGGACAGGGTGGAGCCGGGCGAGGGGGCCGTGCGCATGGCCGGCACCAGGATGGAGGCCACGGTGGCCACGGCCGTGGAGACCGCCACGGTCGTGGCCCAGCGGTGCGAGACACCGGCTCGGACGGTCTCGCGCCAGGGCTTGGTCGGTGCCAGGCGCCAGGCGGCCACACAGCACAGGAAGATCGCCTCGACGACCCCGGCCCGGCGCAGGGCGTCGCCGGCCAGTCCGTAGAGGCCCTGCCGGATCGTCAGGTCGGGGTGGGAGACCAGTGAGAGGTAGGAGGTCGCGTCGGAGGACAGTGACTGGCCCCACGCTGGCGGCATTGGCCGTATCGGGTGTCGGATCGCCCGGGATCTCCCCCAGGACCACCTTGACGCCGAGGATTCCCTGCGGGAGACTCCATCGAGGCGGTCCCCAGCGGCCCGAGGTCGAGCGTGATGGTGGAGTCCAGGGTCGTCGACCAGGTCGCCTCGTGCGGGCCGACCGGCGACGAGGCCGTCGCCGTGGACAGCCCCAGGAGGAGGGAGACGAGGCTGGAGGCCAGGATCATGGCCGCCGTTCCGATCACCGTGCGGGTGCCGGGGCGACGACGACGCCACCAGAGGCGCGGCGACAGCAGCACCGTGACGACCAGGGCGCAGCAGCGTCGCACGGCCGTCAGCAGACCGTCCCACAGGTCTCCTGCTCGCTCGGCGGTGCCGGTATCGGCGTCGGCTCCGGTGTCAGGGCCTGAAGATGTCTGTACCACCGCTCGCCTCAGAGCCGAGCACCCAGCGAGACCTGGGCGGCCGGGTCCTCACCGCCGTGCGTCTGAGAGGCGATCAGACTCGCCAGGGAGGTGACGTAGGCGACGGTGTCCTGCCAGCCGCTCACGGCCTGGCAGGGAACGCCCAAGGCCTTGACGGGTAGTCGTTGCCCTCCGGGTCCAGGCGGTCGCCGACGAAGATCATCTCCTCCAACGCGATGCCGGTCATCTCCGCCAAGCGCTTCATGCCGTAGGCCTTGTCCACCCCTTGAGGGTGATGTCGACGCTCGTGGAACCGCCTGAGCGGACCTCCAGGTCCGGAAGGAGCGGGGCGACGGCGTCACGCAGGGCGGCCTTCTTCTCACCCGTGGGGTCCCAGGCGCGCTTGGCCTCCAGGGGGGCCTCCTGCCCCAGGGCGGAGAAGGTGATCTGGCTGCCGCGATCCTCCAGGATCTCCCCCCAGGTCTGCTCCTCCCACAGACCGAGGCGGCGGGCCTGGGCCTCGACGATCTCGAAACCGGTGCGGATCTGCTCAGGGGTGAGGTCGTTGGCGTAGACCAGCGTCCAGGCGTCCCTCATCGCTCTGGGCACGGGAGGGGTCGTAGGTGTAGTAGCGCGTCCCGCAGGTGGGCATGAGGTGAAGCCGGGAGAGCTCATCGGCGTCGGCGTCGAGGTGGGCCAGGACCTGGTCGCGGAACTGCCCCACCTGTCCGCCGGAGATGATGCAGACGGGGACGACGTCGAGCAGCCGCCTGAGCGCGGTGGCCATGGCCGGTGGCATGGCCGACTTCGAGGGCGCCAGCGTGTCGTCGAGGTCGAAGGCCACCAGGCGGGGCAGCGCCCGGGGGCTCACATCAGTCTGAGTCATAGGCGTATTGGTCCCACCCGCCTGGAAACCGGCCGAACCGGGCCCCAGACGGGTGGTGGAGTCAGTCTCTCTTCTCAGGCGGTCACGTCCGCGTTTCTCAGCGGACCGCACCGGTCAGTCGGTCTGCTCGGGGTGGAGCATGTGCTCGCGGGCCCGCGCCGAGGCCTCGGCCCGGGCGTCGCGGTCCTCGCGGCGTCCGCGCGAGATGAGCGCGGTGATGGAGACCGCCAGACCGCCCCAGATGATGACGATGGCGAGCAGCATGATGAGCACGGCGATTCCGGTCATCTCAGTCCTCCTCCTGGGAAGCGGCCTCCAGCGTGAGGGCCTCGAACTCGTCCACCGGGGTCCTCCAGGGGATGAGGGCTCATGACGGCGGTGCCCAGGGCAACCACCAGCAGCATCCCCCATCCGAAGACCATGACGAAGCCGCTGGAGTAGGCCTCCGACTCATATCCTTCGGACAGGTACGTCCACAGGGTCTGAATGAACATGTACCCCAGCAGGACGGGGACGACGGCGCCGACGAGGACCCTCCACCACAGGCCGATCATCCGGGACTCGGAGACGGCGTTGAGGTGGTCCTGAAGCAGCTTCGTGCGCCGCAGCAGCAGGCGACCACCACGCACATGATGATGGCCGAGACGACCACGCCGATGTTGTTGATGAAGGCGTCCACCACGTCGAGGTCCGGCAGGCCCGAGCTAGTGGCGAACAGGACGAAGGACAGGACGGCGGCCGGGACGCCGACGACGAGGGAGGCCTTCTTCGGCGTCAGGTCGAGCTTCTCCCCCACGCCGGCGGCGACCACCTGGATGATGGAGATGAAGGAGGTCAGCCCCGCCATGGAGAAGGAGGCGAAGAAGAGCACCCCGAAGAGCGCGCCTCCGGGCATCTGGGCGATGACGGTGGGGAAGGTGATGAAGGACAGGGAGGGCCCGGTGATCTTCATCTCGCTGATCCCGACGTGCTGCGTGTGCGCCATGAAGCCGAGGGTCGCGAAGACGCCGATCCCTGCGAACAGCTCGAAGGAGGAGTTGGCGAAGCCCGCCACGAGGCCGGTTCCCACCAGGTTGGAGCGGCGCCGCTGGAGGTAGGAGGCGTAGGTGAGCATGATGCCGAAGCCCACGGACAGGGAGAAGAAGATCTGCCCGAAGGCCGCCATCCACACCTGGTAGTCCAGCAGGGCGGACCACTTGGGCGTGAACAGGGCATTGAGCCCCTCCCCCGCGCCCGGGAGCAGGAGGGCGCGCACCACGAGGCCGGCGAACATGATGACCAGCAGCGGCAGGAAGATCTTGTTGGCCTTCTCCAAACCTCCACTCACGCCCAGGGCGGTCACCACCAGGCCGAAGCCCCATACGAACAGCAGCGGCAGGGCCACGCCCATGACGACTGACGGCGAGTAGGCAACCTCGGAGCCGAGCCGGTCCATCCCGATGTAGTGCTGGAAGAAGCCCGCCGCGTCGTCGCCCCAGGCGATGTTGACGGAGAAGAACATGTAGCGCAGGGACCAGGCCACGACCACCGCGTAATAGGTCATGATGACGAAGCAGATGAAGACCTGGAACCATCCCAGCCACTCGAGCCTGGTGGACAGGCGCCGGAAGACCGCCGGTGGCGAGCCCCGGAAGCGATGCCCCAGGGCGTAGTCGAGGAAGAGGATCGGCAGCCCGGCCGCCAGCAGCGCGATGACGTAGGGGACGATGAAGGCGCCGCCGCCGTTGGTGTAGGCCACCCCTGGGAAGCGCCAGATGTTTCCCAGGCCGATCGCCGAGCCGATGGCGGCGATGAGGAAGCCGAGCTGCCCGCTCCACTGCTCGCGCGGGGGAGCCTGAAGAGACTCGCTCTCCCCTGTCTTGGAGGACATGAGTACCTTCCGTGATATGACGAATGGAGGCGGCCCAGGGGCCACCTCTTCCTGCGGACTGGTCGCAGGCCCTTTTGTCGTTGGACGCTAGTCGAGCGACCACGATGTGTCGTCTGACGTCCACGATACGGACAGTCGTCAGGGTGGTCACCTGTCTTTTCTCACGCGATCCATGCCACACTGAACACTCCTGTTCGTACCTGATTCACACCCCGAGAGGACCCCCATGGCCACCCCTCACATCGCTGCAGAGCCCGGAGACTTCGCCCCCGCCGTCCTCATGCCCGGCGACCCCAAACGGGCCCAGCGCATCGCCGAGCTCCTCATGGATGACGCCCGCCTGGTTACCGACGTGCGCGGGATGCTGGGCTTCACCGGGACCGTGAACGGCAGGCCACTGAGCGTCATGGGCTCAGGGATGGGGCAGCCCTCCTTCACGATCTACGCCACCGAGCTGTTCAGCCAGTTCGGGGTGGAGCGGATCATTCGGGTGGGCACTGCCGGCGCCCTGTCCCCGAGGGTCAAGGTCGGCGACGTCATCGTGGCCACCGGCGCCCACACGGACTCCTCCATGAACCAACTGCGCATCCCGGGCGTCAACTTCAGCGCCGTGGCGGACTTCCGGCTGGCCGCGGCCGCGTACCAGGCCTCGCAGCTCGAAGGGGCTCAGGCTGGAGGAGCAGTCCACCTGGGCACCGTCATGTCACGGGACCACTTCTACTTCACCCCCCAGGGGCAGACCGAGGCGCTGGCGAGGTACGGGGTCCTGGGAGTGGAGATGGAGGCCGCCGCCCTCTACGGGGTCGCCGCCGAGTACAACAAGCAGGCGCTGGCGATCCTGACCGTCTCCGACCACCTGCTGGACCACTCCAGCGACATGAGCGCCGCCGAGCGCGAGACACGTTTCACGGACTCCCTGCGCCTGGCCGTGGCCGCCGCGCACAGCTGATCGGCGCACGGCCTTCGGGCTTGCCGGCCTGTCCGGGCGACCCGGGCAACAGCGACTCCCCTGACGCGGGGCGGGCACAGCTCGCCCCGCCCTTGACATCAGTGCCCTTCACACAGCGGAAAGTCCTCGACCGCACTCGCGCAGGACTGCCTTACCTGCGAGGAATAACGAAAGTCGACGGCACACAACCCCGACTCTCCCCGAGGGCCGCAAACAGAGCTGAACGCCTTTTCCTTCGCCACTAAAACGGCGTCATTTCAACGTTCTTTGACATGCAGAGAGGCAGGGCAGGCTGTCCTTCGTTGCCGGGGAGCGGATGCGGATTTACGTTATTCATGTCCGCAGCGCACATCCGCTCGAAAGGAAAAGCATCATGTCCGTCACCAAGATCTCCTCCTGCACCACCACCTCCTGCGCCTTCAACAATGGCGGCTGCACCGCCTTCGCCATCACCGTCGGGGGCGACAACGGCGCACCGGCCTGCGACACCTTCATCAGCCTCGACGCCCGCGGCGGCCTGCCGGTGGCAGAGGGCCACGTGGGTGCCTGCCAGCGTCTCGAGTGCGTCCACAACAAGGACCTCATGTGCACGGCTGAGGCCGTGACCGTCGGGGGCGACACCGCCGCCTGCACGACCTACGAGGTCCGCTGACCGGAAGGCTCTCCAGCTCGAGCGGCTGGGGGCCAACGGGGGATGCCACCACATGGTGGTATCCCCCGTTTCGGTATTCGCGGCCAGCTGGTCGTAGCCGCGGCTGAGCTGACAGCCTCAGGGCCGGGTCAGGCGCTGCGGCAGAGCGTGAGAGGCCAGCTTCTCCAGGGCCGGCCCCACCTCGCCGACGTCGGCCAGTGCCTGCCCGAAGGAGACCACGAGTGTGGTGACCTCCTCACCGGTGATGGACATGAGGGTCACCCCGTGAGCATCGACGTCGACGCACAGGGTCCTGTCCCACAGCGTCGGGCACACCCCGACGGCGGGGCGGGAGGAGCAGATCCATCCGGGCATCTGTCCCTCACGCACGGCCTCGCACACAGCCCGCAGACCGAGCTGACCGACGGCACTGACCGCCTCGTGAGCGTCCATGATCTCCTGGGGGCTCCAGGAGGCTGAGGGCGCCGCAGCGGCATCGGCCGAGTCGATATCGAGGATCTCCTCGATGTCGTGGCTGGAGACCCCGGAGACGCAGTGAAGCATGACCCGTTCACAGGTGATGACGCCCAGCCGGCCGCCGGGACCCGCGGCGATCTCCCGGACCCGCTCGAGCGGATCCTCCCCGACGATGGCGCAGTGGCAGGCAGAAGCCCGAGAGGAGGCCAGCAGCAGGGCGCGGTCCTCGCCCTCGACCCAGGTCAGGCTCCCCCAGCAGGTGAGCGGTGGCAGCCGTGATGCGCACACCGGGCTCGGCGGCGTCGAGAGTGACATCGAGTCGGATGTCGACGGCGACGTCGTCGGGCGCGATGGCCAACGGGGTGCCCTGGGGAGGACATGCGGCAACGAGGATCCGACCATCGGCCCGCAAGGCATGAGCGACGAAGGCGGCCGGCGCGGAGGGGTCGATGCGGTAGGCCGTTACCGCGGCGCTCCCACTGCCGGCCAGAAGACGCCGGGCCGTGCGCCGGGCACGCTGCATGATGTCGGGAACCTGAACGGACGTCACACGCTTACCTTCCTACCGTGTTGCCGCACGTGGGGGCGGGTGCTCCGGGCAACATCTGAAGGTGAGGCTACCCTCAGAGTGCCCGAGGGGCCAGTTCCTTGCTGAAACCCGCACGTGGAGCGTGTCTCAGCGAGCCAGCCCGGGGAAGAGGTGCTGGATCCCGACGACGATCATCTGCACCGCGATCGAGGCCAGGATCATGCCCATGAGGCGGGTCATGATGGTGCGCATCGTCATGGACAGGCGAGCACCGATGCTGGCTGAGAAGTAGAGAACGATCCCGAGCGCCGCAAGGACGGCTGCCAGGGCGGCTGCGACCGCCGCATGCCCGCCCAGCCCCCGGGCCTGGGACTGGATGACGATGATGGTTGCGATCGTTCCCGGCCCCACGAGGATGGGGAAGGTCATGGGGTAGAAGGCGACGTCGTTCCCACCACCGGCAACGACGTTGTGCTGCGCCTTCTCCTGCGTACTGCCCTCGTGAGCACTGGAGCCGCCGCCATTGAGCATGGACAAGGAGATGATGAGCAGGACGATTCCGCCTGCAATCCGGAAATCGTCGACACCGATGCCGAAGAATCTCAGGATCGTAGCCCCCGAGGAGCAGGACGACGGCGCACATGACGGTGGAGGAGATCGTGGTACGAACTGCTGTACGCCGCTGGGTCGCAGCATCCTGTTCCTGGGTGAGGCTCAGGAACAGGGGCAGGTTGACAAAGGGGTTCATGATTGCGAAGAAGGCGCCTAGAGCCTTGATAAGCACAGCAGTAGCCATCCCCACATTGTGCCCCACGCGGCAATGGCGGGCGGAGAAACAAAATGGCCCTCGCCTCATGGCGGGGCCTCCATAGTGCTGGTGTGGTGGAGCTAGGGGGATTCGAACCCCCGACCTCTTCCATGCCATGGAAGCGCGCTACCAACTGCGCCATAGCCCCGTGACGGGTGTCCCACCCGGAGTTCACTCCGAGGGGATCGTGGAGCTAGGGGGATTCGAACCCCCGACCTCTTCCATGCCATGGAAGCGCGCTACCAACTGCGCCATAGCCCCGTTCGGGCGTCGCTCGCGTGCGGCGACGCGGATAACTGTATGAAGTTCGGACCCGTCAGGGCAAATCCGCACCACGTGCGCTACCTCACCTGCTCAGCCCAGGATTCTGCCCAGTGGACTGGAGTCCACCGGTGGTCCGGCATTCCACGTCACCACCGCCCAGCCCGGAGGCCGTTTGTTGGTCCGCAGAAGCGCGTAGCAGCAGTTGCTCATGCCACGCAGGCCGAACCACTGCTGGGCGTCCATCCCCAGCAGGTAGGTGGCCCCCAGGTTGGTAGCCGCTCCGTGGGAGACGGCCACGATGACGTCGTCCTTCTGGGAACCTGCGACGATGGCCTTGAGCGCCTCCCCCACTCTCTCGGCGGTTTGGCGGCGCCCCTCGATCCGGAACTGAGGGAGGTCTCCCCCGGCCCGCCAGGTGGCGTAGTGCTCCGGCAACTGCTCCTTGATGTCAGCAGCCTTGAGACCCTCCCAGTCCCCAAAGGACTTCTCCGCCAGACCCTCATCGATCTCGACGCTCAGTCCGGTCAGCGACGCCAGCGCCTCGGCCGTGCCCCGAGCCCGAACCAGCGGGGAGGAGACGATGCGAGTGGGCCCCAGGGCCGCGATGTCCTCGGCGGCGCGCCAAGCCTGGTCACGACCGGTCTCATTAAGAGGGACGTCAACCCGGCCCTGAATACGCCCTTGACTGTTGTAGTCGGTCTGACCGTGGCGCCACAGAATGAGATCCGTCATGACGCGGTGGTCTCCCGACCGCCGAAGGAATCACCGTCCTGGCTGCCCTCATGTGCCAGGTCCGCCGGCAGCTCGATGGCGGGGCAGTCCTTCCACAGGCGTTCGAGCGAGTAGAACTCCCGGTCCTCGTTCTGCAGGACGTGAACGACGACGTCGCCGTAGTCCACCAGGACCCAGTGGGCGTCGGCGAAGCCCTCCCGAGTACGGCGCTTGGCCCCGGCTCGGTGCATGGCCTCATCGACTGCATCGACGATGGCGTGGACGTGGCGGTCGTTCGCCCCAGAGGCCAGCAGGAAGACATCGGTGAGTCCCAGTCGCTCGGAGACGTCGATGGCGGCGAGGTGCTCAGCCTTCTTATCGGCCGCCGCGCGAGCGGCAGCGATCGCCAGGCCGGTGGCGTGTTCAGTGGCGGACACGGATCTCCTTCGGGAGGGTCAGTCGGACATCATGCGGCAGCGGCGACTGTACCGTGCCCACCTCCGTCAAACGAGCTGACGGATCCACTCCCCCGCACCGACGCTGGCTGCCATGGCGCTCGTACCACCGCCGAGCTTGCCGTTGGAGATCAGCAGCGCCAGGACAACAGCGATGATAATCAGCAGCAGGACGATGATGAGCGCGGCCATGAGGATCTTGCCGGTGCGCGAGGAGGCGCCGGGCTGCTCCATCGGCAGGACGTGATCCGGGGTGGGAACCCTTCCGGTCACCTCGTTGACGGGAGCCAGGTAAGGCTCCTCAGGGACCTCGGCAGCCGGGGCCGCCACGGAGTCCCACTCGGAGGCCCCCATCGGACCATTGCCGTTCTCGACCTCGTCGCTGTAGAAGGCGTAGGGGCTGACGGCCTCGCCGGAGACGGCTGCGGTCTCTGCCGTCCCGTCGACGATCGCCTCCTGGAAGCTACCTGCCTGCGGGGGCTGATGCAGCGACCTCCACTGCGGGGCCCCGGGGGCACCGAACTCGGAGTCCTGTGCCCCCTGAGTCGAGGGTGCCGACGTCGACACCACCATGGTCTGCGCCTCAATGTCGACCTCGACCTCGGCGTCGTCCTGCACCATCGGCTCCTCGATGGAGGGGGCGCCGTAGACGTCCTGCACGTCGGCGGCCTCCTGGGCGGACGGCGAGCTGTCCACGGGCTGGACCGAGCTGAGCTCTCCCGTAGAGGCGTTCACGGTGCGCACACCCTGAGCAGCGGCCGGAATCCGCACGATGGGTCGGCGCACCGAGCCGGCGGAGGACGCCGAGCCGGCGCTGACCCCGCTGCGGGAGGGCTCGGCGCTCCGCGTGGCCCCAGCCTGCCCGTAGGCGGCGACGTCGGCAGCGCCGGGGGCGGTTGCGGAGACGGCGGGAACAGCGGAGGCGGCGCTCACGGCCTCGACCGCCGAGGAGGACTGTGAGGAGGCGCCCCCGTCGTCCTGGGCCAGCGGCTCGAGACCCTCCCGGTAGTCGTAGGGGCTGGTGGCGGGCTCCTCGGTCTCAGCGTCACCGCTCACCTCGACGGCGCCCTGAGACTCATTGTCCTGCGGGCTCTCCGGTTCGTCCGCCTCGGAGACGGAGCCACCTTCAAGACGGTCCTTGAGTGAGAAGCGGGTGGGGACCGGCGCCGGCTCGGAACTGGCGTTCGCGGCCCAGTGAGCGTCGTAGTCAAGGGTGGCCACCGGCAGGTCGACGGCCTCCATCAGGCCCGTCTCGATCTCGGAGATCGCCACGGCCTCGGCCGCCGACAGTGAGCGCCAGCTCGGAGCAGAGGCGGCCGACCCCTCGGGGACGGACATGCTCAGGGGCGGGTTCTGCCCGCCCTGCTCGAGATAGTCACCCCCGTCCAGGGCGGTGGGCTCGGCCGGTTCCACCGGCGCGGACTCGGCCTCGTCACCGGAGGTGGCGGAGGAACGGGAGGTGACCGACGCAGGATCGGCAAGAGGATCCTGGAGCGCCTGCGCCTGCTCAGGGGTGATCTCGCCCGCCTCGACGGCAGCCCTGAGCGCCTTGGCCTCCTCGCGCAGACGCCGCATCTCACGCCGGGTCAGGAGCGGCTGCTGACCGGTCAGGATCGCCTCGCGCTCCGCGGCGCGCTCCGCCTGCCGGATCGCACGACGACTACCGCGTGGAGCGTGCTCATCTGGCGTCGGCTCCTCGGACGTGGGGGCATTGACGCCGGTCTGCTCAGTGCTCACCGTCGTTCTCCTTCCTCAGGGACTGCTCGCGGGCCACTCTCGCCGTCATCGACGTCGCCGACGCCGGCCGCAAGGCCATACGATAAAGCCCGTACTTGCGTATGTACTGCACGACACCGTCAGGGGACCAGGTACCACACCGGAGACCCCTCCCCGACCCGCTGGCGGCAGTCGGTCGACGAGATCGCCATGGCCGGCACCTCGACCAGCGAGATCCGGTCACGGGGAACCCCGAGTCACTGAGTACGTGCCCGGGACGCGTCACCCCCACCAGATGAGCCAGGTCGAAGATCTCCTCACTGTCCTTCCAGGTGAGGATCTGCGCCAGCGCGTCGGCTCCAGTGATGAAGTACAGCTCCGCGCCCGGGTACTCGGCCGCGATGTCATGAAGGGTGTCGATCGTGTAAGTCGTCCCACCCCGGTCGATATCGACCCGGGAGACCGTGAACCTCGGGTTGGAGGCGGTGGCGATCACCGTCATGAGGTACCGGTGCTCAGCCGGGGAGACCTTGCGCTCCTTCTTGAAGGGCTGGGCCCAGGTGGGCACGAAGATGACCTCGTCGAGAGCGAAGACGTTCTGCACCTCACTGGCTGCGACCAGGTGCCCATGGTGGATCGGATCAAAGGTTCCACCCATGATGCCGATGCGAAGCGGACGAGCAGACAGGGGTCACGCGCTGCGCCTCGCTTCTCTCCTGGGGGACACGTTTGGTTCTCCTCAACCGGCTTGGACAACTACAGTTGGCGAACATACTGCCACGGCCTGCCCCCATTGTGGGTCTCCGCAACGCCATAAGCGAGTTATCAGCCAAGGGCGCAGAGACGCGAGGCGACATTCGGGCTGCTGCCAGGCTACTTCCAGTCGGCCAGTGCGCGCCCCGCCGCCCCCAGCGCCGGGGCGGTCGCCCCGAGCCGGGCCGCCACCAGTCGCGGTGCCGGCAGGTCGCCCACGAGATCCGCCACCCGGCCTCGCAGAGGCTCCAGGAACGCAGCCTCGTCCGCCCGCATCAGCTCGGAGTTGACGACGACGTCGAGGGGGCCGAGCAGGCCCACACCCTGAGCGATGAGCTCAGCCAGGCAGTCCAGGCCGGTGTCCCAGACGCGGCGCGCCTCCCGGTCCCCCGAGGCGATCGCGCCCAGGAGGGACTCCAGCCCCGTGGCGCACTGGGCGAATGACTCATCGGAAGCGTCCTCGCAGCCGCCCGGCTCCGGCGCGCCGGAGCCGGAGCCGAGGGAGTCGGCAGAGTCATCGAGCATGCCGGCGGTGTGCCGCCTGACCATTGCGCACACCGAGGCGACATCCTCCAGGCGGGCCCGCTCCCCGCTCCAGTCCGGATCGGGAACCAGGATCCGACCGACCTGACCGGCCCAGCCCTCACCGAGCACCGGGGCTCCGCCCAGCAGGACGGCGGAGGAGATCCGCTCGCCGACCGCCAGATAGAGGCAGTTCCTCCCGGCCGCACCCCACTGGCTCTCGGCCCAGGCGCCGCAACCGGCATCCTGATAGAGCCTCACCTCAAGGCCTCCGGAGAGTCCGGGTGGCCCGGAGGCCTGAGACGACAGCGACCGTCTCACCAGACTCGCCAACGGGGCGTCCTGCAACCCAAGAGTCTCGCTGCGGCGCACACGCCCCTCGTTCTCGTCGACGACACCGGGCACACTGACCCCGACGACGAGGGCCGCCGCCCCGGACACCTCACCACTGAGGTCATCGGCGAGGCCCGCGCACAAGGACTGGATCGCGCTCCCGATCTCCTGGGCCAGCCGGTCGGCGTCTGCGCGGCACTGCCTGGGAACCGGCCGCTCCACGGAGGAGATGACACTCCCCCGGCCATCAGCGACAACCGCGGAAACGGCGTCGGCACTGACATCGACCCCTATGGCGACGACGCCCTCCCCACGGCGGAGGGGCTCGGCAAGGTCAGCGGGACAACCCATATCTTCTCTGTTCTCGGAGGCGGGATGGCGAGCCCACGGGGCCACCACTCCACACAATGACGTGATTGATGTCGACGACAGTAGCAAGGTTTACATCGCGATGTGTCGCCCTCAGGAGGCAACTGGGGACATCCCTGAACTATGCTGACATCGGTACACCGACTACCTGCCGCACGGTCACTAGAATACGGCAAGTGGTTGATGCACAAATCAACCGTACATCCCCTCCCAGCCCATCCCCTCTCCGTCCCGCACCACCCCTTGACCCCCAGGAGGATCGAGATGTCTCGGCATGATCGCCATTCGGCCATCCTCGACATCGTCATGGACGAGGGCAGCGTCCATATCGACGACATCATCACGCGGCTGGGGGTCTCAGCGGCCACCGCGCGACGCGACCTCGACCACCTGGCGGACCAGCAGCTGGTCAGCCGCACCCGTGGCGGAGCCATCGCCAACCCCACCTCCACCGAGCCGCCTCTGCGCTACCGCACCTCCAAGATGGCCGATGAGAAGACCCGTATCGCCAAGGCGGCGGCCGCTCTGGTCCACCCGGGCGACTCCATCGGTCTCAACGGCGGCACCACGACCACTGAGGTCGCGCGCGAGATCGCGCTCCCTGCCGGCGCTGACCGATCCGGAGGTGCCGGTCACCCTGGTCACCAATGCCGTCAACATCGCCAACGAGATGGCCGTGCGCCAGTGCGTGCGCGTTGTCGTCACCGGGGGGATCGCACGAGCCCGGTCCTTCGAGCTCACCGGTCCTCTGGCCTCTCTCATCCTTCCCTCGATCAGTGTGGGCACGCTCTTCCTGGGAGTCGAGGGACTTGATGAGAGAGGCGCCTACACCCAGCACGACGGGGAGGCGGCCATCAACGCCGCACTGGTCGAGGCCGCCGAGCACGTCGTCATCGTGTGTGACAGCTCCAAGCTCGGCAGGACGGCCTTCGCCCTCATCTGCCCCACCTCCGGGATCGACACGGTCATCACCGACGACGGCGCCTGCGCCGACCAGGTCGAGGCCCTGCGGCGAGCCGGAGTCCAGGTGCAACTGGTCTAGCATCCGACAAACCTGAGAGCTTTCTCATCCGCCCCTAATCGTCATCTTCTTCTGGCCGGTCAGGATCGTTTCAGAACGATCCAGAACCGACACCGGGAGAAGAGAGACGATCATGACGAGCGCTCCCCTACGCGTGGCCCTCTACAGCCACGATGCCAAGGGGTTGGGACACCTTCGCCGCAACCTCGCTCTGGCCCACCACCTGGCCCGAGCACTACCGGGGCTCACCGGCCGTGACGTCACCGGCCTGGTCATCACCGGTTTGACCCCGGGCCAGGAGTACCGCCTCCCCGACGGCTTCGACTGGCTGGTGCTGCCGGGGATCAAGAAGTCCGAAGGCATCTACCAGCCCCAGCGCCTGCGCATCACCCACGAGGACCTGGGCGAGGTCCGTAGCGCTCTGCTGAACGGCGTCCTGGGCACCTTCGCCCCGGATCTGCTCATCATCGACCGACACGCCTACGGGGTGCACCAGGAGCTGCGCGAGCCCTGACTCACCTGCGCCGCACTCACCCCGGCGCGCGCGTGGTGCTCGGTCTGCGCGAGGTCCTGGACACCCCCGCAACCGTGCAGCGCGAATGGGATGAGCTCGGCGAGACCGACACGCTGCGCCGGCTCATCGACGAGGTCTGGGTCTACGGGGACGCCGCGGTCCACGACCTGAGCGCCACCGGCGAGGCCCCGCCTGCGCTGGAGGAGCGGATGCACTACACCGGTTACCTCGCCCACGGTCGCGACATCGCCGAGCCCAGGGACGGTTCCGAGGCCTCACCCGCTCTGGCCGGTAACGCCCTGGACCCCGAGCCCTTCATCCTGACGACCGCCGGTGGCGGCTGCGACGGCATCAACCTGCTGCGTGCCGCCGCGCAGGTACGCGTCCCTGACGGCTACCGGCATGTCGTGGTCACCGGCCCCCAGCTCGACGCCGCCCTGTTCCACCAGGTCGCTCAGGCGGCCGGTCCCCGCACCGTGGTACGCCGGTCCTGGCCCGGCATGAGTCGCCACATCCAGCAGGCCGCTGCGGTCATCGCGATGGCCGGCTACAACACGGTCACCGAGATCCTCGCCTCCGAGACCCCGGCCCTCCTCGTCCCGCGCGAGACGCCTCGCCTGGAGCAGTTCATCCGGGCCTCCGGCCTGAAGAAGGCAGGCGCCGTCGACCTGCTGAGATTCACGGATCTGAATGCCGCAGCGCTGGAGGACCGGCTCTCCGAGCTGCTGGGCGACCAGGAGGCCTCCCGTCGCCAGCTGACGGGGCGACGTCGTCTGCGTCTGGACGGCCTGGCCACGGTCCCCCTGCTGGCCGCCGAGCTCATGGATCACCGACATGACGCACCCACCACGAGCCCGTCCTACCTCACCAGCCACGCCACCAGCCTCACCAGGATGGAGATCCCCGCATGAATCCCCCACTCGACACCCACCAGCCCCACCAGGGCGTCCCCCGTATCGGATACGTCCTCAAGGTCTACCCCCGCTTCTCGGAGACCTTCATCGTCACCGAGATCCTGGCCCGCGAGGCCCAGGGCGAGGACCTGAGCATCTATGCACTGCGCCCCACCACGGATGCGCGCTTCCACCCCGAGATCGCCCGGGTCGCCGCCCGCGTCAACTGGGTGGGCCGACCGAACCGGGCCATCGACCTGTGGAGCCAGCTCACCGAGGGCCTGACTTGCCAGGAGGACCGCGAGCGCTTCACCGCCATCATGCCGGTCCTGGCCGAGCTGCCCGGTGACGTGGTGGCCCAGGGCGTGGAGCTGGCGCGTCAGGCACGCCGGGACTCCATCACCCACCTGCACGCGCACTTCGCGTCCCTGGCGGGGCGGGTGGCGTGGATCGCCTCGGCCCTCACCGGCATCCCCTACACCGTGACCACCCATGCCAAGGACATCTTCCACGAGTCGGTGGACCCGGTGTGGCTGCGCCGGATCTGCGCCGATGCCCAGCGGGTCATCGCCATCAGCCGTTACAACGAGGACTACCTGGGCACCGTCCTGGCGGGCACGGGGGCGACGGTGTCGCTGCGCTACAACGCCCTGGAGCTGGATCGCTTCTCCTACCGTGCCCCGCAGCCGGTGTCCGCCACGAGGGCAGAACCGCTGCGGGTGTGCGCCGTGGGTCGCCTGGTGCCCAAGAAGGGCTTCGCCGACCTGGTCGAGGCGGTGAGGATCCTGGTGAGCTCGGGGATCGACGTCGAGGTGGAGCTGGCCGGTGACGGCGATGAGCGTGAGCGCCTGACCGAGCAGATCAAGCGCCTGGGACTGGCCGACAGGATCCGTCTGCTGGGTCCGCTCACGCAGGCAGAGGTGCGCGAGCTGCTGGCGCGCTCGGACGTGTTCGCGGCGCCGTGCATCGAGGCGGCCGACGGCAATATCGACGGTCTGCCCACGGTGGTCCTGGAGGCGATGGCCTGCGGGACGCCGGTGGTGGCCACGGCGGTGTCGGGACTTCCGGAGGTGGTTCACGACGGCGTCACCGGGATTCTTCTTCCCCCGGGTGACCCGGCCTCGCTGGCCGTGGCCCTGCGCGGGATCGCACAGGGCGAGGTGGACATCGTCGCGCTGTCGCGCGGTGCGCGGGCACTGATTGAGGAGCAGTTCGACTCTCGGGCCCAGGCCGCGGTGCTGGCCGCCTGGCAGTCGGGTCCCGTCCCGGCTTCCGGCGTTTACCTGGCCGATCAGGAAGGAGCCGCCTGATGCGCATCGCCTACATCTGCTGCGACCCGGGCATCCCGGTGTTCGGGACCAAGGGCGCCTCGGTGCACATTCAGGAGGTCGTTCGCGAGCTGCGGGTCGCCGGCCACGAGGTGGTGCTCTACGCCCTGCGCTCAGGCGAGCACGTGCCCGCCGACCTGGCTGATCTCGAGCTGCACCTGGAGGCGGTCGCCGAGGTCGCCCCCGCTGAGCGGGAGCAGGCGCAGGTGCGTGCCGCCCAGAGGATCGCCTCGCGGGTGATCGCCGACGGCGCTGACCTGGTTTACGAGCGCTACTCCCTGTTCTCCACGGCTCTGGCCGACATCACGGCGGCCACCGAGGTGCCGGGGGTCCTGGAGGTCAACGCTCCGCTGATTGACGAGCAGCGTCGTCACCGCGCGCTGGTGGACGCCTCCGGCGCTGAGCAGGCGCTGCGCCGTCAGGTCGGGGCGGCTCGGGTCACGGTGTGCGTCTCGGACCCGGTGGCCGACTGGGTTCGCCGTCGCACCGCCGATGTGCCGGACGCGGAGGCTGTTGCCGCCAGGGTCCACACGGTTCCCAACGGTGTGAGCGTGCGCCGCATCCAGCCTCAGCCGGCGGACCCCGAGCGGGTGGTCGTCACCTTCGTGGGGACGCTCAAGCCCTGGCACGGGGTGGCCGACCTCATCACGGCGGCGGCCCTGGCGCGTCAGCGGTGGAGCCTGCGGATCATCGGCGACGGACCCGAGATGGAGACGCTCCGTGCACAGGCCGAGCGCCTGGGGGTGGAGGCGGACTTCCGTGGGGCGGTCGCCCCTGAGGAGATTCCCACTCACATGGCGGGTTCGGCGATCGGGGTGGCTCCCTATCCGGATCTGGGGGGTCTGGAGCAGCAGTACTTCTCCCCCATGAAGGTCCTGGAGTACCTGGCCGCGGGCCTGGCGGTCGTGGCCTCCGACGTCGGTCAGATCCCCCAGCTGCTTGAGGAGGGATCGCAGCGCCACGGCGTGCTCGTGGCGCCCTCGGACCCCACGGCGCTGGCCGCGGCCCTGGATGATCTGGCGGCCTCCCCCCCAGCGGCGGGCCCGGATGGGGCGTCATGGTCGTCTTCTGGCTGAGGAGCGTCACTCCTGGAATCGGGTCGTCACCCGGATCCTGGAGCTGGCCGGCGTCGCTGAGGGTGGTGTGCGGTAATGGCTCCGCTTCCTCGTCGTCACGGGCGCAGTCGAATGCGTCAGTCCCCCATGCGACAGACCCTGCGGCTGGTGGGCCCTGATGCCGCGCCGCAGTGGCGCCTCATGGCCGGCGGCACCGCGGTGCTTCTGGCGGAGGTGGTCTTCCGGGTGCTGGAGCCCTGGCCGCTGAAGGTCACCATCGACTCACTGGTGGCGGCGCTGGGCCGCCATACGGGCAGCGCCCCCGCCACGGTCTCCTCCCTGGTGGGGCTCGGTATCGCCCTGCTGGCGATCGTGGCCGGGCGGGCGGTGTGCAACTACCTGGCCACCGTGGCCTTCGCCCTGGTGGGCTCGCGCACCGCGGCCTCCCTGCGCAGCCGGGCCTTCCACCACGTCCAGGGCCTGTCCCAGCAGTTCCACGCCCGCAACCGCAGCGCGGACACGGTTCAGCGGCTCATCGCCGACGTCAACCGCATGCAGGAGGTGGCTGTCACCGCCGGCCTGCCGATGGCCGCCAACACCTTGACCCTGCTGGTCATGGTCGTGGTCATGGTGTTCCTGGACCCGCTGCTGGCCATGATCGTGCTCCTGGCGGTGGTGGCCTTCATGCTCGCCTCCTCGGGCAACTCGCGGCGGATCTCCGCGGCCTCCCTGCGCAGCCGCAAGTCGGAGGGGAACCTGGCCAACACCGCCCAGGAGGCGCTCGGCGCCATCAAGGTGGTCCAGGCCTACGGTCTGGAGCCGCTGCTGCATGAGCGTTTCACGGGCGCCAACTCGGTGTCCCTCAGTGAGGGGGTGCGCTCGCGCCGTATCGCCGCGCGTCTGGAGCGCTCCACGGACGTCATCGTCGGCGTGGCCACCGCCGTGGTCATGGTCGGCGGGGGCATCCGGGTCCTGAACGGCGCCATGTCGCCGGGGGATCTGGTGCTCTTCACGACCTACCTGCGCACCACCATGAAGCCGCTTCGGGACATGGCCAAGTACACCGGTCGCATCGCCCGGGCGACGGCCTCGGGTGAGCGGGTGGCCGACCTCATGGCGGTCAAGCCCGACATCGTCTCCCCTGCTGACGCCATCGTGCTGGACCGGGTCCACGGCATGATCCACTTCGACCACGTGCACGCCGCCTACGAGGGCCGTCAGGTGCTGCACGGTGTGAACCTGACAGTGGTTCCCGGAGAGCACGTGGCCCTCGTGGGGCCGTCGGGCTCGGGCAAGTCCACCCTGGTGTCCCTGGTGGTGCGGGCCCTGGATCCGACGTCGGGCACGGTGAGCCTGGACGGGCACAGCCTGGGCGATCTGGATCTTCGCTTCCTGCGCTCGCAGGCCTCGGTCCTGCACCAGGAGGCGGTGCTGCTGACCGGTACGATCCGGGAGAACATCCGTCTGGGCCGGCCCGATGCCTCCGACGAGGAGGTGGAGGCGGCCGCGCGTGCGGCCCACGCCCACGAGTTCATCACCCAGATGCCCGGCGGCTACGACACGACCGTGGGCGAGCGGGGAGGCACCCTCTCCGGCGGCCAGCGCCAGCGCATCGCCATCGCTCGGGCGCTGCTGCGTGACTCGCCGATCGTCATCCTGGATGAGGCGACCACCGGACTGGATCCGGCCTCGACGTCGGCAGTGCTGGAGGCGATCGATGAGCTGGTGGCCGGGCGCACGACCCTGACCGTCACCCACGATCCGCAGGCCGCCATGCGCGCCGACCGGGTGGTGTGGATCCAGGACGGGCGCATCCACCTGGAGGGCAGCCCTCAGGACCTCATGGAGTCCTCGGCCGACTTCCGTCGGTGGGCGAACAGCCACCTGGCGGACTCCTTCGCCCTGGTGGGGAGCGGATCATGACTCCTTCGCTCATCAACGCGACGACCACGGCCGACGCCGTCGCCGCGGTCCTCGACGCCGATCGGCTCAGTGAGCTCCTTCAGCGCCCGGTGCGGGCCGCCAGGCTGCGCATCAAGCCTGAGGTCTCGGTCCTGGTCTCCCTGACGGATCGGAGCACCGGGCTCACCGCGGGCTGGGCCCGTCTGCTCTGGCCGGTCTCGCACTCCAAGGCCGCTCAGGCCGAGCGCCTGGCCGCCTCCCTGGGGTTGCAGCCCCCCGTCACCCGGTCCCTGGACGAGGGCCTGCTGCTGCAGTGCGGTGCGGTCCTCACCGACCCCAAGCTGGCTGAGCCTCTCGCCCAGGCCACGGAGCTGGGGGTGCTGGGCAGCTGGGAGGCCCGGGACGTGCTGCGCTACAACCCCTCACGGCGCCTGGTCCTCCGGGACGGCTCCACGGTTCTGCGGCTGCGAACCGGTGGCAGGGGACCTGCCGACGACGTCCACCGCGCCCTGTCCGGGATCCTCCCGGTCCCCGGTCTGCTCGACTCACAGGCCGTGGCCCAGTGCGAGGGCCGTCTCAGCGTGCAGCAGTGGTGCGGAGACACGAACCTGGCTGACGTCTACGCGGACGACGCCGACCGGGCGGCCTCCGCTCAGGGGCCTGAAGGAGGCCACCAGGCGTGTGGGGACTCTGCTGGCCGAGCTGCACTCCTGCGCCGGGCAGCTGCCGGCGGACCTCATCGACCGGCTGCCGCATCAGCCTGCCGGCTCCCGGGAGCTGGCCGAGGTCCACGCTCGTCTGCTCGATGTCCTGGCGCCTGAACTGGCACGCCGGGTGCGGGCGGTGGGCGACATGCTGCCCTCCCACCTGTCCGGAACACCGGTTCTCACCCACGGCGATGCCTCCCCGACCAGGTGCTCTACGAGTACTCGACCGGGCGGATCTGGCTGACCGATTTCGACCGGGTGTGCCTGGCGCCGGCGGCGACGGACCTGGGCTCCTACCTGTCGGAGGCACCGTCCTGTCAGCGGCATGCACTGCTGGAGGGCTACGCCGCGCACCGGCCCTTACCCGGCGACGAGGAGCTGGGGTGGGCGATCGCACTGTCCCGGCTGGCGCGACTGGCCGACCCCCTGCGACGGGCCCACCCGTCCTGGCGTGAGCGCATCAGCGCGGACCTGGCCGCCATCGAGCGCATCGCCCGGTCGCCGGAGAAGGAGGCCGGCTGGGCATGACGGACACGACGAACACAACACCAAGGACTGAGATGACACAGACGACGGAGGCGGCCGACATGCTCAGCACGCTGCGGGCCATCCCCGGGCTGCGACGGGCCTGGCCCACCGGCCGGGACTCGGAGCCGGCGAGCGCGAGCATCGAGTGCGTCGACGGCCGGAGCCGCCTGCGCGCCGGGCACGTCACCGTGGGGGCCGCCCCCGACCTGCTGCCCTACGCCAGTGACCCGGCCCTGCCGGCCCTGTCCAGGCAGCTGACCGGGAGACTCGTCGTCCACCGCGCCGGCCGCCGCGCCGTCGTCATGGAGGCCTCCCGGGTCCGCAAGATCGTGCGGCCCCACAAGGCCGCCTCCCTGGTGCGGGCCCACACGACCGCCGCCTCGGTGCTGCGGGTCACCGGTCTGCGCACCCCCAGGATCCTCGGCAACGGGGACGACGTCGTTGACCTCGAGCTGCTGCCGGGCCGCAGTCTCGACGAGCTCGGTGACGCCGGCCTGCCCGGGTGGAAGCGGTTCACGGAGGCCTGGTCGCTCCTGGGCGATCGTGAGGCGGACCTGCCCGTCCACGGGCCGCGTCAGGAGGCCCAGGTGCTGCAGCGCTGGCTGGCCTCCGCCCGCCGCTGCGGCCTCATCGACCAGCAGGATCTTCTGCACGAGCAGGTGGTGGACACCTGCCTGAGCCTGACAGAGGCGAGCGGGGTGCACGTCATCACCCACCGCGACCTCCACGACGGCCAGCTCCTGTGGGACGGAACCGACCTGTCTCTGCTCGACCTGGATACCGCGGCCATGGCCGAGGCGGCCCTCGACCTGGGCAACCTCTGGGCCCACGCGGATCTCATGGCGGTTCGCGGCCGGATCGGCCCCGAGGCCCACGCCCGGGTCCGCGGGCTGCTCGACGACCTGGCCCGCGCACTGCCCGTGACGGAGCAGCGCCTGGAGACCTACTACCGCTCCTCAGCGCTGCGGCTCGTCTTCGTCCACGCCTTCCGGCCCGCCGCCCACCGGTGGCTGCCGATCTGGGTGCGCCACTGCCTGGGAGACGCCTCCCCCTTCATGTCCCTGGACCTCACCAACGATTGGAACGACTCATGACCACCCCTCTTAAGCTCACCGTCATCGGCTGCGGATACCTCGGTGCCGTCCATGCCGCTGCCATGGCCCACCTGGGACATCACGTCCTGGGGATCGATACGCGACCCGAGCAGGTCGAGGCCCTCTCCCAGGGCCGCGCCCCCTTCTATGAGCCCGGGCTGCCCGAGCTGCTGGTCACCGGGGCCCGGCAGGGAGACCTGCGCTTCACCTCAACGCCGACGCCGGCCGAGCTGGCCGAGGCCGACGTCCATTTCATCGCCGTGGGGACCCCGCAGTCCACCACTGGCGGGGAGGCCGACCTGAGCCAGCTGTGGAGCGTGGTCGACATGCTTCACGACGCCCTGCCCGAGGGTGGGCGCAGCCTGGTGGTGGGCAAGTCCACCGTCCCGGTGGGTACCGCCCAGCAGGTGGCCGAGCGCCTGGCAGGACGCGCCCTGGTGCTGTGGAACCCCGAGTTCCTGCGCGAGGGCTTCGCCGTGGCCGACACCCTCCACCCCGACCGCATCGTCTACGGGGTCCCTGCCGATCCCGCCGACGCCCAGGAGGCCCAGGCCGTGCTCGACGCCGTCTACCAGGACCTGCTGGAGGAGGGCATCCCCCGGATCGTCACCGACTACCCCACCGCCGAGCTGGTCAAGACCGCGGCGAACTCCTTCCTGGCCACCAAGATCAGCTTCATCAACGCCATGGCCCACCTGTGCGACACCGCCGGGGCCGACGTCACCGTCCTGGCCGACGCCATCGGCCACGACCCGCGCATCGGTCGGCGATTCCTCCAGGCCGGCGTCGGCTTCGGCGGAGGCTGCCTGCCCAAGGACATCCGGGCGCTGCGGGCCAGCGCCGACCTCCACGGCGCCGTGCACCTGGCGGACCTGCTGGGCCGGGTCGACTCCATCAACCGCGAGCAGCGCGACCGGATCGTCGAGCTGGCCCGCACCCACGTGGGCGGCGACCTGTCCGGTCGGGCGATCACCATCCTGGGGGCGGCCTTCAAGCCCCTGAGCGACGACGTACGCGACTCCCCCGCCTTGGACGTCGCCTCCCGTCTGGCCGACCTCGGGGCCGAGGTCACCGTCTGCGACCCGCAGGCCCCTGCCCGTGGTGGCCCGCTCCCACCCCCACCTCACCTTGGAGGACGATCCCCGCGCCGCGCTCAAGGGAGCCGAGCTCGTCCTGCTGCTGACCGAGTGGGACCAGTTCGTGGCCCTCGACCCTGTTGAGGCCGCCACCGGCGTCGCCGAGCGCGTCATCATTGACGGACGCAACGCCCTGGACCCGGTGACCTGGCGTGAGGCCGGGTGGACCTACGCGGGAGTGGGACGCTGAATCGGGCCGCCCCGGCTCCGCCCATGCCCGGATCCATGGGGCGGAGCCCAGTGGATCCGGGCACAATGGCGAGGTGACCTCACTGCTGCCCACTCGTACCGTCACCATCGGAACCCGCGTCATGTGGGCGATCGTGCTGGTGGCCGGCATCGCGCTGGTCATGTGCGGGGCGATCGTGTGGGCGCTGGGGCTCTCCAGCGTGTCGGCCGATGCCACCAACCGGCTCGAGCACAGCCGCGACCGGATCCGCCAGCTGGCCGCCGACAGGCAGGGACCCCTCCAGCGGTCAGCCCCTGGAGGACGTCTCCGCGGTTCTGCGCACCCACATCCAGCGCACTGCCGAGGGGCGCGGTGAGGCCGAGCTCGGCTTCGTGGGCACCGATGCCAGTACGAAGCTGACCTGGGTCTCCGCAGACAACGTCTCCTTCCGCCCCGAGCAGGACAAGGAGCTGCTCACTCGGGTCTCCTCCCAGGCCGCCGCCTCGGAGTCCGTCATCGAGACGGTGCGCACCCCCACCTCGAGTTACCGGGTCCTCGTTGTCCCGCTGCAGGGCGGCGCCCAGCGCGGCGCACTCGTGCACGTCATCGACCTCAAGGTCGCCGAGTCCCAGCTCCGGCGCACCATGGCCTTCTACGCGGCCGCGGCCGTGTTCACCGTCGCCCTGGTGACGGGTCTGGCCTGGTTCGCCGTCGAGCGGCTCCTGCGCCCCATCGAGCAGCTGCGCCGAGCCACCGAGTCCATCGGCGAGGAGGACCTGACCACCCGGGTACCGGTCAAGGGCCGGGATGACCTGACGGCCCTGGCCGCGGCCGTCAACCGGATGCTCGACCGGGTCCAGACCTCGGTGGAGGCCCAGCGCAACCTGCTGGACGACGTCGGCCACGAGCTGCGCACCCCGATCGCCGTGGTCCGCGGTCACCTCGAGCTCACCGACCCCGCGGACCCCGAGGACGTGCGCCAGACCCAGCTGCTGGCCCTTGACGAGCTCGACCGGATGGGAATGCTCGTGGGCGACCTGATCCTGCTGGCCAAGAGCGTCCAGAGCGACTTCGTCACCCCGGCGGACACGGATGTCGCCGAGCTGACCGAGCTGGTCTTCGACAAGTCCCTCGCCCTGGGTGAGCGCCGCTGGAAGATGGAGTCGGCGGCCTTCACCCGGGCCATGGTCGACCCCACCCGGATCACCCAGGCCTGGCTCCAGCTGGTGGCCAACGCGGTGAGGTACTCCGAGCACTGCTCCACCGTGTCCCTGGGCTCGGCCGTTCGCGACGGCCACCTGCAGATGTGGGTCAGGGACGAGGGCATCGGGATCGCCCCCGAGGACATCGACCTGGTGCGCCAGCGCTTCAAGCGCACCGCCGGCGCTCAGAAGCTCGCCTCCGGAACGGGACTGGGGCTCAGTATCGTCGAGACGATCGTCGCAGCACACGGCGGGAGGCTGGACATACTCTCTGAGGTGGGCCGAGGATCGGTGTTCACCATGGTGATCCCTCTCAGGCCCCCCACCGCCGTGGCCTCCTCCCGAGGCGACGCCCTCACACCTGCCGGGGACTCGCTCCCCGCTCAGCCCCCGACAGCCTCCCCGAAGGAGTCACTCACCATGAGCCGCATCCTCATCGTTGAGGACGAGCCCCGCATCGTCGCCTTCCTCACCAAGGGCCTCAAGGCGGCCGGGTTCACCACGCACACCACCGCCGAGGGCGGGCAGGCCGTGGCCCTGGCGGTCCAGGAGGACTTCGACCTCATCATCCTGGATGTGGGCCTGCCCGACATCGACGGCTTCGAGGTGCTCCAGCAGCTACGCGGCCAAGGAGTGGGAACGCCGGTCATCATGCTCACGGCGCGCTCCTCGGTGGCCGACCGCGTCGCCGGCCTGGAGGGCGGCGCGGACGACTACATGCCCAAGCCCTTCTCCTTCGAAGAGCTCCCTGGCCCGCATTCGGGTACGGCTGCGCCCGGATGCCACCGGCCCTGACCAGATGCTCCTGACCCACCGCGACATGGTTCTGGACCTGCGCACCCGCACCCTGACGCTGGAGGGCAGGACCGTGGAGCTCTCCGCCAGGGAGTTCGCCCTGGCCGAGACCTTCATGCGCCACCCCGGTCAGGTCCTCAGCCGCGAGCAGCTGCTGAGCGCCGTGTGGGGGCTGGACTTCGACCCCGGCTCCAACGTGGTGGAGGTCTATGTCTCCTACCTGCGCAACAAGCTGGGAAGGCAGCGGGTGGAGACCGTGCGCGGCATGGGCTACCGGCTCATCTGATCCGCGGCGCCGGCCGTCTCGTCAGCCGTCCGCTCAGTCATCGTCGCGGTCGTCGTCATCGGCTTCCTTCACACCGTTCCTGGCCGGCTTCTTGTCGTCGTCATCATCGTCCACCTCGGTGCGTCCGGGGGCGGCCGGTGCAGCGGTCCCGGCCGGGGCAGCCGGTGCGGCGGGGGCCGGCTGGCGATGGCCGTGGTCGACGGCGACAGGCGGGTCGGGCTCCACCGCCTGAGGCGCGTGGCCCTGCGTCGAGGAGTCCGATGAGGTCGAGGAGTCCGCCTCGGAGCCGCCGGACTCGTGCCGGGTGGAGCTGGCACCGCCGCCGGCAGTCGAGCTCTGCGTGGCCGTCACAGAGGACTGGGACGAGGTGACCCGTGGGGTTGCCGTCAGGACGATTCCCGGTTCCTTCGCGGACTCGGCGGGGTGGGAGAAGACCATGCGGGTGACTGCGAGCAGGAGACCCGCGGTCACGATGACAACGGTGGTGGCCACGACGCGGCCACGTCCGAAACGATGCAGCAGACTCGCCATTCCAGCGTCCCCCTTCTGCCCGGCTCTGGCTTGACGGGACCCGCCCGACTTTTTGTCGACCGTAACATGAATAAAGGGACAAAGCACCGGAGCACGACGCCGGGGAGTGACAGAACTGATCCGCGGCTTGTCGCAATCAGCACAACTCCGCGGCGCCCGGCATCACTCGCGGGCGCGAGGGTCAGGGACGGATGTGGCCGTCCCCTCGACGATCCAGGTCGTCGTCGTCAGCCTCGCTCAATCCCATGGGGCCGCGGGCGTGGAGCTTCTGGGTGGAGATGCCCAGCTCGGCCCCCAGGCCCAGCTGTCCGCCGTCGGTGAAGCGGGTCGAGGCGTTGACCATGACGGCCGCCGAGTCCATGCCGGCGATGAAGTCGTTGATGACGCTGACGTCCTGGGCGAGGACCGCCTCGGTGTGTCCGGTGGTGTGGGCGCGGATGTGGTCGATGGCCTCCTCCAGGCTCTTCACGACGCGCACGGCCAGGTCCAGCGAGCCGTACTCGGTGTCCCAGTCGGCCTCAGTGGCCTGGATCAGGAGGAGATCACGTCCAGCGGTCGTCGCAGCCTCGGTCAGGATCCGGTGGGCGGTGGGGTCGGCGTGCAGGACGGTGTCCTTGTCCCACAGGGCGCGGGCGGCGGCCGGCAGGTAGGTGGCGGCGACATCGGCGTGGACCAGGAGCGTCTCGGCGGCGTTGCACACGCCGACGCGCTGGGTCTTGGCGTTGACGATGATGTCCACCGCGGCCTCCAGGTCGGCGCTGGCGTCGACGTAGACGTGGCAGTTGCCCGATCCGGTCTCGATGACGGGGACGGTGGACTGCTCGACGACGGTGCGGATGAGCCCGGCCCCTCCCCGCGGCACCAGGGCGTCGACCAGGCCGTGGGCGCGCATGAGGGCGCGGGCCCCGTCCCGACCGGCGGCATCGACGCTGGTGACGAGATCTGCGGGCAGTTCCTGCGCCTCCAGGGCGCTGCGCAGGGCCGCGACGATGGCGGCGTTGGAGTCCTGGGCGGCACTGCCCCCGCGCAGGATGATGGCGTTGCCGGACTTGACGGCCAGGGCGGCGGTGTCGACGGTGACGTTGGGGCGGGCCTCGTAGATCATGCCGACGACGCCCAGTGGCACCCGCACCCGTCGCACACGTAACCCGTTGGGCATGACCGAGCCGTCAACGACCTGGCCCACGGGGTCGGGCAGGGCGGCCACCTCGCGCAGGGAGTCGGCGATGGCCGACAGCCGCCCACTGTCCAGGGCCAGACGGTCGAGAAGGCCGGCCTTCATCCCGCCTTGGCGTCCGCGCTCCAGGTCGGCGGCGTTCGCCGCGAGGATCGCTTCGCCGTGCTCGGTCAGGCTGTGGGCCATGGCCTCCAGGGCGGCGTCCTTGACGGCGCGCGG
>BNJV01000367.1_pt1 | contig 101783 bp, 103 predicted proteins | sample 8540591 | NCBI WGS metagenome assembly BNJV01 (sample SAMD00202457, study PRJDB9452) | human saliva metagenome | host: Homo sapiens
TCTGCAGCTTTCATGGGGCGTCTGGTTGAAAAATTTGGTCCTAGAGTGACTGGGAGTATGTCGGCTGTTCTCTATGCTGGGGGTAACATTCTGACAGGAGTTGCCATTGCTCATGGAGAGCTGTGGATGCTTTATCTTGGTTATGGTATTCTTGGTGGTCTAGGACTGGGTGTGGGTTATATTACGCCTGTTTCAACTATTATTAAGTGGTTTCCTGATAAGCGTGGACTTGCGACTGGCCTTGCCATTATGGGCTTTGGCTTTGCCTCATTGTTAACCAGTCCCATTGCTCAATATCTGATTCAGGCACGTGGTGTTGAGCAGACCTTTTATATCTTGGGAGTCGTTTATTTTGTTGTTATGCTTTTTGTCTCACAATTCATTAAACGACCAAGTGTAGAGGAAGCACAACTGTTGGCTGACAAGAGTCCGAACCGTCAGGCTGCTGATTTGAGCAAGGGAGTTACGGCTAATGAGGCTCTGAAATCATCAACTTTCTACTGGTTATGGCTTATTCTGTTTATCAATATTTCATGTGGCTTAGCCCTTGTTTCTGTTATTTCTCCAATGGCTCAAGATATGGTTGGGATGTCAGCTGAATCAGCGGCAGTTGTTGTAGGTGTTATGGGAATCTTTAATGGTTTTGGTCGCCTTCTGTGGGCAGGCTTGTCGGATTATATTGGGCGTCCGAAGACCTTTGTTCTCCTCTTTGTGGTTAATATTGTTATGGCTGTCCTCCTAATTGTCCTGCAAGTTCCACTTGTCTTTGTGGTTGCGATGGCTGTTCTGATGACTTGCTACGGGGCAGGTTTCTCATTAATTCCTCCCTATCTTAGCGATATCTTTGGGGCAAAGGAGTTGGCTACCCTTCATGGTTATATTTTGACTGCCTGGGCGATGGCGGCCTTAGTGGGGCCAATGCTTTTATCCGTAACCTACGAATTGATAAAATCATACCAGATGACCTTGCTTGTTTTCATCGCTCTTTACGTGGTGGCTTTGGTCGTTTCCTACCTCTTGAAAAAGAGGGGGTTACGTCAAGTAGCTTAATGATGACGATTTGAGTTATAGATAAGAAAAATCTCTAGCACTCGCTAGGGATTTTTTATATAATAAAACACATGGTTAAATCATATAGTAAAAACGCAAATCACAACATGCGTCGTCCAGTAGTCAACAAGGATATCGTGGACTACATGCGAACGCATCTTCAGGAAAATAAAGGGCATTTGGCTGAACTGGAGGCCTTTGCTCGTAAGGAAAATATTCCAATTATCCAGCACGAAGTAGTTGCTTATTTCCGATTTTTGTTGCAGACCTTGCAGCCTAAGAAAATCCTTGAGGTAGGAACAGCTATTGGTTTTTCAGCCCTTCTTATGGCTGAGTATGCGCCTGATGCTCAGATTACAACGGTTGATCGTAATGAAGAAATGATTGGCTTTGCCAAGGAAATCTAGCCAAGTATGACAGCCGCAAACAAATTACCTTGGTCGAAGGAGATGCAGCAGAAGTTTTGCAAGATTTGGACACTGACTATGATTTTGTCTTTATGGACTCAGCCAAGTCTAAATATATCGTCTTTCTGCCTGAAATCCTAAAACGTCTCAAGGTAGGTGGTGTCATCGTCTTTGATGATATCTTCCAAGGGGGCGATATTGCCAAAGATATCATGGAGGTTCGTCGTGGTCAGCGTACGATTTACCGTGGCTTGCATCGTCTTTTTGATGCGACCTTAGATAACCCTGGATTGACTGCTAGTTTGGTCCCTATGAGTGACGGACTTCTTATGCTTCGGAAAAATTCTGAAAATATTATCTTGCCAGATTAAGCATTATTTAAGTAAGTGTGGTATAATAACAAAGATATTGACAATTTAAGGAGTAGATAAAATGGCTAAAGAAAATGAAAACCTTGAGTCAACAGAAGAAACTGTTGAAGAGGTTGTAGCAGACAAAGACGCAGAACAAGAGCATCTTGATCGCCAAAAAGAAGAAGAGGAAAGCATCGCCCTCGCCAGTGAAAAAGCGAAAGAAAAAGCTAAACGTGCTAAAACTAAAAAGACACGTGATGCTGGTAAACCAAGCTCAGGTGGTCGCTTCCTTGGAGGTCTTGCCCTTGTAGCTGTTTCAGCTCTCGTTGGTGCAGGTGCTATGTATGTTTCTCTAGGTAACAAAACAACTGAAGAAACAACTTTGGTATCTATGAAAGGTGATACTGTTACTGTCGGTGATGTTTTTGATTCACTTAAAGGTAGCAGCCAAACACAACAAAGTGTTTTGAGTGCAACTTTGCAAAAGGCTCTTGAAAAAGAATATGGTAGCAAAGGTCAGCAAAGAAGACGTTGACAAAGCTTATAAGCAAGCTTCAGAACAATACGGAGATCAATTCTCACAAGTACTTGCAGCCTATGGTCAAACAGAAGAGTCATACCGTACTCAAATCCGTACACAAAAATTGGTTGAGTACGCTGTTAATCAAGCTGCACAGAAAGATTTGACGGAAGCAAATTACAAGGCTGCCTATGATAACTACACACCAAATACAGAGGTGCAAGTGGTTTCAACTACTGATAAAGCAGTGGCAGATAAAGTAGACTCTGAAGCTAAGGCAGAAGGAGCAGATTTCTCACAAGTAGCTAAAGATAACAGCTTGGAAGTGACTTCTAAGACAGTTAACTCAGCTTCTCAAGACTTCCCAGCAGATGTTTTGACAGCAGCCTTTAAACAAGATGCTAATGCCGTTTCTGACGTAGTGACTGTTTCAAACAGCTCAACTGGTGCTGCAACTTACTACATCGTCAAAACTGTTTCAAAATCTGAGAAAAATGCAGATTGGAAAAACTATAAGGAAGATTTGACTAAGGTTATCATCAATGGTAAGAAATCTGATACTAACTTCACTAACTCAGTGATTGCTAAGGTCCTTAAGAAATATAATGTTAAAGTTGTAGACAAGGCCTTTAGCGCAATTCTTGACCAGTATGTGACTGGTTCTGGAGCTTCATCAAGTTCATCATCAAGCTCTAGCAAATAAATCACATGATAGAGTTGATAATGCTATTATCAGCTTGACCTAAGACCTAAAACACGTTAAAATGGAGAGTGGCTGAAAGTTCTAATATCATGACATTTTTAGCCTTCCCTTTGAGATTGGTAATCATCGCTTCTGATACAGAAAAATGGCGGTCGCTGCGAGCCATGGACGAATCTGGTTACTTGCTACTCAAAGTTCACAATTAAAGACAAATAAGAATGACAAGTTCATTGAATGAAGGTGGTACCGCGGTTCACGTCGCCCTTCGTTTAGTGGACTTGTCTTTTATTCTTTGGGTATTTTCTGAATGAAATGTGTGGCAATATTGGAGGTGGCGTATGAAAACCTATTTTGTCAAACAGAAGTTTCGATTGGGTGGCGAACGCTTTGATATCAAGGATGATCAAGGTAGAGTTGCCTATCAGGTTGAAGGGTCCTTCTTTAAGATTCCAAAGACCTTTACGATTTTTGGTGAGGATGGTCGTGAGATTAGTCATATCACCAAGGAGCCGCTTAGTCTCTTGCCTAAGTTTACAGTAGACTTGCGGGATGGTTCGAGTTTTTACATTCGAAAAAAATTAACCTTTCTTCGTGATAAGTATGATGTCGATAATCTTGGTTTGCGAATAGAGGGTAATATTTGGGACTTGGATTTTCAACTACTTAATAGTCAAAATCAGGTAGTTGCTAGGATTCAAAAGGAGCTCTTCCATCTGACATCGACCTATACTGTTACTGTTTATGAAAATACTTACGCCGATTTAGCCATTTCCCTGTGTGTTGCTATTGACTATGTGGAAATGCTCGAGAATAGCTCAAAATAAAAAACAATTAATTAAGGAGAAACAATGAAACAACTTACTTCAGCACAAATTCGTCAAATGTGGCTTGATTTCTGGAAATCAAAAGGTCACGCTGTTGAACCATCAGCTAACTTGGTTCCAGTTAACGATCCAACCCTTCTTTGGATTAACTCAGGGGTTGCCACTTTGAAAAAATACTTTGATGGCTCTGTGATTCCTGAAAATCCACGTATCACTAACTCACAAAAGGCTATCCGTACCAACGATATCGAAAATGTTGGTAAGACAGCTCGTCACCACACAATGTTTGAAATGCTTGGTAACTTCTCAGTTGGTGACTACTTCCGTGATGAAGCCATCGAATGGGGTTATGAGCTTTTGACAAGCCCAGAGTGGTTTGATTTTCCAAAAGACAAACTTTACATGACTTACTATCCAGATGATAAAGATTCATACAACCGTTGGATTGCTTGCGGTGTTGAACCTAGTCATTTGATTCCAATTGAAGATAACTTCTGGGAAATCGGTGCTGGCCCTTCAGGACCAGACACTGAGATTTCTTTGACCGTGGCGAAGACTTTGACCCTGACAATATTGGTATCCGTTTGCTTGAAGAAGATATTGAAAACGACCGTTACATTGAAATTTGGAACATCGTTTTGTCACAATTCAACGCAGATCCAGCTGTTCCACGTTCAGAATATAAGGAACTTCCTAATAAAAACATTGATACGGGCGCGGGTCTTGAACGTCTTGTAGCCGTAATGCAAGGGGCTAAAACAAACTTTGAAACAGACCTCTTCATGCCTATCATTCGTGAAATCGAAAAAATGTCTGGTAAAACTTATGATCCAGATGGTGACACAATGAGCTTCAAGGTCATCGCTGACCACATCCGTTCATTGGCATTTGCCATTGGTGATGGTGCCCTTCCAGGTAATGAAGGTCGTGGTTATGTCCTTCGTCGTCTTCTCCGTCGTGCCGTAATGCACGGCCGTCGTCTCGGCATTTCTGATGCTTTCTTGTACAAACTTGTTCCAACTGTTGGTCAAATCATGGAAAGCTATTACCCAGAAGTTCTTGAGAAGAAAGACTTTATCGAAAAAATCGTTAAACGTGAAGAAGAAACCTTTGCACGTACTATCGATGCAGGTTCAAGCATGCTTGACGAGCTTCTTGCTAACCTTAAGAAATCTGGTAAAGATACGCTTGAAGGTAAAGACATCTTCAAACTTTATGATACTTACGGATTCCCAGTGGAATTGACAGAAGAGTTGGCTGAAGATGAAGGCTTCAAGATTGACCATGAAGGTTTTAAAGCAGCCATGAAAGAACAACAAGAACGTGCGCGTGCTAGCGTAGTTAAAGGTGGTTCTATGGGTATGCAAAATGAAACCCTCGCAAACATCACTGAACCATCTGAGTTCTTGTATGAAGCAGAGACTGCAGAAAGCCGTTTGAGCGTAATCGTTGCTGACGATGCTCGTCATGATAGTGTAAATTCTGGTCAAGCACTCCTTGTCTTTGAACAAACACCATTCTACGCTGAAATGGGCGGACAAGTAGCAGACCACGGTACGATCTCAGATGCAGCTGGTACAGTCGTTGCGCGTGTTGTTGACGTTCAACGTGCACCAAATGGACAAGCGCTTCACACTGTTGAGGTTGAAGGTGAACTTGTTGTAGGTGCTAACTACAAACTTGAAATTGACCACACACGTCGTCACCGTGTTATGAAAAACCACACAGCGACTCACCTCTTGCATGCTGCCCTTCATAATATTGTTGGTGATCATGCTGTCCAAGCGGGTTCTCTTAATGAACAAGAATTCTTGCGTTTCGACTTCACTCACTTTGAGGCTGTAACTCCAGAAGAATTGCGTGCTATTGAAGAACAAGTCAACGAAGAAATCTGGAAAGCCACTCCAGTAACAACTATTGAAACAGACATTGACACTGCTAAATCAATGGGAGCTATGGCCCTCTTTGGTGAAATATGGTAAGAATGTTCGTGTCGTTTCAATCGGTGATTACTCTGTTGAGCTTTGTGGTGGTACACACGTTGCCAACACTGCTGAAATCGGTATGTTCAAGATTGTCAAAGAAGAAGGTATCGGTTCAGGAACACGTCGTATCTTGGCAGTGACATCACGTGAAGCTTACCTTGCTTACCGTGAAGAAGAAGATGCCCTCAAAGCAATCGCAGCAACACTTAAGGCACCACAATTGAAAGAAGTACCTAACAAGGTTGCTAGCCTTCAAGAGCAGTTGCATGCCCTTCAAAAAGAAAATGCTGCTCTTAAAGAAAAAGCAGCAGCAGCAGCAGCTGGTGATGTCTTCAAAGACGTTAAAGAAGCTAATGGTGTTCGTTACATCGCTAGCCAAGTGGAAGTATCTGACGCAGGTGCCCTTCGTACATTTGCTGACCAATGGAAACAAGCAGACTACTCTGACGTCCTTGTCCTTGCAGCTCACATTGGCGAAAAAGTTAATGTCCTTGTAGCAAGCAAGTCTAAGGATGTTCACGCAGGTAATGTCATCAAGGTTCTTGCACCAATCGTATCAGGTCGTGGTGGTGGTAAACCAGATATGGCCATGGCCGGTGGTAGCGATGCCAATGGTATCCAAGATCTTCTTTCAGCAGTAGCAGAACAGCTTTAAGATGTGATACAATAAAAGAAACTTGAAAAGGTAGGATGAAAATCCTATCTTTTTTAATAGATTCACATTCTTGGGGGGATTATGGAAGATAAAAATGTTAGGGATTTTAACGATGTGCTTATATTCATAATTACAGTCTTTTTCTCGTTTTGTTTTTCACTGATGTATATTGAGTGGCAAAATTCTTATAATCAACAAACTGACCGCTATTTAAATGGTTATGCTTATGTGACAGGTTTCAGTTCGGTTGATGCCTATGTGAAATTAACAGATCCTGATGTTCTAGCTGTCCAATCAACTGGCAATATCCAATATTCCGATAACTATATGATGTCTCAAAACTATCGTTATCATGATTCTTTTAAAAACACAGAGAAAACATCTCAAAAGGATAATCAATATTATCGTCTATCTATATATGATGTTAATGACACTAGTAATCAACCGATTGAGGTAGACCTTTTTAAGTTTGTACCAGAGTTAAAGAAAGGTAAAGAGATTAGCAATCTTAAAGCAAAGCTTTATGAAGAGAATCAGAAAGCCTATGTTCTTGTTACTTTTGAAGGCACAAAGGTCGGGAAAAATCGTGAGCCTGCTTATACTTTTGAGGTTTCAAAAGATGATAAAACATTAAAGTTAATAAGCAATTTCTCAAACGCTAGCCTTTATGATATCAATACTATCCCAAAACAGGAACAAAGTGTAAAAGGCTATTTACCTCAGACTATTGGGATTATCAATAATCTTGGTAATAATCTTTTATCTAATGTTCATACTTTAGATTCGGGACGTGTTGCTATTAGTGTTGGGGCTTTTGATGGTACATCGAGAACGATTTATGACCAAAATTCTAAACTTCTAGAGATGGCTAAAAATGATAGTTATCAATTGGTAGTTACAGATAGTTTTTGTAATGATCAGGCAAAGACCCAAAGTCTTTTGGATTTATACAAAGAAGATGGTAAGACTAGTTTTATAGACGGCTTGGTAGCTAAAGCAGATACAACAATTGATGGACAAGAACACCTCTTGTCAAATTTTCAGGATTTTGACAGATGGATATATCGAAACGTCAGCTTGACAAGAAAAGAGTTTAAATCTCGAGAGGATGTTCAAGCCATTTTATATGATCCGAATTCAACCTTGCTTCCGATTGGTGTTAACGCCTTAGATAATAGTCTCGTAATTTACGATTTAGCTTCAGGGCCTTTATATAGTTTTTATACTTATAGTATAGGTTCTGAAACAAGTAAACTAAAGAAAAGTATCGAACTGATTCAAAATTGGAGAGCTGGTTTTAAGGACAATGAGGTCGTTAAGGAATTGTATTATGAGAAATACTATAGGAGTGACTACAGTCCCTATATAGAACGTATTGATACTGCAAATGCGAACCAAGAACCCAAACAAATCTTATTTATGCAAGAGAGTATTTTTGAATTGCTTCAATCAAATCCCTTTGAAAATGCGATGAAAGAGGGTAAAGATGCTTTCAACCGTATTATTAATGAAGGAGCACCTGTTGGTTTGTATTCCATTCTTGATGCACCTAGGGATGCTATTTATAATGGTTCATTTAACATTAGTCCAGATATGGTACAGAGAGGTTATCTTTTAGGTACAACTCCAAGTAATCAAGCGAAAGAAAAATATGGCATTAGCGAATTTGAAGGTCCGAGAACACAGGCAGTGTATAATAGTATGTCTTTTGTTCAAAATGGTAAGGCCATAACAGTAATAATCCCAAGGGAGGAAGAGTAGATGGCTTTAATTAAAGAACTTTTCAAAGATAAAGTGAGAATCGTGATTATTCTTCTAGGAGCATTACTTGGCTTCTATCTTGCTTATAGGCACAAACCCATAGAGTCTTATTCACATAAAATTGAAACCATTAAGAGATCCACTCCTCTTCGAGATATTCGAACGGTTCAGGACAATGTACTGTATCTTCCTGAAAATCAAAATTATGTCGCCTTGACTAAAGATTATCTGATACTATTTGATGAATACTACCATAGGGGTGAAGATATTAGGGATAACTATGACATCACTGATAAGGATTACTACAAGGTGATGATTTATAACCCTTTTAACACCAAGAAGATTTACCGAAAATGGGATGTCTTGAAAATCTTACGAAAGGATTTTCCTGAAGAATATGTTAGTGATGTGGATTTTGACAAGGATATCAGTGGGAAAAGTTATCTTATCGTAACTACTTTGATTACTAATTCTGGTGGAGAACGTGATAGAATTGGCCGACGAAGGGTCTTTGATTTTGAGACTGGCAAGTTCGTGACGGGAGTTACTATTCAAGGTGGAGTAGATAAAGATGATAAACAGATTTACGAACGAGACTATTTTAGTAAATCGCTAAATGAAAGATTAGATTATTATGGACTTCGTATTCGGAATAGATCTAATGCAGTATTTCTAGAGTTGTCTGACCCAAATACTTTTAGAATTAGGGAATTAAACATCAGTTCCAATAAAGCACTTATGACAATTTTGAACAAGGAAGTTTCTGGAGAGTTGGTCTTCTTTGGAGATGATGCTCTAGAGCAGGTTTCTCATTTGCTAGCTAAGCCAGATCAGACGGATATGCTTAGTGGAACAAAACTTTCCGCTTCTGAGTCAAAGGATGGACAAGAGCATGATATCGGTTCGCTTCAAGACTATAATACCTGGGCAGAGTAAAAACATTATTGAAGAGCTGAACTTTCAGCTCTTTTTTCTTGTCTTACGAAAACCACTAGCTGTGCTAGTGGTTCTGAAAAGCTTTTAGCGATGTATCAAAAAAGTCCCCCTAAAGTGTTATATTAGATAAGGTTTCCCGACCACTAACTAATATACTAAAGGAGGACCCCTGATGAGACAGGATAATAATAGTTTAGCACATACTACATGGAATTGTAAGTATCATATTGTTTTCGCCCCAAAATATAGACGTCAGATAATCTATGGGAAATACAAAGCAAGTATTGGTCAAATCTTACGGTTATTATGTGAAAGAAAAGGCGTTGAAATTCATGAAGCAGAAGCTTGCCCAGATCATATTCACATGTTAGTGAGTATACCACCGAAACTAAGTATTTCTTCATTTATGGGATATTTAAAGGGTAAAAGTAGCTTAATGATATTCGACCGACACGCTAATTTAAAGTATAAATATGGGAATCGCAAATTTTGGTGTCGAGGCTTTTATGTTGATACGGTTGGGCGAAATCAGAAGCGAATTGAAGAATATATTCGTAATCAATTACAAGAAGACGTGATAGCAGATTAGCTCAGTCTGTTTGAGGAGTATGATCCGTTTACAGGTGAGAAGAATAAAAGAAAGTAATCTTAAAGAGACCCGCTATTCGGGTCAGCTAGCAAAGGTGGTGCTGAAGGGGAACCATTCGGTAGGCCTTTAGGCCTCGGCCGGTAGCAGAGGCTTTCAGCCGAAGAGCAAGCCACCTGTTCTCACGGGTGGTTTTGACTTGTAAGCGGTATTGAAAGTAATAATTATTTTTCATTTCACAATTGAAATAGTGAATATTGGGTGGTATACTATTACAAATCATAAAAATTATAATAGTTTCAAGTAATAGGGAGCTAGCGATGTTTGGACAAGACTTTGGTCATCGGTTAAGAGAGTTGAGATTAGCACAAGGACTCACTAAAGAAAAATTTTGTGAAGGGGATGAGGTTTTATCAGTACGACAATTGACACGTATAGAGACAGGGAAGTCTCAACCTAAACTAGAAACCTTAGAGCACTTGGCAAGACGTCTGAATATATCTTTATCGGAATTGCTTGGAGAGAGAGAGCTATAGGCTCAAAGTTGCCGGTAGAATACCTCAATCTCAAATATCAATTGATGCATGCGACTAGTTTAGATAAGCCAAATAACCTAATGAAACTAGACGAAAAGCTGGCTAGATTATTAGGAGATACCTCTTTAGCTGACATCATGTCAGAGAAAATGAGAGATGCTATGAAAGAATAGAGCAGGACATACGTGTCCTTTTTTTTAAAATATGCAGTATATTAGATTCATAAGAAGAACTAAAGAATATAACTTATTCATCAAGATTTTTGAAAATGACACAGTCTAAAATAGAGTATTAAGGAGAATTATTATGAAACCTGCTACAAAACGTTTCACAACTTTAACCGCACTCGCTTTAACTTCCGTTCTATTACTTGGTGCATGTGGTAATAACAAGAAGGAAGCCACATTAACATCGAGCTCTAGTAAGGTTAGTCAGAAAGTGAAATCGACAAAACCATCTTCAAAAGAAAAATCGAAGAAGTCTGAGAAAAAGACAAAATCTTCTAGTTCAGAAGAAGTCTCAAAAGAAACCTCTGGAGAAAAGAATTCACAACCATCAGCCGGAAATGTTGCTGGATCTACTCAACAAGAAGTTGCCCCAACAAATCCTAGTGAAGAAACAGCCGGAGTAAATCAAGGAACGACGACAGAACAACCAGCCGCTTCAGCGGAACAAACACCAGCTACCACAGCAGTGGATGTTACAGCAATGGCTAATGGTGATTTCTCTAGTGTTGCTGGTACCTATCAAAATGACTTAGGGGACACAATTACAGTATCCCCATCCGGTAGTGTAACCCGTGTTGGTGCTGAAAGTGGTTATAGTGATACAAGTAGTCAGCTCTTTAATGGTTTTGCTCAAGATGGCGGTTATGTAGCAGGTTTTGCTCATAATGATGGACCAACCAGTGACCCAATTTTCTTTGATAGTAATGGACAGATTCGTTTCGGTTCTGATGCGATATATGGTCGGATGCATGTTTACAATAAATTAGATTAATGGTATTGTCCCTCGGTACTTAAGAAAAGGAAATTACAAGTAGTAGAAGGAGTGCGCTTTAAAAATGTCTCAAAAAGAACATGGAGAAGTGAGAAGTACTAGTGGTACCTTAAAGGGGACCTATCACTATTTGGATTCTCCCAGTCCTCATTTGTTTCCGTTTGTCTTTATTAGTAACGTAACAGATAGCCTTCAGATGTTTCGCGTGTGTAAGAATGGTAAGCCAATTGCCTTTCCATTACTTCTACCAAATCAGTATAAAATTGTTTACATTAAGGACTTTCAAAATGTTAGCTCCTGCGATGAGATTACAGTGACTGAACATTTAGAAGAATACATCTATGATGAATCATAGTTAGACTAGATTGATACCTATAGTCAAATCAACCCAGAATGAATTAATTAATCTATTCAGATTTGCTTAATGTGTCAAGGAATTAGATGTAGCAAAAGCCCTCAGGTAGCCCCTTTGGGCTTTTCTTAATCATAGTTATCTGAAAGAATTAGCTATCAATTTTCTACAAAATAAAGTTTAGTAATAATATTGAAATAATTGTAAAAAATATTTCAAAGAGGTATAATAGAAGTATGAAAACGGTTCCAATCTTTATCAAACAGCCTAGAAAGTGAGAGTGATCAAAATGAGAAAGGCATATGTTTTTAAGGAACGTCAACGTTACTCAATACGTAAATATTCTTTTGGAGCTGCATCAGTCTTAATTGGTGCGAGCTTGATGCTTGGTGGGCATGCTTTGGCTCAGGAACAAGCCAATAGCACAGGTTCTATCACAGACTATGAAGTTACTGTAAATAATTCTGAAGCACCCCAAATTGACCAGGCAACTTCAGAAGCTGTTACCGATGTCCTCAATGAACCTGCGTCAAGATCAGAAGCACCAAGACCTAAGCTTGCTAGCAGTGAAGTTGCTTCTTCTGAAGCTAGTAGTGTAGTGTCCAGCGAGGTTGCTTCTTTGGAAGTATCAGCAGAGGTTGCTCATTCTGCATCTGCTGTCGCTTCTGTTTCTAGATCAGAAGTGGCTACTCCACGTTCTGAAGTGTCATCAGTAGCTAGCTCTGAAGTAGCTAGTGAAACTGACCGTTCAGCGATGTCAGAAGCAGTGGAAGTTAGACCTACTGACCGTGAAGCTGTCGATACTAGTCTTCGTACTGTCTTAACTAATGCTAGTCAGCCAGGTGTAGATGGTCCTGTGACTGCTGATGGTTCTCTTGATATTCCATCAAACGGTACTTTTTATTTCCGTCGCACAACTGAAATTCGTACAGCTCCAGTCATGGATATCAAACCTACTTTCGTCTTTAGTGCAGGTGACCATGTTATCTATGATAAGGTCTTGAAGAGAGATGATCATCAATGGATTTCTTACATTGGTTACGATTATGAACGCTACTACGCTGATATCGCAGCTTTGAAGGCCGAAAATACTAGTACCACTGAAGCGACTAGAGATGAAGCCGTCCCTGAACGTGGTACTTATTACTTCACTAAACCTGCAGATGTGAAGAACCAACCTAGCTTGACTGCTAAGACTGAGTTCAATTTTGATCCAGGTATGTCAGTCAACTACGATAGATCTTTGCTTGCGGACAACCACCGTTGGATTTCTTACACTTCGTACAGTGGTACTCGTCGTTACGTCGACTTAGGTGCTGTTGCAGAGGCTGTAGCTAAACCAAGAGGCGATATCGCTATTGAAAGCCATGACAATGGTGACTTTAGTGTAGTTATCAGTAATGTTTCAGACCAAAACGGTGTCCTCGGGGTATCTGTTCCAATCTGGTCTGAAAAGAATGGTCAGGATGATATCATCTGGTACAATGCGACTCGTCTTAACAACGGTAACTACAAAGTTAACGTCAGTCTAACTGACCACAAGAATGAACGTGGTCTCTACAATGTTCATCTTTACTATGTTGAAACTAATGGTAAATTGGTTGGTGTTGGTGGCACAACTTACACAGTTCCTGCCAAGGTTGAAGAAACTCATACAACTACTAGCTATAGCCTTCCTGACTCAGGAACTTACACCTTCAAAGAACGCACTGGCATTAAGGCAGAACCTCGTGTGGCAAGTCCAGAGTTAGCCTACTACGTTGCTGGTATGTCAGTCAATTACGATAAGATTGTCAGTGGTGATGGTTACCAATGGCTTTCTTACCTCAGCTACAATGGCAACCGTCGTTATGTAGCAGTGGCTAAACTTGCTCAACAAGAAAGCAAACCAAGCGGTACTATCAATATTGAAAATCTCTCTAACCTTGGTTTCGACGTTCATATCACTAATGTTTCTGGTGGTGATAAGGCTATCCAAAGCGTAAGTGTTCCAGTTTGGACAGCTAAGGACGGCCAAGATGATCTTGTATGGCACCAAGCCGACAGACAAAGTGATGGTAGCTACAAGGTTCGTATCAATGTTAGTGACCATAAGGCTGAAGCAGGTGAATACATTGTCCATCTCTACTATGTCCAAGATGGTAAAATGGTAGGTATCGGAGGCACTAGCACAACTGTTCCAGTTCAAAATGCAACTCGCCACAACCTTCCAGCTTCAGGTTCATATACCTTTACCGCTCGTACTGGCATTAAGGCAGAACCTCGTGTGGCAAGCCCAGAGTTGGCCTACTACGATGCTGGTATGTCAGTCAACTATGACAAGATTGTCAGTGGTGATGGTTATGAATGGCTTTCTTACCTCAGCTACAATGGCAACCGACGTTATGTAGCCGTGGCTAAACTTGCTCAACAAGAAAGCAAACCAAGCGGTACTATCAATATTGAAAACCTCTCTAACCTCGGTTTTGACGTTCATATCACTAATGTTTCTGGTGGTGACAAGGCTATTCAAGGCGTAAGTGTTCCAGTTTGGACAGCTAAAGACGGCCAAGACGACCTTGTATGGCACCAAGCTAGCAGACAAAGTGATGGTAGCTACAGGGTTCGTATCAATGTTAGTGACCATAAGGCTGAAGCAGGTGAATACATTGTCCATCTCTACTATGTCCAAGATGGTAAAATGGTAGGTATCGGAGGCACTAGTACAACTGTTCCAGTTCAAAATGCAACTCGCCACAATCTTCCAGCTTCAGGTTCATATACCTTTACCGCTCGTACTGGCATCAAGACTCAACCTTTGGTAGCCAACCCAGATGTTAGCTACTACGATGCTGGCATGTCAGTCAACTATGACAAGGTTGTCAATAATGATGGCTATACATGGCTTTCTTATCTCAGCTATTCAGGACATCGTTTCTATGTGGCTATCGCACCAACGAGTGTGACTAAACCTGTAGAACAACCTGTTCAACCAAGTACACCATCATCTGGTACCTATACTTTCAAAGAACGCTCTAGCATTAAAGCAGAACCAAGTGTAGCGAGTCCAGAGTTGGCTTACTATGATACTGGTATGTCCGTTAACTATGACAGATTGGTGACTGCAGATGGTCACACATGGCTCTCTTATGTTAGCCATGGAGGCAACCGTCGTTACATTGCTATTGGTGGTAAGGCAACAGCAGTTGCTCAACCAGCAAGTCCAAGCCTAGCTGCAACTGGTACTTATACCTTTACCAAACCTAGCTCTATCAAGGCTCAACCAAGTGTAGCGAGTCCAGAGTTAGCCTACTATGACAAAGGCATGTCTGTTCACTATGACAAGGTCCTCACAGCTGATGGTCACACCTGGTTGTCTTATGTAACCTATAGCGGTGCAAGACGCTATGTAGATATTTCTTAAGATTTGTAACATCACTCTCTTTTGAGGGTGGTGTTTTTTTTGGTTGAATGAAGTAAAAAAATGTTACAAAGTATTGTTTTTTTGTAATAAAAATGTAAAATAAGTAAAGAAAACAATAAATCTCATTTTGAATAAATAAGAGAGGTTCATTTATTAAAGAAATGCTCTAACTTAGAATTTCTCTTAAGATTATGCCAAAGGAAGTTATGCCATGCTTAACATCTATGTTTTAGAGGATCATTTTATCCAACAAAATCGTATTGAAGAGGTTATTCATACGATTCTTAAGAAAAATAACATTAAAGTGGGCGACTTTGAGGTTTTTGACAAACCCAATCAACTGTTAGACTTTATTACCGAGCGAGGGTCTCATCAGCTCTTTTTCCTAGACATTCAGATTAAAGACGATACTAAAAAAGGCTTGGAAGTTGCAAAGCAGATTCGCAAGAGTGACCCCTATGCCAATATTGTTTTCTTCACGACTCATTCAGAGTACCTTCCCTTAACTTTTCAATACCAATTGGCAGCTCTAGACTTTATTGATAAGTCTTTGGAGTGTGAGGACTTTCAAAAGCGTCTGGAAAGTATTATCTTATTAACCTGCAAAAAGATACAGAGCCAGAATCCAGAAGACGCTTTTCGGATTGAGAATGTTAAGACCGTTATTCAGGTTCCCTTTCATGATATCTTGTACTTTGAGACCTCGGATATCGTCCACAAGGTTATCCTTTATACTAAAGAGGAGCAGATTGAGTTTTATGGCAGTCTCTCTCAAATTGAAAAGAGTGACCCTAGACTGTTTAAATGTCATAAGTCCTTCCTAGTTAATCCAGAAAATATCATCAAATTAGATAAAAGTACGGGGACGGTCTATTTTGAAAATGGTGGCGTTTGCTATGTTTCAAAGTTGAAACTAAAGAAATTGCTTGAGAGAATCAGACTATGACAGCGATTAATTTTGTGTTGAATAATCTAGACTTTTTAGCGGAGATTATCCTCTTTATTCTCATTTATCAATACATTACCTCCGAGAAGATAAAGCTAAGATGGTATATCATCATCCCTTTGATTATACGAGTCTTATTTGTGCTTTCTCCAGCCCTATCCTATGTTTTAGGGCATGCCTTCTTGGTTGTTTATTCCCTTTACAGAAATCGTTATGGCAATAGGTTATTAGATATTTTCTATGGCTTGTTTCCAATCGTCATAGAAAGTCTTGTTCACAATCTTATTATTTATGGGATTGCCTTAGTCATCAATCGACATTATCTGATTGTGCTGAATCATTTTCATTTAAACCTTGTCACTGAGTTGCTAGTTTCCTGTGTTTTGGTTAATCATTAAGACCTTAAAAGTAGATTTCAAAGCGCTGAACTATGGTTTTAGAAAGTCATTTTCAAAGTACTTTTTATTGCTTATAGATATATCAATGTTATCTTATGCCCTCCTTCTCCAATATATTACCTTTTTTGTGCAACAGATCCCTGGAGGAAGAGATTGGCATGTTTATCTCGTGGTGACCTATGCTTTACTCTTTCTTGCGACCCTTGTTTACATTAATGCAACCTTCAGCGAAAGATTAAAAGAAGAAGTCCTTCTCCAAAAAGATAGGCAAATTAGTGATTTGGCCAACTATAGCCAACAAATCGAGAAACTCTATACTGATCTTCGTCGATTTAGGCATGATTACTTAAATATCTTGTCTAGTATCAAATATGGCATTGACTCCAAAGATATAGCTATCATTTCCGATATCTACGATAACATCCTTGAAAAAACAAAGACTCGGATTGAGGGGGAAACAGTACGAAATTGCCAACTTGATTAATATTAAAGATGAAGCCGTTAAAGGTGTCTTGGCTAGTAAAGTCTTGGAAGCACAAGACCAGTCTATTACCGTTCACCTTGAGGTCAGCGACGTCTTTGAAGTATCGAGGATGGAATTGTTGGATTTCATAACAGTGCTATCCATTTTTTTGGATAATGCTATTGAGGCTAGTTTGGATAGCATTACTAAAGAAGTAACCATTGCTCTTATCAGTAGCGATACAAAGGTAGTAATAGTAGAGAATACCATTGCTCAAGAATCTATCAATACAGTCGGCATCTTTAAACTTGGTCGCTCAAGTAAAGGAGAAGGACGTGGTATAGGTTTGTCCACTGTTCGAGAGATTTTAGGGAAGTATCCTAATTGTTCTTTGTCAACACAATCTAAAGACTATCGTTTTAAACAGACACTAAAAATAGAAGATGTGGTCTGATTATGACGGAAAAAACACCGTTTATGACTTCAATGAAAAATTTAACTGTCTATATATTATAATAACCTAGTAAATTATCAGAAAAGGAATATCACTCATGAAAAATACAAGTAAACTCATTGGTATCCTATCAGCTCTAATTGTAGTTATCCTTGCTGTCTTCTTAGTGACTATGTTTAATAGTCATGAGTCGGCGCGTGTTAACACAAGTAGTAGCCCAGCCAAGACGGTCAAGAAATCATCTTCAAGCTCAAGTAAAGCTGTTAAGAAGGATAAGAAAACAGCTAAATCATCATCTTCAGCAGTTTCAAATGAAGAAAATGACAATCAGGCTTCAGCAGTAGCACCTAAAGCTTCTTCTCAAAAACAAGCCCAAGCAGGAACTACAGATGGTGGACAAGTGGTTGAATCTACAACACCAGCTTCTCAAGTTGGAGGAGTTGAAGGTGGTCGAGGTGCATGGACAGCAACTTCTGGAACATTGACACTTGATGAGGAAACACCTGTTTATGCTGCTCCAGATAAAGATAGCGGAGCAGTTTCTACACTTCCTGCCGGAGATGTTGACTGGGATAAATATGAAATTTTACCTGATGGAAACTGGTATAGTTTTGTTAAGAATGGTCAACGTTATTATATTTCATATTCAGATGTAGGACATTGATAAATGATTTAAAAAGCAAACATGATAACTCGTATAAAGTTATCATGTTTTTTATGTTTCCCTCTACTTTTCCTAACAAAATTACGAATAAATAAGTATGGCTTGCTTCGGCTTTCGATTATGACAAAAATCGGACAGTTTATGATTTAAGTGGGAACAAGCCAAATAAATTTGGTATACTAATGGGTAAGTGAGAAATATTTAGTAATATTCTGTAAAGTACTTGTAATATTTGTCACCGAGTGTTACAATCAACCTGTAACATCAATTCGATAGAGAGAATAATTGATATGAAACGAGAAAAATTTTTACACGAACAACAACGTTTTTCCATTCGTAAATATTCATTTGGGGCAGCATCAGTTCTTTTAGGAGCTAGTTTGGTCTTTGCGGGGCAAGCTTTGGCTGATGAGCATCATGAGGTTTCAACACCTTCAGATGCTTCTTTGCGTGCTATCTCAGATAGTGATGCTGTGACAGCAGCTGATATTTTCAGTGGTGTAGCAACAGATGGGGCAGCGTCAAGTGAGAAAGCTAGCCAAGTCTCAACAACTAGTCAAACCGCCAGTGAAACTGCCACTAGCGAGGCTACGAGTGAAGTGAGTGCTAGTACCTCACAAGTAGCAGATAAAACTTCTGAATCAACAGTTGCCAGCTCAGAAGCCACAAGTGGTACAAATACTTCGTCTGAAACAGCTACTAACTTTGATGTATCTTCCTTAACGAGAGCAGCTGTCAATACTAGTTTGGTGAGCCAACCGGCTACAACTACAGCAAGCGACCTCCCAAGCCAAGGAACTTATGTCTACAAGGAACGTACAGAGGTTAAGAATCAACCTAAGGTTTCTGCCAAGGCTGAATTTATGTAAATCCAGGGGATAGCGTCTTTTACGATCAAGTCGTGACAGCTGATGGTTACCAATGGATTAGCTACAAATCATACTCTGGTGTGCGTCGTTATGCTCCAGTGAAACCAGTGGCAGCTGGTAGTGGTAACGGTAATAGTGGTAATGGGGATGGCAAACCTTCTAATGGCGCTCAAGCCACAACAGGTGCTTTGAATATCCCAGCGACAGGAACTTACTACTTTACACGTGACACAAATATTAAGAAGGAACCAAAAGCAGATCTCAAACCTACTTTTGTTTTCGGCAAGGGTGACCATGTCATCTATGATAAAGTTTTGACAGCTGATAATCACCAATGGATTTCTTACCTTGGTTATGACTATGTTCGCTATTATGCCGATATTGCGACTTTGACACCAGCCAAAGCTGAAACACCAACTGTTAAACCAACAGAAACTAATCAAGCAAAACCAGAAACTACTGGTGCTGAAAAGCTTCCAGCAAGTGGTACTTATAATGTGACACGTAGCTTGAATGTTAAAAACGAACCTAAGGCTTCTGCAGATACACTTTACACCTTGGAAAAAGGCTACAAAGTGAACTATGACAAGGTATTGACTGCGGATAACCACCAATGGATTTCTTACATTAGTTACAGTGGTACACGTCGTTATGTGGATATTGCGGCTTTGAAAACGACTGAGTCTAAACCGGTGGCTCCTAAAGATGGGGTTAAACCTGCTCCAAAACCTGAACTTACGCCAGAGAAAACTACTGATAATTCAGAAGTGACAGAAGTACTTGAAATCCCAGACAAAGGGACTTATCACTTTAAGAAAACTGCTAATGTGAAATCTGAACCTAAAGTTTCCTCTAAGACTGAATTTACTTTCGAAGATGGTGATTCCTTGTCATATGATAAGGTTATGTTGGCAGATGGTCACCAATGGATTTCTTACAAGAGTTTTAGTGGTGCTCGTCGCTATGTTGATATTGCTAAAGTAGAGGTTAGTCAAGACAAAGCTGGTACTACAACAAGCGAGTCAGATCTTAAACCAAACCAACCGGTTGCTTCAGAGAATGTTAAACCAGTAGATAATAAGCCTATGGAAACCAAACCAGTCGATAAACCGGCTGAAAAACCAGCAGTGACAGGAGCTGATAAACTTCCTTCAAGTGGGCGTTACAACTTTACTAAGACTGTAGATGTTAAGGACGAACCAAAGGTGTCAGCCAAGACTGAGTTTGTTTTTATGAATGGCGATTCTGTCTTTTATGATAAGGTTTTGACAGCGGACAATCATCAATGGATTTCTTATGTCAGCTACAGTGGTAAACGTCGTTATGTTGATGTTGCGACTGTGAAAGTAACAACAAACAAGCCAGTTGAGTCTAAACCGACTGAAAATAAACTTACCGGTAAGCTTAACATTGAAAATATGACTGAAAATGGCTTTGATGTGGTTATTACTGAGGTTTCAGGTGCTGGTAAGGCTATCCAGGAAGTACTTGTTCCTGTCTGGTCTGACAAAGACGGTCAAGACGACCTCAAATGGCCATCTGCAAGTAAACAAGCAGATGGTAGCTACAAGACACATGTATCTATCAGCGATCACAAGAATAATCGTGGTGATTACACTGTCCACCTCTACTATAAGATTGATGGTAAACTTCAAGGTGTTGGTGGCACTCATACCAGTGTTCCAGTTCTTCAAGATCTTAGCCACCAATTGACCAATAACGGTTCTTACTACAGTGTTCGTGGTAAATACGATGATATTATCATTGTCAATAAAAAACATGGTCTTTCTAAGGACTATAACCCAGGTGAGAATCCTACAGCTAAGGCGGCTTTTGTTCGTCTTCGTGACGATATGATTAACCAAGGTTTGAATGTTGGACGTTCATACAGTGGTTTCCGTTCTTATGACTATCAAAAGACTCTTTACGATAACTATGTTAGCCGTGATGGTCAGGCAGCTGCGGACCGTTACTCAGCTCGTCCTGGATATAGTGAACATCAAACTGGTTTGGTCTTTGATTTGACCGATAAATCTGGTAATTTGCTTGAAGATTCACGTGCTAGCCAATGGCTTAAAGACAATGCACATAACTATGGCTTTATCGTGCGTTTCCAAGCAGGTAAGGAAGCTTCAACTGGCTACATGCCAGAAGCATGGCACATCCGCTATGTGGGTAAAGAAGCTAAAGACATCCACGATTCAGGTTTGAGTTTGGAAGAATACTTCGGTATCGAAGGTGGCGATTATGCTGCTAGCAGCAAACCTGCTGAAAGTAAATCAGCCACTACAGGTGCTATCAACCTTCCAGCGACAGGAACTTATACCTTTACAGGTCGTGCGTCAATCAAGGCGGAAGCTAAGGTTTCAAGCCCAGAGTTGGCCTACTATGACAAAGGTATGAGTGTAAACTATGATAAGGTTGTCACAGCTGATGGTCGTCAATGGCTTTCATATGTAACAGCAAGTGGTAACCGTCGTTATGTTGATATTGCAGCGGCCAAGGCAGAAGCTAAGCCAGAAACAAAACCAGTTGCGAAACCAGCGAATAACCCAAGTCTCCCAGAATCAGGCACTTATACCTTCACAGGTCGTGCGTCAATTAAGGCAGAAGCTAAGGTTTCAAGTCCAGAGTTGGCCTACTATGACAAAGGTATGAGTGTTAACTACGATAAGGTTCTCACAGCCGATGGCCGTCAATGGCTTTCATACGTGACAGCAAGTGGTAACCGTCGTTATGTTGATATTGCAGTAGCTAAGACAGAAGTAAGTCAACCAGCCGCAAAACCAAGTCTCCCAGAATCAGGTCGTTATACCTTCACAGGTCGTGCGTCAATCAAGGCAGAAGCTAAGGTTTCAAGTCCAGAGTTAGCCTACTATGACAAGGGCATGAGTGTTAACTATGACAAAGTTTTGACAGCCGATGGCCACACATGGCTTTCATATGTGGCAGCGAGTGGCAACCGTCGTTATGTTGATATTGCTTAATGAAGTAATGAATCAGGTTGGACAATGTGTCCAGCCTTTTTTGATAGCCTTTCTTTATCATGAGATTGAATTTTTCAATTTTTGTGACGTCTTTTGGAGTGCTATAATGGTTAATATAGAATCGAGGTTACTATGAAAATTGCATTGGTACAGATGGATGTTGCTCACGGAAAGCCTGTGGAAAATAAAAAGCACGTGAAAGAGATGTTGGAGAGGGCACTTAGCGAAAAGCCTGACGTCATTGTGCTACCTGAAATGTGGAATACTGGCTATGCTTTAGATGAACTGGATGGGCTTGCAGATAAGGAAGGTTTGGACTCTCAAGAAATCTTGTCTCATTTTGCTAGGAAACATGCTGTGGCTATTATCGGAGGGTCCGTTGCTATTGAGAAGGACGGCAAATTCTACAACACGACCTACGTCTACAATAAGTCTGGGGACCTAATCAATACCTATAGCAAGGTCCATCTCTTTGGCCTCATGGCAGAGGACCAGTATATGTCTGCAGGGTCTTCGGAGTCTGTATTTGAGCTTGATGGTGTGACAGCTACTAGTGTCATTTGTTATGATATTCGTTTTCCTGAATGGGTGCGAACACAGATGGCACAAGGAGCCAAGGTACTTTTTGTGGTAGCGCAGTGGCCAGAACCTCGTGTGCAACAATGGGAGATTTTGTTAAAGGCGCGTGCGGTTGAAAATCAAGCTTTTGTAGTTGCGGTTAATCGTGTCGGAACAGGACCAGACGATGTCTTTTCAGGGCATTCTATGGTTATCGATCCACTTGGAAATGTGGTCTTGCAATCCAAGGAGCATGAGGAGGGCATTTTTACGGCCGATATTAATCTTGAAGAGGTAGATAAGGTTCGAGGTCAGATTCCTGTTTTTGAGGATCGTCGCACGGACTTGTATCATTAAGGAGCGTTTATGTTATTTGAAGAATCGGACTTATTGAAGGCATTGCCAGAACAGTTTTTTGCAGGTTTGGTTGCTAAGGTTAATGCCAAGGTGGCGGAAGGAGCAGATGTGATCAATCTTGGTCAGGGCAATCCCGACCAACCGACCTATGACCATATTGTTGAGGCGCTGTGCCTTTCAGCGAAAAATCCTGCTAGCCATAAGTATTCACAGTTTCGAGGCAATCGTCCTTTTAAGGAAGCAGCTGCTAGTTTTTACGAAAAACATTATGGGGTTGATTTGGATGCAGAGCGTGAGATTTGTGTCATGGGTGGAGCTAAAATTGGACTAGTGGAATTGCCCTAGCTTTGATGAATCCTGGCGACCTTCTGCTCTTGCCTGACCCAGGTTATCCAGATTACTTGTCAGGAGTGAGTCTAGGACGTGTAGCTTATGAGACCTTTCCTTTGACGGCTGAAAATGATTTTTTGCCAGATCTGGATGCCATTCCTGAGGAGACCGCTCGGCGTGCTAAGTTTATCTATATCAATTATCCGAATAATCCGACGGGGGCTGTGGCGACTAAGGCTTTTTATGAAAAGTTAGTTGCTTGGGCGAAGACCTACGAAGTAGGAGTGGTGAGTGATTTGGCTTACGGAGCTTTGGGTTATCAGGGCTATGAGAATCCTAGCTTTTTATCAACGCCTGGTGCTAAAGATGTGGGCATTGAGTTCTATACTTTCTCGAAAACCTTCAATATGGCTGGTTGGCGTTTGGCCTTTGCAGCTGGGAATGACCAGATGATTGAAGCCTTAAATCTGATTCAAGACCATCTTTTTGTGGGAATCTTTCCTGCCTTGCAGGAGGCTGGGATTGCAGCTCTCTTAGACCCTAAATCTGAGGAGGCTGTTGCTCAACTGAATGCGACTTATGATAGCCGTCGAGATGCTTTTGTCCAGGCAGCTGCTAAGATTGGCTGGCAGGCCTTTCCATCCAGAGGTTCTTTCTATGCTTGGATGCCTGTGCCAGAGGGGTACACCAGTGAGAGTTTTGCGGATCTTTTACTTGAGAAGGTCCATGTTGCTGTGGCACCAGGTAAAGGATTTGGTCCTGCGGGTGATGCTTATGTTCGTATTGGGCTTTTGGTAGAGCCAGAGCGTCTGGTCGAAGCGGTCGATCGTATTGCCAACTTGCATTTATTTAATAACTAGATAGCATTCGTGAAAACAAGTAGTTGAAAAAGACTGCTTGTTTTTTTCATATTAATTTCAGTTTTTCCTTGACAAATGAATAAAAATACAATAAACTGGTTACATATTTATTCAAAAAGGAGTGCATAAATGAAAGTTTCAATCGTTGGTATCACTGGTTATAGTGGTTTAGAGTTAGTTAAAATTTTGAATAATCATAAAAAAGTGGAACTTGTTTCTATTCACGCAACCAAGGAAGTGGGCCGACGATTGTCTGATGTGTATCCCTATCTGACAGATGTTTGTGACTTAGATATTGAAGCTTATGATGCGGAAAAGATTATGAAAAAGGCGGATTTGGTTTTCTTTGCCACACCTTCAGGAGTTGCTAGTTCGCTTGCAGAGGAATTTGTTCAAGCTGATTTTCCTGTTATTGATTTATCTGGGGATCATCGCTTGCCGGCAGATGTTTATCAAGGATGGTATAAAAAATCACCTGCCAAGCAGAGTGTTTTGAATAAATTTACATACGCATTATCAGAATATACAGATGTGAAGGATAAGAAATTTATCGCCAATCCTGGATGCTATGCAACAGCGACGGAGCTGGCCCTGATTCCTTTGGTTGCTTCTGGTCTGATTGAGACGGATAGTGTCATTGTGGATGCCAAGTCTGGTTTAACTGGTGCGGGTAAGGCTTTGAGCGAGTCTAGTCATTTTGTCAATGTTCACGATAATTACGTGACTTATAAACTCAATCATCATCAGCATATTCCTGAGATTGTTCAATCCTTGCAGAACTTTAATCCGGAAATGCCTGAGATTCAGTTTTCAACGTCGCTTTTACCAGTTAATCGCGGAATCATGGCTACGGTTTATTGTAAGTTGAAGAAGGACGTGACTGTAGCTGATGTGGCTTCAGCATTCACAAAGGCTTATAGCGATAAACCCTTTGTACGTGTTCAAGACAGCTTGCCAGAACTACACAACGTTATCGGATCGAATTTTACAGATATTGGATTTGCCTATAATGAAAAAACCAATGTTCTGACAGTTATTTCAGTCATTGATAATCTGCTTAAAGGAGCAGCTGGACAGGCAGTGCAAAATCTCAACCTCATGCAGGGGTGGGATGAGACGGAAGGTTTGCTTATGACACCGTCATACTTGTAGATGTAAGCATAGAGTTAGGAGAAAAAAATATGAAAGTCATCGATGGAACAATTGCTAGTCCGCTGGGATTCTCAGCAGATGGGCTACATGCAGGATTTAAAAAGAGAAAAATGGATTTTGGTTGGATTGTCTCTGAAAAACCAGCCAGTGTGGCAGGAGTTTACACGACCAATAAGGTGATTGCAGCTCCTCTGATTGTGACCAAGACCTCCGTTAAAAAGGCTGGGAAAATGAAGGCTATCGTTGTTAACTCAGGTGTAGCCAATTCTTGTACAGGGACTCAAGGTTTGGAGGATGCTTACACCATGCAGGAGTTGACCGCTGAAAAGCTAGGTGTTGAACCAGATTTGGTTGGTGTAGCCTCTACAGGGATTATCGGTGAGTTGCTACCAATGGATACCTTGAAAAATGGTCTTTCCAAGATAGTGGTTAATGGGAATGCGGATGATTTTGCCAAGGCGATTTTGACGACTGATACAGCGACTAAGACTATTGCTGTGACGGAGACCTTTGGACGTGATGTGGTTACTATGGCTGGTGTCGCTAAGGGCTCAGGCATGATTCACCCTAATATGGCGACCATGCTTGGATTTGTTACTTGTGATGCTAATATTTCTAGTGACACCCTGCAATTGGCCTTGAGCCAAAATGTGGAAAAGACCTTTAATCAGATTACAGTTGACGGAGATACTTCAACCAATGATATGGTTCTTGTTATGTCAAATGGTTGCACGCTCAATGAAGAGATTCTGCCAGATACACCAGAATTCGATAAATTTTCGAAGATGCTGAATTTTGTGATGCAAGAGTTGGCTAAGAAAATTGCCAAGGACGGTGAAGGTGCTAATAAACTCATCCAAGTTGATGTGGTTAATGCCCCTAATGCCCTTGATGCACGTATGATGGCAAAATCAGTTGTCGGTTCAAGCCTAGTTAAAACGGCTATCTTTGGTGAAGATCCTAACTGGGGACGTATTTTAGCCGCTGTTGGCTACGCTGGTGTGGATGTTCCTGTGGATAATGTTGATATTATGCTTGGCGGTCTGCCAGTTATGTTGGCCTCTAGTCCTGTTTCCTTTGATGATGAAGAAATGAAAGACATCATGCATGATGATGAAGTTACTATAACGGTAGATCTTCATGCTGGTCATGAAAGGAACTGCATGGGGGTGTGATCTTTCCTACGATTACGTTAAGATTAATGCCCTCTACCATACTTAAGTTATCTATGATAAAGGAGTTAACTGATGACTACTGAATATATTGTAATCAAGATTGGTGGAGTAGCCAGTAAGCAGCTAACTCCTGAGATATTGACTAAACTGTCAGAATGGCAGCAGGCTGGTCAAAAAATTGTTATCGTTCATGGGGGCGGTTTTGCTATTAATCAGCTGATGGAGGAGAATCATATTCCAATTCACAAGGTCAATGGTCTTCGTGTGACGGGTCAGTCAGATATGGCTTTGATCAAAGAAGCTTTGGTTGACATGGTTGGGAAAAACTTAGCAGGTGAGTTGACTACTGCAGGTTTGCCAGCCTATCAGCTTGTAGATGAATTGTCAGACCTTGTTCATGCTGATTTCTTAGATCAAGAGACCTATGGTTTTGTGGGTGAGGTCAAAAACATCACTAATCAAACCCTAGTGAGCCTCCTATCTCAAGGCAAACTTCCCTTGATTCCGAGTCTAGGCTATAGTGAGCAGGGGGATTTGCTCAATATTAATGCCGATTACCTTGCCAGAGCAGTGGCGATTAGTCTAGGTGCTAAAAAACTTATCCTTCTGACAGATGTCAAGGGCGTTTTAGAAAATGGTCAGGTTTTGGAGCAGCTGAATTTTGTGGACGTTCAGAAAAAAATAGATTCAGGTGTGGTTACTGGAGGCATGATTCCTAAAATTCAAAGTGCTGTTCAGACAGTTCAGGCTGGTGTCGAGCAGGTCATTATTGGTGATAACCTGACAGACGGTACCATAATCAAGGAGTAAGAGATGACAAAATTATTTTCAAACTATAAGCGGGCAGCGATTGATTTTGCTTCGGCTCAGGGCAATTATTTGACAGATACAGCTGGCAAGACCTACTTGGATTTTTCATCGGGTATCGGGGTAACCAATCTGGGCTATCATCCCCATGTCAATCAGGCTTTGACAGAGCAGGTGGGCAAGATTTTGCATCAGCCTAATCTTTATCACAATCAGTTACAAGAGGATGTTGCTGACCTTTTAATTGGTGACAAGGACTATCTGGCCTTTTTCTGTAACAGTGGTGCAGAGGCTAATGAGGCAGCCATCAAAATCGCCCGTAAGGCTTCAGGTAAACAAGAAATCATTACCTTCCAAAATTCCTTCCATGGTCGAACGTTTGGCTCCATGTCTGCCACTGGTCAGGATAAAATCAAACAAGGTTTTGGTGAAGGTGTGCCCCACTTTAGCTATGCTATTTTCAATGACATAGACAGTGTCAAGTCCCTAGCCAATGAAGCAACTGCGGCTATTATGCTGGAGTTGGTTCAAGGGGAATCAGGTGTGCAACCTGCGGATCAGGACTTTGTTAAGGCTTTGTCTGATTTTTGTAAGGAGACAGGTATTTACCTCATTGTAGATGAGGTTCAGACAGGAATTGGTCGTACTGGTAAGCTTTATGCTTATGAGCACTACGATATTGAACCAGATATCTTTACTTTAGCCAAAGGTTTGGCCAATGGGGTGCCAGTTGGTGCCATGCTTGCCAAGTCATCTCTTGGAGAGGCTTTTTCTTACGGAAGTCATGGCTCTACCTTTGGAGGAAACAAACTGGCCATGGCGGCGGCCAAGGCTACGCTTGAAGTCATGTTGGCTCCAGGTTTTCTGGATACTGCTCTTGAAAATGGGAACAAGCTACAAGAACAATTGCAGGCAGCTTTATCTGATAAAGAGACGGTTACCACTGTACGTGGTTTGGGCTATATGATTGGGATTGAGACTACGGGCAATATAGGAGAATTGGTCCAGGCAGCTAGAGATAAGGGTTTGATTGTCTTAACTGCAGGGACAAACGTGATTCGACTCTTGCCACCAATCACCCTAAGTGATGCTGAAATCGAAAAGGGTGTATCTATCCTATCAGAAATATTTGACTAGAACATAAAAATCACTTGATTCTTTAATCAAGTGATTTCTTTTAATCATTGTCAGTAGCAATCTCGCTGAGAAGTCCCTTAGCTGTTGTTGTTGGCAGAATACGGACACGATTAAGTGAGAGGAGACCATCCTTAGCACTAGCTAGCCCTTCGTTAGTTGTTAGTCCTAACTTGTATGTTTTCTTAGCTAGGTCCAGTGTCGTTTGATTGTAGCGACCTGATGGGTAGGCAATGGTATTGACCTTAGTATTGAGTTTGTTTTCAAGAAAGTCGATAGAATCCGTTAATTCAACCTTTTGTGTTGCCTTGTCAGTGGCTGACAAATCGGGGTGGTTAACCGTATGAGACTGGAAGCTCATGCCGTGAGCCATCATTTCTTTCATCTGCTTGACGGTAAGATTTCCAGCATTTCCCTTCTTAACAAAGCCAGTGATCACATTGTTGGTCGCCTTAGCCTTGTATTTTTTGAGAATCGGATAGGCAATCGTATAGAAGTCTTCGTTACCATCATCAAAGGTCAGCCAAACAACCTTCTTAGCAGGCAAGGCATTTTCGGTGAAGGCTTTATAGGCTTCTTCAGGTGTTAGGAAATAGTAACCTGCCTTAGCTAATGCCTTGATTTGTGCCTCGAAGAGGTCTGGGTCAACGATAAGGTTGGCGTTAGAAGCTTCAGATGGATCCATGACGTGCACAGCATGATACATCAGGATAGGGATTTGGACAGGCTCGTCATAGGTTTTCCATTTACTTATAGTCTTAGACTGACTGGTCTGAGTCTGTTGTTGATTGCTTTTCGACTGGTTTGGTCGGTTTAACATGAAAACTGCCAGTAAGCCAAGAAGAACTAGGTTTAGTAAAAGCAGAAGAAGGTTCAATTTTTTTCTATTGGTTTTAGTTGATTTTTTCTTTTGAGAAGTCATTGTATCCCCTTTCGGATAGGTCTAGCTATTATTCTAACAAAAATGGGCTGGAAATGCACAGGATTTTCAGTAAAAAAGAATACTGTGCTCCTTAAATGGCAACAATATTCTGTCAATTCCGATAGAAATATGGTACAATTAAAAAAATGTATGTTTTTAAGGAGAAATCGTAAATGTCTATTAAAATTGGATTGCTTGGCTTTGGTACAGTAGCTAGCGGTATTCCTTTCCTTTTGAAGGAAAATGGTGAAAAGGTTCTTGCAGCCTCACGTGACCAACTCGAAATTGCGAAGGTTTTGGTTAAAGATGACGAGGAAAAAAATCGTCTTATCGCTGCAGGTAACGACTACAATTTTGTCACAAATGTTGACGAAATCCTTAACGATGACGAGATTCAAATCGTTGTCGAATTGATGGGACGTATCGAGCCAGCTCGTACTTTCATCACAAAAGCGCTTGAAGCAGGTAAAAACGTAGTTTCTGCCAACAAAGACTTGATTGCTACTCACGGCAAAGAGTTGATTTCTCTTGCCCAAGATAAGGGTGTAGCTTTCACTATGAAGCTGCCGTTGCTGGTGGTATTCCAATTTTGCGTACTTTTGGCTAATTCTTTGACATCTGACAAGGTAACACGTATCCTTGGTGTGCTCAACGGAACATCTAACTTCATGATGACTAAGATGGTGGACGAAGGTTGGTCATATGAGGATGCTCTTAAGACTGCCCAAGAACTTGGTTATGCTGAAAGTGATCCAACCAACGACGTTGAAGGTATTGACGCTGCTTATAAAGCTGTTATCCTTAGCCAATTTGGTTTTGGTGCCACAATTGATTTCGACGATGTGACTCACAAGGGGATTACAAACATCTCTACTGATGATGTAGCTGTCGCTCAAGAATTGGGCTATGTCATCAAATTGGTTGGTGATGTGCGTGAAGTAGAATCAGGTATCTCAGCAGAAGTATCACCAACATTCTTGCCAAAAAATCACCCACTTGCTAGCGTCAACGATGTTATGAATGCAGTCTTTGTTGAATCTATCGGTATCGGCGAATCAATGTATTACGGACCAGGTGCTGGTCAAAAACCAACAGCAACATCTGTTTTGGCAGACATTATCCGTATTGCTCGTCGTCTTTCAGATGGTAATGTTGGTAAACCATTCAACGAGTTCCGTCGCGACTTGCCATTGGCTAATCCAGCGGACGTTAAGAGCAACTACTACTTTGCCCTTGATACGCCAGACGAAAAAGGAAAAATCCTTCACTTGTCTGAAATCTTCAACTCAGAAGATATTTCATTTGAACAAGTCTTGCAACAAAAAGCAAATGGTACAACAGCTCGTATCGTTGTGATTACACATGCTATGTCTAAAACACAACTCAAAGCTGTTACTGAAAAACTTGAAGCAGCAGAAGATTTCACTGTTGTCAACACATTGAAAGTTTTGTCTAACTAATTGATAAGCCCATACTGGTGCGTATAAGAAAGGTATTCAAGGAGAAAAGTCGCTGATGGCTTTCCTCCTTTTGGTGTATTATTATGAAAATTACTGTCCCAGCAACATCTGCTAATATTGGTCCAGGTTTTGACTCTGTGGGTGTTGCCGTTTCTAAATATTTGACAATCGAGGTGCTTGAACCAGCAGATGCATGGCATATCGAACACGATTTGGGAGATATTCCTTCAGATGAAAATAATCTCCTCATTTCAACAGCCTTGCAAGTGAAGTCTGATTTGCAGCCCCATAAATTGGTGATGACATCAGATATTCCCTTGGCACGTGGTCTCGGTTCTTCAAGTTCTGTTATTGTCGCAGGAATCGAGTTGGCCAATCAATTGGCAGACTTGAAGCTCTCAGACGATGATAAACTTGATATTGCGACCAAGATTGAAGGTCACCCGGACAATGTTGCTCCAGCTATTTTTGGGAATCTTGTTGTGGCCTCTTATGTGGACGAGCATGTTAATAGCATCGTTACAGATTTTCCAGAGTGTGCCTTTGTAGCCTTCATTCCTAGCTATGAACTTAAGACGTCTGATTCACGTGGGGTACTTCCAAGTGACTTGTCTTACAAAGAAGCTGTAGCTGCATCATCTATTGCCAACGTTGCCATTGCTGCCCTCTTTGCAGGTGATTTGGTTAAGGCGGGACGTGCTATCCAAGGAGACATGTTCCACGAACGCTACCGTCAAACTGGTTAAAGAATTTGTGACTATTAAAGAATTGTCAGGCCAATACAGTGCTTATGCGACCTATCTCTCAGGCGCTGGCCCAACAGTTATGACCTTGACGCCAAATGATCAGGCTGAGGCTCTTAAAACGGCAATAGATGGTCTTGGTTTAGATGGTGAAACCTTCATCCTATCTGTGGATAAAGCAGGTGTTGTCGTTGACTAGAAAAAATCAAGGGCTACTCTTTGGTCTAGCGACTTATATTCAATGGGGATTTTTATCCCTTTTTTGGAAGCTTCTAGCAGGTGTTTCGGCTTATAACACCTTCTCATGGCGAATTGTTTTTACTGTAGTGACTATGTTGGTCTATGCCCTAGTTGCTAAGCAAAATGCACGTTTCAAAGGTGAGCTAGTCGAACTTTGGCAGGATAAGAAAGTCTTACTTCGCATGCTACTTGCCAGCTTTCTCATAGCAGCTAACTGGTTGATTTATATCTATGCTGTGGGTCATGGTCAAGCGACGCAGGCTAGCTTGGGCTATTACATTATGCCTATTGTTTCTATCCTATTTGCCCTCATTTTTCTTCGTGAATCTCTGAGCAGAACCATGTGGACAGCAGTAGTGTTGGCCTTTATAGGAGTACTGGTTCTTGTTGTCAATACAGGAAAACTTCCCATGGTTTCTTTGGGATTGGCCCTGAGCTTTGGTTTTTACGGTCTCATCAAAAAAGGGGTTAGGCTCTCCAGTGACGTAGCCATGCTAGTAGAAAGTGGTTTGCTACTACCTTTTGTAGCCATCTATCTCATTTTCTTTTCTCCAGAATCATTTTCTTCCTATTCGAGCATGGAAATGTTTCTCCTAGCCATCTCAGGTGTAGTGACGGCTGTTCCTTTGCTTTGCTTCTCAGAAGCAGTCAAAAGGGCACCGCTTAACCTTATCGGTTTCATCCAGTATCTTAATCCTACCATTCAACTTCTCGTAGCCATTCTCATTTTTGGTGAGACAGTCAGCATTGGAGAATTGAAAGGTTTTCTCTTTATCTGGATAGCCATCCTAGTCTTTGTAACTGGCCAAATAGTAACATTTCGTAGAAGTTCCTGATAGCTATCGGGAACTTTTTATAATGCCGTCCTAAAAATTAATCAAGCTTATCTGACAATTTTAGAATTTTAAGATATAATAGTGATATTAGATTAAAATAATGGAGTATTTTATGCGAAAAACGAAAAAGCTAGTGAGCTATCTGATTCTGCTTGCTATTCCAGTTGCTATTGCTGTAGCCCTGTTTGTTTTTAACGGTTCGGGTTATCGCTTGTCAGAACAAGATGCGGCAGACATCGCCTACAAAAATGCTGGTGTCCAAACTTCTGAGATTTCTCAATCAGCAATCTCAAAATTACGTATTGGATTACATGGAAGCTATAGTGTTAGTTTTACAACACCCGACAATCATTTTGAATACACTATTGATGGTCAGTCAGGATCTATTTTGAAACATAAGAGTGACCATCCAACATCTAAGGATGAGGATGATACTAAAAAAGGTGAAGAGCCTAAAGATGAGAGTCAGTCTAGCGAAAGCAAGGATGAGCCACCAGTATCTAAAGAAGCTGCTCAAACAACAGCACTCAATCATGCGGGATTGGCTGAAGGTTCTGTAACGAACTTGACGGTAGATTTGAAGAGTGAAGGAAGCGGGAAAGTCTACAATATTAGCTTTGATTATGCAGTGAGTCATTTGCGTTATAAATACGCAGTAAATGCTGATTCGGGAGCTATCGTAGCCTATACAACTGAGTATCTCACAGGGGTTGCGACTCCTGCTCAGTAGGTCACAGATAGAGTGAAAGCTCTCCTTATCATTGAGGAAAATCCTTGCAATTTCTCTGAAATGGTGTAAACTTAAAGTGAAACGGTAACAGTGGCTGTAAAGGTTGCCGTAGAATCAAGGAGGCTTTGACCATGAAAGAATTCCAAGCATTTAAAGACACGCTTAGCAATAAGGCTCTCAAAGCCATTTACGAAGAAAGTAAATTGGAAGTCCAAGACGAAACAACTGAAGGTACAGAAGCTTTCTCACTAGCCTTGGCAACCCAAATGGCTATCAATCTACTTGAAAGCTATGAAAAATGGCTAAAAGAAGAAAGAGCTAAGGAAGAAAAATAAGATACAATCCTTGTCGGAAGATAGGGATTTTTCTTATGAGAATAAGAAGTGATGCATTGTATTTATGTTTCAAGGTGGAATCTGTAGTCTGGCTTATTGTGATAACATCTTCCCCATAATTTCGTTTGTCTTGAGATTAAAAATGTGATAGAATAAGACCAATCAGAGGTGCTTTGAAGCCCATTTGTCACAGGAAGCGGTGGTACTGAGAAATCCGCACAAATGTCAAAGCTGGTTGCTGATGGTCAAATTGAATCAAGAAAGCTGTGAGTGGTTGCCACTCAAAACTGGGTGGTACCGCGGATACACATTCGTCCCTGTCATATTATGGCAGGGATTTTCTATAGCTTTTAAAGAACAACCAAGAACTAAGGTCGCAGGTGAATTTAGAGATATTGATGCAGACGGAGCGAAAGCGAGGTCTACGTTCCTACCAAAGGAGGGTGACATGAAGCAATCTTTTGAGACCAGTAAATTGTACTATGGTTTTCCCATTTTTATCTTGGGTTACCAGGATCAGACACATGGTTATAATGTGACGACTTGTAGTTCTTCCTATAGTCTAGGAGATTGGCTAGTCATGGGGGTTGGTAGCGAGGAAATGCGGCAGACCAGATTAAACATTATCAGAAATTTACGGTTAATATCCCTGATGAAAACCTAATGCTAGAGATGGAACAGGCTGGTTTTATTAGTCATCGTGAAAAGATTGCTAAACTTGGCCTAGATTTCCAACCTTCTAAACTGACACAAGCACCTATCTTGGATGCTTGTCCAGTCGTTCTGGATTGTAAGGTCGACAGAATTATTGATGAAGATGGTATCTGTCATATCTTTGCTAAGATTCTAGACCGTCTGGCTGAATCTGATTTGTTAGATGATAGGGGACATTTTAAAAATGACCGCTTTGCACCGACTTACTTTATGGGAGATAGTCATAAGCGTGTCTATCGCTATCTAGATGACCGAATCGACCCCATGGGAAGCTTCATCAAGAAAGCGAGGAAGAAGGATGACAAGAGCTGAATTACCAGAACAAATCGAAACAGACCGTCTTCTTTTACGAGTCCGAACAGTAGCGGATGCCGAAGATATCTTTGATTTTGCCAGTCGTCCAGAAGTCTCTTATCCAGCAGGCTTTCCACCCGTTAAGACCTTGGAAGATGAGATCTATTACCTAGAGCATATCCTTCCCGATCGGAATGAAAAGGACAATCTTCCAGCTGGTTACGGCATTGTGGTCAAAGGGACTGATAAAGTGATCGGTTCTGTTGATTTCAACCATAGACACGAAGATGATGTACTGGAAATTGGCTATACCTTGCACCCAGACTATTGGGGCCGAAGCTATGTGCCAGAAGCGGCGCGTGCTTTGATTGACCTAGGATTTAAGGATTTGGGTCTTCACAAGATTGAGCTGACATGTTTGGCTACAATGTCCAAAGTCAACGCATCGCTGAGAAGCTTGGTTTTACCCTCGAAGCTTGTATAAGGGACCGCAAAGATGCCCAAGGAAATCGCTGTGACAGTTTGATGTATGGCTTGTTGAAGAGTGAGTGGGAAGTAATGATAGATGGCTAAAAAGAAAAATCGACAAAAAGAATTTAAGCGTAAGCAAAAATTGATGATAAAAGTTGTTTCTGAAGAAGAAATTGCATTGACAGAATCACTTGGGTATCAACCTGTCTTTGTAGAACGTCGGAAAATTCAAAATTTTGATGAACAAAACATAGCAATGATGCAATATTTTTATGAATATGGGGTTTATCCGGATGTTCAGGAAATCAATTCCAAATTGGGAACCGGGACTTTTGATTGGAATCAAGATCATGCTTTATTCAGAGAAGCTATGTATACTCCAAATAAACAAAAGAGAAATAAACTGTTAAAACAAGTTTTAAAGCTTAACCCAGATTATTTTGCTGCCGAGTATCATCTTTTTCTTTCGACTGTTCAAGACATTGACTTACCAACTTTTAAAAGAGTATTGGAATTTGAAACTCTGGTTTTAGAAAAATGGAAAATCAATGGGTATAACAATTGGAACTCCTTTGAAGCACGCCCGATCCTAACTGCTCTTATGTTTCTGATTGAATATTATATGGCGGAAAGATTTTATTATAAGGCTTTGGAAATGGTTAACTTATACTTAAGTAAACAACCAGAGCGATTCCCTCCTAACTTTGTTTTCTGTATGCTCTCTCTCTATATCATATCACTGGACAAGAATCTAAAGTTGAACGGTTCTATCAGGAAGAACTGAATCAAGGAATACGTAGTGATACTGTGTTGATACATGCTATTATTTCTGCTTTCTCTAGAGGAAAGGTTGAAGAGGCAAGTAAATTATTTGCAAAACTTGTGGAAATCAACGATGATGCTGTTGACTATTTTATAGATGAAGATTGGCCCTTTAAGATTCCTGAAATAGAAGAACTGGAATGTTATTACCCAAATTCAGTCGAATCGCTACAAGCTAGCCTGTATCCTATGTCTGATTATTTACAGGAAAATATTATTTTGACAGATTTTTTGACAAATGAAGCAGAGAAATTTTGCTCTAAATCAAGAATCACTAGCCCTCCTGATTTAGCGAAAAACTTATCTACGGTAACTAACTGGTTCTCGTTTATGCGAGAAGAGAAAATGAAGGGAATTCGGATGGATATTGTCCGCATTTTTGTTGAAAATGGAATTCAAACGTCTGCTGACTTTAAAAATTGGACAGAAAAAGAAATCCTCGCTTTGAAGGGAATTGGTCCTGTTACCGTTCAGAAGCTAAAGGAAAATGGGATAAGGTTTAAAAAAGATAATTAATTATTTATTGATAAAAATTTAAATAAACAATAGAAATAACTAGAAAGGACACACACATGTCTAAAGAACTTTCACCTAAATACAATCCAGCCGAGGTTGAGGCTGGTCGTTACCAAAAATGGCTTGACGAAGATGTTTTCAAGCCTTCTGGCGATAAAAAGGCTAAGCCTTATTCAATCGTCATTCCACCACCAAACGTAACTGGGAAACTTCACCTTGGTCACGCTTGGGATACAACTTTGCAAGATATCATTATCCGTCAAAAACGAATGCAAGGTTTCGACACGCTTTGGCTTCCTGGTATGGACCATGCTGGGATTGCTACTCAAGCTAAAGTAGAAGCGCGTTTGGCTGAGGACGGCATCTCTCGCTATGACCTGGGTCGTGAAAAATTCCTTGATAAAGTCTGGGAATGGAAAGACGAGTATGCGACGACTATCAAGCAACAATGGGGCAAGATGGGGCTCTCGGTAGACTACTCTCGTGAGCGTTTCACTCTTGACGAAGGTCTTTCAAAGCGGTTCGTAAAGTCTTTGTAGAGCTTTACAAAAAAGGTTGGATTTACCGTGGTGAATTTATCATCAACTGGGATCCAAAAGCTCGTACAGCCCTTTCTGATATCGAGGTTATTCACAAGGATGTCGAAGGTGCCTTCTACCACATGAACTACATGTTGGAAGACGGTTCACGTGCCCTTGAAGTAGCAACGACACGTCCTGAGACTATGTTTGGGGATACTGCCGTAGCGGTTAACCCAAATGATGACCGTTATAAAGACTTGATTGGTAAAAATGTTATCTTGCCAATCTTGAACAAGCCAATCCCAATCGTTGGTGATGAACACGCAGACCCTGAATTTGGTACTGGTGTGGTTAAAATCACTCCTGCCCATGACCCTAATGACTTCTTGGTTGGACAACGTCATAACTTGCCACAAGTCAACGTTATGAACGATGATGGTACTATGAATGAATTGGCTGGCGAATTCAACGGCATGGACCGCTTTGAAGCTCGTAAGGCTGTTATCAAGAAGTTAGAAGAAATTGGTGCCCTTGTTAAGATTGAGAAGATGACCCACTCAGTTGGTCACTCAGAGCGTACAGGGGTTATGGTTGAGCCACGCTTGTCTACACAATGGTTCGTTAAGATGGATCAATTGGCGAAAAATGCTATCGCAAACCAAGACACAGATGATAAGGTAGAATTCTACCCACCTCGTTTCAACGACACCTTCCTTCAGTGGATGGAAAATGTCCATGACTGGGTAATTTCTCGTCAGCTCTGGTGGGGTCACCAAATCCCTGCTTGGTACAATGCTGAGGGTGAAATGTACGTTGGCGAAGAAGCACCAGAAGGTGACGGATGGAAACAAGACGAAGATGTCTTGGATACTTGGTTCAGTTCTGCCCTCTGGCCATTCTCAACTATGGGTTGGCCTGACGTGGAAGCAGAAGACTTCAAACGTTACTTCCCAACTTCAACCTTGGTAACAGGTTACGATATCATCTTCTTCTGGGTGTCTCGTATGATCTTCCAATCATTGGAATTCACAGGACGCCAACCATTTAAGAATGTCCTTATCCACGGCCTTATCCGTGACGAGCAAGGACGCAAGATGTCGAAATCTCTTGGTAACGGTATCGACCCAATGGATGTTATCGAGAAATATGGTGCCGATGCCCTCCGTTGGTTCCTTTCAAACGGTTCTGCACCAGGTCAAGACGTGCGCTTCTCTTACGAGAAAATGGATGCTTCATGGAACTTCATTAACAAGATTTGGAACATCTCGCGCTACATCCTCATGAACAATGAAGGGTTGACCTTGGATGCGGCACGTGAAAATGTAGCTAAAGTGGCTGCTGGTCAAGCAGGTAACGTTACAGACCGTTGGATTCTCCATAACCTCAACGAAACTATCGGAAAAGTCACTGAAAACTTTGACAAGTTCGAATTCGGTGTGGCTGGCCACATCCTCTACAACTTCATCTGGGATGAGTTTGCGGACTGGTATGTTGAGTTGACTAAGGAAGTGCTTTACAGTGATAACGAGGACGAAAAAGTCATCACACGTTCTGTTCTTCTTTACACCTTGGATCAAATCTTGCGTCTCCTTCACCCAATCATGCCATTTGTGACCGAAGAAATCTATGGTCAAATCTCTGAAGGAACGATCGTGACTGCTGAATACCCAGTGGTTCGTCCAGAATTTGAAAATGAAGAAGCGGCAGCCGGTGTTGAAGCGCTTAAAGACGTGATTCGTTCAGTCCGTAACTCACGTGCAGAAGTGAACGTAGCACCAAGCAAGCCAATCACCATCTTGATTAAGACAAGCGACAGCAAGCTCGATGCCTTCTTCAATGACAACGTCAACTACATCAAACGCTTTACAAACCCAGAACACTTGGAAATTGCAGCAGATGTCGAAGTTCCTGACTTGGTTATGTCAAGCATTATCACAGGCGCAGAAATCTACTTGCCACTCGCTGACCTTCTCAATGTCGAAGAAGAATTGGCCCGTCTTGAAAAAGAATTGGCTAAATGGCAAAAAGAACTGGACATGGTTGGCAAGAAGCTCTCTAACGAACGCTTCGTAGCCAATGCCAAACCAGAAGTCGTCCAAAAAGAACGCGACAAACAAGAAGATTACCAAGCTAAATATGATGCAACAGTTGTACGTATTGAAGAAATGAAGAAGTTGGTGAAATAACCAAAGAGACACGGCGGAATGCCGCGTTTTTTTGGTATAATGAAGGTAGATTATAAATTAAAGGTGGAAAAAATGGGTAAAATTTTTATTGCACATGCTTGGTCAAATGATGAAAATTACAATCAGAAACAATTAGATTTTATACGAAAATTGGAACTTGAATTACAAGACAATAATTTAGAAGTTATTTATGATGGGAATAATGTAGATAAAAAAGGTCTAAATTCATTTATGAGAGAAAATATTAAGAATTGTGACGTTATTTTAGCTATTTGTGATGAAATCTACTTACAAAAATCTGATAATGAAGATACTGGAGTTTACTATGAACTACAGGAATAGCCGAACACAAATTTTTAGATAAAGTAATACCTATAAAAATTGCACAATGTAAACTACCATATCTTTTTGGTTCTCTAGAATATGAATCTTTTCAAAATGAATTTGATAATATGGTAATTGATTCTACTGATGCTCTTAAGAAATTATTTGTTCGGTTATCAAAAAAACTTTCAATGCCTACTCTATGTCCAAATGATTCCTTAAAACCAGATGTAATGGCTAAGATAAACTCTCTGGATTTAATAGCAAATATTTTAAGCGCGGATTCAAAACTGTCAGATTTTTATACCTATCCTGAGTTCAGAATAGATGAAACTAATGGTCTGAAATATGAATCATTAAAAAAATTAATAAAAAAACAGTTCTATTTAAATAAAATTTATATTATTGGTGATAGACAAAGTGGAAAAACTTCATTTGCTAAAAAATTATTTGGCGATATCTATAACAATGACTTTCAACCAGTTCTCTTAGAAAAGAAGGATATTAACTCTCAAAATATTGATAAAGCTGTGAGGAATAAATATATCGATACATATACTACCACTCACAAAAATGAAAAGAAGAATATAGTCTTAATTGTTGATGATTTTCATAAGATTCCTCAGAGATTTCAAATTGCGATAAAAAAAACTGAAGGCTATGCGGGAGTAGTTTTAATTATTGATGATATATATGATATTACTTCAAGAGATTTTGCGTTCTCAAGATTTACAATAATGCCATTGAAACCAACGTTAAGGAATGAACTAATAGGCAAAATAATTGATTCTCAACCTGATTCTAAATCCCTAACTAAAAATGATAGATGGAAGAAAATTGATGAAAGTTCTAATTTAATCAATGTTAGTTTAGGTTTAGATAGAGGTTATATAAATGGTATAATGCCAGCATTTCCTTTGTATATTTTAATCATTTTAGGTGCACACACAAATTCTAGTAGTAGACTCGACTCACCGATGTCTTCATATGGACATTGTTATCAATTACTAATCGGCTTGGCATTTCAAAGTTGTGGAATTAACAACGATCGTATCGAATCGTATATGAATTTCCTTTCATATTTTTCCATGTATCTATTTAGAAATAAAACGTTCTTGGTTACAACAAAAGAATTTGAACAATTTTTGAAAGAGTATCAAGCCGATTATACGATTTTTGATTTGGATCAATACATAAATCAATTGAGGGAGACTGGAATAATAAGAAAAAATAACTCATCAAATTATGGTTTTTGCTATGAATATCTTTACTACTTCTTTTTAGGTAAATTTTTATCTGAGCATTTTGATGAGTATATAGAAGAAATTAGCTGTATTATATCTAATTTGGATATAGAAGAAAATGGTCATATTAGTATTTTTCTTGCACACCATAGTAAAGATTATCGCTTAATTCAGATGTTGGATAGCAGATTGGAATGCACTTTTAGTACTTTTAAAGAAGCTAAATTAAATTCCGAAGAATTAGGAGATTTTGACAAACAAGTTAGAGAGTTGTCAGATAATATAGAGTTCAAAATAGGGAATCACAGTGAAGAAAGAAGAAGTCGGTTAGAACGTCAGGATAAATTTGAGGCTAGTTCTTATCAGGAAATAGAGGAAGTACATAAGGATGCGAAAAAAGAAGAGTCAAGACAAAACGAAGTAAGGTGTGCAATTCAGACAGTAGAAGTTATCGGTGTAATATTAAAAAATAGATATGGCTCAATAAAAAATAAAGATTTTGATAAAATCTTAAAGAATACAGTTGATGCTAATTTGAGACTCCTTACTTCATTTATCAAAATTGTATCAAATCAGGAATTTATATCTTTACTAGAGAATTTTATCTCAAATGAAATAACTTCTGAAAATGTTGATAGTGTAAAACTAAAAAAAGAAATACATGGTATGCTTGTAAGCATGAATTTCGCAACCATATATGCAATTATTCTAAAAACCATTTCCTCAATTGGTTCTGAATATATTTCTCGCTATTTTTCAAAATTATCTAATAATAGTACTGCAAATCCGAGCTATATATTAATTAAGAGAGGATTAGAAATGCAATATGAAAAGCAATTTGCAGAAGATGATATTTTAAAAGAAATAAACGATACAGAAATGTCACACTTAGCTCGAACCATTTTAAATTTATTGGTCGTTAATCATATATCTACCCATTACTTTAATTTTAAAGAGAAATCTCGGATAGAAAAAAAATTTGGATTTCGTCCTAATACGATACTAAAACGAGAACAACAGATAAAATCGTTAGAAAGCAGGTAACTACATGACAAATTCTGTAAGTTCGAACCGCTCTGAAAAGTACAACATTGCAGCTTTCTTCTCAGGTGTAGGGGGAATTGAGTTGGGATTTGAACAAACCAATGAATATGATAGGTATGGTTGTCAGTCTGATTGTTTAAATGATTCAAATTTATATTTTGATAATCGTGAAACCTTATCCGCCCCTATGTATGTGGTGACATAAGAATTTTTTATGACAACTTCTTTGAATAGTCTCTTATTTTGAAAAAATAGAATTTTTTTGGCTGTAAAATGAAATTGTGATTAAGATAAATATTTGACTATTTTTTACAAGCCCAACTTTCAGTGTTGAGCTTGTTTTTTCATATTCAAAAAGGTTAGTATAGGGCTCTTAATTTTTCAAAAGAATTTACTGAAAACTCTTGAAATTCAAGAAAAAAGGAGTAGACTAATAGGTGATTAAACCTAGGAGGCAAGTCGTGAAATACTACGTTCAATTCATGTTGATTTGTTTATTTGCCGTTATTGGTGAAGCCATTTCAACATTCTTCAAATTACCTATTCCTGGAAGCATTATTGGCCTATTCTTGCTTCTTATTGCTCTTCAGCTTAAGTGGATTCGTCTACGTCATATTCATGCAGTAGCAGAGTTTTTAATTGCCAATATGACTATTCTATTTTTGCCAGCAGGTGTCGGTATTATGGAACGATGGAATGCTATTTCAGCGAATATTGTCCCTATTATTTTGATTATTATGGGAGCTTTGGTTCTTAACATTGTGGTGATTGCAGTAGTTGTCGGTTTCATCAAAAAACATTTTGAAGGTGATTACGAGGAGGTTAAACGTGGCTAATTTTTTTAATACACCCTTGTTTGGGCTAACACTTTCTGTACTAGCTTACACAATAGGGCTTTGATTTATCGCCGTTTTCCTAATCCTTTGACAACGCCTCTTCTTGTATCGACTGCCTTGATTATCGTCATTTTGCACTATACAGGTATTTCCTACAAGGATTACTATGTAGGTGGTTCTTATCTTAACAGTTTGATTATTCCTTCAACAGTCGCGCTAGCAGTTCCTTTTTATAAGAATCTACACCTCATGCGCCATCACTATAAGAGTATTCTAATTGGATCAACTGTTGCCTGTGTTCTAAATACGAGTTATACGGCTTTGATTGCTAAGCTTTTTGGGATGGATTATTTCTTAGCCATCTCTCTCTTTCCTAAGTCTGTAACAACTGCCATGGCTGTAGGGATTTCGGAAAAAATGCAGGGGATTACGACAGTAACCTTGGTCGTCGTTGTTATTACGGGAATTTTAACCTCAGTTTTAGGTCCTGTCTTTTTAAAAATGATTGGCATTAAAGACCCAGTTGCTATCGGACTTTCACTAGGAGGGACCGGACACGCTGTAGGTACAGGAACTGCCTTCAGATATGGTCAAGTTGCAGGTGCTATGGGCGGTCTTTCAATCGCTGTGACAGGGATTCTATATGTCTTTATTAGTCCTATTGTGGCAAGTTTGATTCTGAAATAAAAAATTAAGGTTTGGATAGGTTTTCCAAGCCTTTTTAGCTGTGAAAAACAAGCAAAATCTGACCTTTTATGTTATAATTAAGGTTATGAATTATGGAGATTATATCTGGGATTTGGGTGGTACCTTGTTGGATAATTACCAGGTATCAACCCAAGCCTTTCTAGCAACTTTAGAACAATTTGAGCGTACAGCAGAACCTCAAGCAGTCTATGATGCCCTTAAGTTATCAACGAGCACTGCCATTGATATGTTTGCGCCTGATATAGCTGATTTTCGAACCCTATATAAGCAGGAGGAAGCCAAGCATTTACAGGAACCTGTTCTTTTTGAAGGTGCTAAGGCTGTCCTAGCTAAGATTGTGGCTAAGGGTGGGCGTAATTTTTGGTTAGCCACCGTAATCACTTGGTGCTAGAAATCCTTGACAAAGCAGAAATTGCCTCTTATTTTACAGAGGTTGTAACTTCTGTAAATGGCTTTGCTAGAAAGCCGAGTCCAGATAGTTTCCTTTATTTAATTAACAAATACGATATTAAACACGGCTTGGTCATTGGTGACCGCCAGATAGATATAGAGGCAGGAAAAGCAGCAGGTCTGGATACCTTGCTTGTTGATGGCCATAAATCATTATTGGAGATTGTGACATAAATGACTGATGAATTAAAAAATCTTGAAGAAAAAGCGCAAGAATATGATGCCAGCCAGATTCAAGTCCTAGAGGGCCTTGAAGCGGTACGTATGCGTCCAGGTATGTATATTGGATCAACCTCAAAAGAAGGGTTGCATCATTTGGTATGGGAGATTGTCGATAACTCAATCGATGAGGCCTTGGCCGGTTTCGCCACTCATATTCAGGTCTTTATTGAGCCGGACAATTCTATCACGGTTGTCGATGATGGTCGTGGTATTCCAGTCGATATCCAAGAGAAAACTGGCCGTCCTGCAGTTGAAACTGTCTTTACGGTCCTTCACGCTGGTGGTAAATTCGGCGGAGGCGGTTATAAGGTCTCTGGTGGATTGCACGGGGTTGGTTCTTCGGTCGTTAATGCCCTCTCAACACAACTTGATGTTAAGGTTTATAAAAATGGACATATCCACTTCCAAGAGTACAAACGTGGGGTAGTGGTGGCAGATTTAGCAGTAATTGGTGAAACAGAGAAACATGGTACGACTGTTCACTTTACGCCAGACCCAGAGATTTCCAAGAAACAACCGAGTTTGACTTTGGAAAATTGGCTAAACGTATCCAAGAGCTAGCCTTTTTGAACAAGGGGCTCCGTATCTCTATCACAGATAAGCGTGAGGGTCTCGAACAAGAGAAACATTATCACTACGAAGGTGGTATCACGTCTTATGTGAAATACATCAATGAAAACAAGGATGTTATCTTTGACGAACCTATCTACACTGATGGTGAGATGGATGGTATTTCAGTTGAAGTTGCTATGCAATACACGACTGGTTATCATGAAACAGTGATGAGTTTTGCCAACAACATTCACACCCATGAAGGTGGTACTCACGAACAAGGTTTCCGTACAGCCTTAACGCGTGTCATTAATGACTATGCGCGTCAGAATAAGATTCTCAAAGAAAAAGATGATAATTTGACTGGGGATGATGTTCGTGAAGGGTTGACTGCTATCATCTCTGTCAAGCATCCAAACCCACAGTTTGAAGGTCAAACCAAGACCAAGCTTGGAAACTCTGAAGTGGTTAAGATTACCAATCGTCTCTTCAGTGAAGCTCTAAGTCGCTTCCTCTTGGAAAATCCCGCCATCGCTAAGAAGATTGTTGAAAAAGGGATTTTGGCCTCTAAGGCCCGTATCGCCGCCAAGCGTGCTCGTGAAGTGACCCGTAAGAAGTCAGGTCTTGAAATTTCTAACCTTCCAGGGAAGTTGGCAGACTGTTCATCGAATAATGCCGAAATGAATGAACTTTTCATTGTCGAAGGGGACTCAGCCGGTGGTTCTGCTAAATCAGGTCGTAACCGTGAATTCCAAGCTATTCTTCCGATTCGAGGTAAGATTTTGAACGTTGAAAAGGCTAGCATGGATAAGATTCTAGCCAATGAAGAAATTCGTTCTCTCTTCACAGCTATGGGAACAGGTTTTGGAGCTGAATTTGATGTCAGCAAGGCACGTTACCACAAGTTGGTCATCATGACCGATGCCGATGTCGATGGGGCTCACATCCGTACCCTGCTTCTGACTTTGATTTACCGCTTTATGCGTCCAGTCTTGGAATCAGGTTATGTCTACATTGCACAACCACCAATTTATGGGGTTAAGGTTGGTTCTGAGATTAAAGAATATATCCAACCTGGTGCAGATCAAGAAGACAAATTGCGTGCTGCACTTGAAAAGTATAGTGTGGGACGTTCAAAACCTACGGTACAACGTTATAAAGGTTTGGGTGAAATGGATGACCACCAACTTTGGGAAACTACCATGGACCCTGAAAATCGTTTGATGGCACGTGTTTCTGTGGACGATGCTGCGGAGGCAGATAAGATTTTCGATATGCTGATGGGAGACAAGGTTGAACCTCGCCGCGAATTTATCGAAGAAAATGCCGTTTACAGTACTCTAGATATCTAATATTCTTTTAAAAAAGGATGCAATGCTAGGATAACTATGATATAATCGTAATGTTATTCTACATTTATGAACATAATAGACGATTAAGGAGAAACTATGTCTAGCGGAATTGTTTTACTGATTGTAGTGGTAGTTATACTCGTAATTATCGCTTACTTAATCGGTATTCTTATTAGAAAACGAAATGATTCGCGGATTGCAGAGCTTGAAGAGCGCAAGCAAAGCTTGTTTGACTTGCCAGTTAATGAAGAAATTGAAGAAGTCAAAAAGCTTCACTTGATTGGACAAAGTCAAACAACCTTCCGTGAATGGAATCAGAAATGGGTAGATATCTCAACAAACTCATTTACAGATATTGAGAATCATATTTTCGAAGCTGAAAATATGAATGATACTTTCCATTTCTTCAAGGCTAGTGGTGAAATCAATAACATTGAGAGTCAGTTGGATCTTGTGGAAGAAGACATCAAGTCTATTCGCGAAGCGCTCTCAACCTTGAAAGAACAAGAAGAAAAGAACAGTGCTCGCGTTAAGCATGCATTAGACTTGTACGAAGAGTTGCAAAACTCAATCGAGGAAAACTCTGATAATTTCGGTTCTACCATGACCGAAATCAATAAACAGCTTAAAAACATTGAAGCTGAGTTTGCAGAATTCGTGACGCTTAACTCATCAGGTGACCCTATTGAGGCATCAAGTATTTTGGATCGTGCAGAAGAACACACTATTGCATTGGGTCAAATTTCAGAGAAGATTCCTGCGATTGTAGCTAAGTTGGAAGATGATTTCCCAGATCAGTTAGATGATTTGGAATCTGGCTATCGCAAGTTGATTGAGCAAAATTATCACTTCCCTGAAAAAAATATCGAACGTCGCTTCCAAGAAATTCGTGAAGCTATCCGTTCTAACTCAAGTGAATTGGTTTCTCTTGATTTGGACCGTGCGGAAGAAGAAAACGTTGAGATTCAAGATAAAATTAACAACTTGTATAGTATTTTCGAACGTGAAATTGCCTCATACAAGGTTGTTAAGCGTCATAAGAAAATCTTGCCAGACTATCTTAAACACGCTAAAGAAAACAACAAGAAACTTCAAGAAGAGCTTGAGCGTCTCATGTTGACTTATATCTTCGATGAAACTTATGCAGCAGATGTTCGTAGCTTTGCATCTGATATTTCAGGTGTGGAGACAGCTGTTCTTCCAACTCTTGAAAACTTTGAAACTCAGGTGAAACCTTTCTCAGAACTTGAAAAGATCTTTGAAAAGAGTCTCAATACCTTGTCTGCTGTTGAAAATGGTCAGGTTGAGGTCTTTGAAAATCTTCAGGCTATTGAGAAAAACGAAGCTAAGGCACGTGAAGAGCTTGATATTTATGTTAATAAATTGCATGTTATCAAGCGTTACATGGAAAAACGTAACCTGCCAGGTATTCCTCAATCCTTCTTGAGTGTCTTCTTCTCAACAAGTGCTCAAATTGAGGCACTTATGGATGAACTCAGCCGTGGACGTATCAATATCGATGCGGTAATGCGTTTGACAGAAACATCTAAAAATGCCATTGATCATTTGGAAGAGACTGCCTACTTGGTTGTTCAAAATGCAACCTTGACTGAGCAACTCTTGCAATACTCAAACCGCTACCGTTCATTTGAACCTGCTGTTCAAGCAGCTTTGAGCATGCGCTTAAGTTGTTTGAAGTTGATCATGATTATGATGCATCTTTGGAAGAAATCTCTTATGCCTTGGAAACAGTTGAACCAGGTGTGACAGATCGTTTTGTATCATCTTACGAGAAGACACGCGAACAAATCCGTATGTAAGAGAAAGATTCTGGACTAGGGTCCAGAATTTTTTGTAAGGTCCGTTTTTCATTTCATGTTAAAATTAAATCTAGTGAAGGCTTAGATAGGCATCAAAGAATCGAGGTAATTATGTCAGAAGTTAAAGGTTTATTAGTTATGGACGTAGATTCAACGCTAGTCCAAGAAGAAGTTATCGATTTATTGGGAGAAGAAGCAGGCGTTGGTCAAGAAGTTGCTGAAATCACAGAGCGTGCCATGCGTGGAGAATTGGATTTTAGACAGGCCTTGAATGAGCGTGTGGCGACCCTCGAGGGATTGCCAGAGAGTATATTTGATAAGGTCTATGCTCGTATTCATTTCAACAAAGGAGCCAAGGAGCTGGTGGATGAACTTCACGCTCGTGGCTTTAAGGTAGGCTTGGTTTCTGGAGGCTTCCATGAAACTGTTGATAGACTAGCAGCTGAAGCAGGAATCGATTATGTCAAGGCTAATCACTAGAGGTGGTTGATGGTGTCTTAACTGGTAAGGTTTATGGTGAGATTGTTACCAAAGATGTCAAGGTAGCCAAACTCAAGGATTGGGCAGCAGAAAATGGTCTCGAACTCTCACAAACCATTGCAATGGGTGACGGTGCCAATGATTTGCCTATGATTAAGTCAGCTGGCATTGGTATCGCCTTTTGTGCCAAACCTATTGTCCGTGAACAAGCTCCCTACCAAATTACAGAACCAGACTTGTATAAGGTAATCGAGATTTTGGATGAGGTTAAGAAATAGTAGATATATAAATAGTCCTTTGGATGATTCCAAAGGACTATTTGTATACCAAAAAAGCACCGATTCGGTGCCACTTTCTCAAGTTGAATACGGACTAAGCCTTATTTTAACTTTGCTGTATTGTTTCGAATGGTTTCAAACCGTCTTTATTATATAGCTTTGTAACCAATATGTCAATATACTACAGAGTAAGGTAATAAAAAATTATTTTCTTAATCATAAGACTTTAACTCTGTACTATTAAATAAGTAGTTCTATCAGGTGTTGAAATGTTCTTTAATAAGTGTATAATATTTTCTATAAATTAAGATTTTTCAAATAAGGAGAAAAGCATGACTAAGCCATACTCAATTGGACTTGATATTGGGACGAATAGTGTTGGATGGGCTGTAATAACTGATGATTACAAGGTTCCATCTAAAAAAATGAAAGTCTTAGGAAATACGAGTAAAAAGTATATCAAAAAGAACTTGTTAGGTGCATTACTCTTTGACTCTGGAATCACAGCAGAGGGAAGAAGATTGAAACGTACTGCAAGAAGACGTTATACTAGACGCCGTAATCGTATCCTTTATTTACAGGAAATTTTTAGCACAGAGATGGCTACATTAGATGATGCTTTCTTTCAAAGACTTGACGATTCATTTTTAGTTCCTGATGATAAACGTGATAGTAAGTATCCGATATTTGGAAACTTAGTAGAAGAAAAAGCCTATCATGATGAATTTCCAACTATCTATCATTTAAGGAAATATTTAGCAGATAGTACTAAAAAAGCAGATTTGCGTCTAGTTTATCTTGCATTGGCTCATATGATTAAATATAGAGGTCACTTCTTAATTGAAGGAGAGTTTAATTCAAAAAATAATGATATTCAGAAGAATTTTCAAGACTTTTTGGACACTTATAATGCTATTTTTGAATCGGATTTATCACTTGAGAACAGTAAACAACTTGAGGAAATTGTTAAAGATAAGATTAGTAAATCAGCAAAGAAAGATCGTATTTTAAAACTCTTTCCTGGGGAGAAGAATTCGGGTATTTTTTCAGAGTTTCTAAAGTTGATTGTAGGAAATCAAGCTGACTTTAAGAAATATTTTAATTTAGACGAAAAAGCCCCCTTACATTTTTCTAAAGAAAGCTATGATGAAGATTTAGAGACTTTGTTAGGTTATATTGGAGATGATTATAGTGATGTCTTTCTCAAAGCAAAGAAACTTTATGATGCTATTCTTTTATCAGGTATTCTGACTGTAACTGATAATGGGACAGAAGCACCTCTTTCTTCTGCTATGATAATGCGATATAAAGAACACGAAGAAGATTTAGCGTTACTAAAGGCATACATAAGAAATATTTCCCTAGAAACATATAATGAAGTATTTAAAGACGACACCAAAAACGGCTATGCTGGTTATATTGATGGAAAAACAAGTCAGGAAGATTTCTATGTACATCTAAAAAAACTATTGGCTGGTCTTGAAGGTGCGGACTATTTTCTTGAAAAAATTGATCGAGAAGACTTTTTAAGAAAGCAACGCACATTTGATAATGGTTCAATACCATATCAGATTCATCTTCAAGAAATGAGAGCAATTCTCGATAAGCAAGCTAAATTTTATCCTTTCTTGGCTAAAAATAAAGAAAGAATCGAGAAGATTTTAACCTTCCGAATTCCTTATTATGTAGGTCCACTTGCGAGAGGGAATAGTGACTTCGCTTGGTCAATAAGAAAACGAAATGAAAAATTACACCTTGGAATTTTGAGGACGTTATTGACAAAGAATCTTCGGCAGAGGCTTTTATTAATCGAATGACTAGTTTTGATTTGTATTTGCCAGAAGAGAAGGTACTTCCAAAGCATAGTCTCTTATACGAAACTTTTAATGTATATAATGAATTAACAAAAGTTAGATTTATTGCCGAAAGTATGAGAGATTATCAATTTTTAGATAGTAAGCAGAAGAAAGATATTGTCCGACTTTATTTTAAAAATAAAAGGAGAGTTACTGATAAGGATATTATTGAATATTTACATGCAATTGATGGATATGATGGAATTGAATTAAAAGGCATAGAGAAACAGTTTAATTCTAGTTTATCTACTTATCACGATCTTTTAAATATTATTAATGATAAAGAGTTTTTGGATGATAGTTCAAATGAAGCGATTATCGAAGAAATTATCCATACTTTGACAATTTTTGAAGATAGAGAGATGATAAAACAACGTCTTTCAAAATTTGAGAATATATTCGATAAATCCGTTTTGAAAAAGTTATCTCGTAGACATTACACTGGCTGGGGTAAGTTATCTGCTAAGCTTATTAATGGTATTCGAGATGAAAAATCTGGTAATACTATTCTTGATTACTTAATTGATGATGGTGTTTCTAACCGTAATTTCATGCAACTTATTCACGATGATGCTCTTTCTTTTAAAAAGAAGATAAAGAAGGCACAAATTATTGGTGACAAAGATAATATTAAACAGGTCGTTCAGGCTTTGCCAGGAAGTCCTGCGATAAAAAAAGGTATTTTACAAAGCATAAAGATTGTAGATGAATTAGTTAAAGTTATGGGAAGAAGACCTGAGTCAATTGTTGTTGAGATGGCTCGTGAAAACCAATATACCAACCAAGGTAAATCTAATTCTCAACAACGCTTGAAACGTTTAGAAGAATCTCTCAAAGAGTTAAGTAGTAAGATACTTAAGGAAAATATTCCTGCAAAACTTTCTAAAATAGACAATAATGCACTTCAAAATGATCGACTTTATTTGTATTATCTTCAAAACGGCAAAGATATGTATACCGGAGAAGAATTAGATATTGATAGATTAAGTAATTATGATATTGATCATATTATTCCTCAAGCTTTTTTGAAAGATAATTCTATTGACAATAAAGTACTTGTTTCATCTGCTAGTAACCGTGGTAAATCAGATGATGTTCCAAGTTTAGAGGTTGTCAAAAAAAGAAAGACACTTTGGTATCAATTATTGAAGTCAAAATTAATTTCTCAACGAAAATTTGATAATCTGACAAAAGCTGAACGGGGAGGTTTGTCACCTGAGGCTAAAGCTGGTTTTATTCAACGCCAGTTGGTAGAAACACGTCAAATAACAAAACATGTAGCTCGTTTACTTGATGAGAGATTTAATAATAAAAAAGATGAAGATAATAAAACGTTACGAACAGTAAAAATCATTACCTTGAAATCTAGCTTAGTTTCTCAATTTCGTAAGGATTTTGAACTTTATAAAGTCCGTGAAATCAACGATTTTCATCATGCTCATGATGCCTATTTGAATGCTGTTGTGGCAAGTGCTTTACTGAAGAAATACCCTAAACTAGAGCCAGAATTTGTGTATGGTGACTACCCAAAATACAATAGTTTTAGAGAAAGAAAGTCAGCTACAGAAAAGGTATATTTCTATTCAAATATCATGAATATCTTTAAAAAATTTATTTCTTTAGCTGATGGTACAGTTATTGAAAGACCACTTATTGAGGTAAATGAGGAGACCGGCGAATCCGTTTGGAATAAAGTGGCAGACCTAAATACTGTTAGAAAAGTTCTTTCATATTCACAGGTTAATATTGTCAAAAAAGTGGAGGAACAAAATCACGGATTGGATAGAGGAAAACCAAAGGGATTGTTTAATGCAAATCTTTCCTCGAAACCAAAACCAAATAGTAAAGAAAATTTAGTAGGTGCTAAAGAGTATCTTGACCCTAAAAAGTATGGGGGGTATGCTGGTATTTCTAATTCATTTGCTGTTCTTGTTAAAGGGACAATTGAAAAAGGTGCAAAGAAAAAAATAACAAATATACTTGAATTTCAAGGTATTTCTATTTTAGATAGGATTACGTATAGAAAAGATAAATTTAATTTTTTACTTGAAAAAGGTTATAAAGATATTGATTTGATTATTGAATTACCTAAATATAGTTTATTTGAACTTTCAGATGGTTCACGACGGATGTTGGCTAGTATTTTGTCAACGAATAATAAGAGGGGAGAGATTCACAAGGGAAATCAAATCTTTATTTCACAGAAGTATGTGAAATTACTTTATCATGCTAAAAGAATAAGCAACACATTTAATGATAATCATAGAAAGTATGTTGAAAATCATAAAAAAGAGTTTGAAGAATTATTTTACTATATTCTTGAATTTAATGAGAATTATGTTGGAGCTAAAAAGAATGGTGAACTCTTAAATCTGCCTTTCAATCATGGCAAAATCATAGTATAGATGAACTCTGTAGTAGTTTTATAGGAACTACCGGAAGTGAAAGAAAGGGACTATTTGAATTAACCTCTCGAGGAGGTGCTGCTGATTTTGACTTTTTAGGTGTTAAAATTCCAAGGTATAGAGATTATACCCCATCATCCTTATTAAAAGATGCTACACTTATTCATCAATCTGTTACAGGTCTCTATGAAACACGAATCGACCTTGGCAAACTAGGAGAGGATTAATGGCGGGTTGGAGAACTATAGTCGTAAACACACATTCTAAACTGTCATATAAGAATAATCATCTTATTTTTAGAAACTCATATAAAACTGAGATGATTCATCTTTCTGAGATTGATATACTTTTATTGGAAACTACTGATATTGTACTGACTACAATGTTAGTGAAGAGATTAGTTGATGAAAATATTCTTGTTATTTTCTGTGATGATAAACGATTGCCGACAGCTTTTGTTACACCGTATTATGCGCGTCATGATTCTAGTCTACAAATAGCTAGACAAATTTCTTGGAAAGAAGATGTAAAATGTGAAGTATGGACTGCTATTATTGCACAAAAGATATTGAATCAATCATACTATTTGGGAGAATGTTCTTTCTTTGAGAAATCTCAATCAATTATGGAGTTATATCATGGTTTAGAACAGTTTGATCCTAGTAATCGTGAGGGTCACTCTGCCAGAATTTATTTTAATACACTTTTCGGTAATGACTTTACTAGGGAAAGTGATAATGATATCAATGCAGCGCTAGATTATGGTTATACTTTATTATTGAGTATGTTTGCACGTGAGGTTGTCGTCTGTGGTTGTATGACACAAATTGGTTTAAAGCATGCTAATCAGTTTAATCAATTTAACCTTGCTAGTGATATTATGGAACCATTTAGACCAATTATAGATAGAATTGTTTATCAAAATCGACATAAGAATTTTGTCAAAATCAAGAAAGAACTCTTTTCGATTTTTTCAGAAACCTATCTCTACAATGGAAAAGAGATGTATTTATCAAACATTGTTAGTGATTATACAAAAAAAGTTATAAAAGTGTTAAATCAGTTAGGTGAGGGAATTCCTGAATTTAGAATATGAGTTACAGATATATGCGAATGATATTAATGTTCGATATGCCAACAGATACTGCTGAAGAGAGGAAAGCGTATCGTAAGTTTAGGAAGTTTCTATTAAGTGAAGGTTTTATTATGCACCAGTATTCGGTTTATAGTAAACTTTTGTTAAACAATACCGCAAATACAGCAATGATTGGACGACTTAAGGCTAATAATCCTAAAAAAGGAAATATAACAATATTAACAGTTACTGAAAAGCAATTTGCTCGTATGATTTATTTGTACGGAGATAAGAACACCAGTGTTGCCAATTCAGACGAAAGGTTAGTGTTCTTAGGAGAAGATTATTGTGATGAAGATTAATTTTTCGCTTTTGGATGAGCCTATGGAGATTAGCCAGGGGACAGTTCTCGTAATTGAGGATGTGAGTGTGTTTGCTCAAATAGTTAAGGAATTCTATCAGTATGATGAACAATCGAATTTAACAATATTTGATAGTAAAATAAGGAGTATAAAGTCCTCTGAATTGCTTTTAATAACAGATATTTTAGGTTACGATATTAATACTTCTCAGGTATTAAAGTTGCTTCACACAGATATTGTAAGCCAGTTGAATGATAAACCAGAAGTTAGATCAGAAATAGATTCTTTGATATCATTAATTACTGATATTATCATGGCAGAGTGTTTAGAAAATGAACTAGATATAGAGTATGATGAGATTACACTTTTAGAACTAATTAAATCGTTAGGTATCAGAATCGAAACTACGTCTTGTACGGTTTTTGAAAAAATATTTGAGATTTTACAGATTTTCAAATATTTAGTTAAAAAGAGAATTTTGGTGTTCGTCAATAGTTTGTCGTATTTTTCTAATGATGAAATTTATCAAATCTTGGAATATACAAAGTTATTACAAGCTGATGTATTATTTTTGGAACCTAGAAAGATTAAAGGTATTCAACAATTTATTTTGGATAAGGATTACATTTTGATGCCTTACAATAACTAGTAATTTGGTAATAAGTATAGATAGTCTTGAGTTATTTCAAGACTATCTTTTAGTATTTAGTAGTTTCTACATGAAGTTGAGTGGAAGAATCATTTTGTTAGAGAGTAGGTTATAAGCTATCTGATAGGTGAGAAGGTAAGTTGATTGGAAAAAGATTTCTAAAATTTTTTCGATATAGCGACAGCTCTATTTGTTAAAACGTTGTTATATAAGGCTTTTTAAGGTATAATAAACATAAAAATGGAATCATTTTGAAGCTGAAGTCAGGCTGAGATGAATAGCGCGATTACGAAATCTGGTAGAGAAAAATGACCTACGAGGTTTTAGAGCTGTGTTGTTTCGAATGGTTCCAAAACCGCTGATAGCTCAAATGATGAAAGTGTTATGTTTTAGAGCTGTGTTGTTTCGAATGGTTCCAAAACGGTTAGTAGCGAGTGCTTTTAGGAGCGTAAGTTTTAGAGCTGTGTTGTTTCGAATGGTTCCAAAACATTACAAAAATTATTGGAGGAAGAAACTAAGTTTTAGAGCTGTGTTGTTTCGAATGGTTCCAAAACCGCTGATAGCTCAAATGATGAAAGTGTTATGTTTTAGAGCTGTGTTGTTTCGAATGGTTCCAAAACGGTTAGTAGCGAGTGCTTTTAGGAGCGTAAGTTTTAGAGCTGTGTTGTTTTCGAATGGTTCCAAAACCTGCAAAGTTACGAAAACGAAGACGTGAACGTTTTTAGAGCTGTGTTGTTTCGAATGGTTCCAAAACAGTCTATGCTATGAGAGTTTATTTTGTTAAGTTTTTAGAGCTGTGTTGTTTCGAATGGTTCCAAAACATAATGAGTTACAGATGTAATAATGATGCGGTTTTTAGAGCTGTGTTGTTTTCGAATGGTTCCAAAACCCAGCCAAGACTTTCTTGTCGTCTTTGATAGGTTTTAGAGCTGTGTTGTTTCGAATGGTTCCAAAACGCAGTCTAATAAATACGCGGTTGTACCAATGTTTTAGAGCTGTGTTGTTTCGAATGGTTCCAAAACTATGGGCACTTTTACTTGACAACTAAGTGAGTTTTAGAGCTGTGTTGTTTCGAATGGTTCCAAAACGGTAGCTGATAGCCTTACATAAATAAAGAAGTTTTAGAGCTGTGTTGTTTCGAATGGTTCCAAAACCCTAACTATGAAGTAACACCTACTCCTTACGTTTTTAGAGCTGTGTTGTTTCGAATGGTTCCAAAACGAGCAAACTTTGGCGTGACGTGCACGTAGAGTTTTAGAGCTGTGTTGTTTCGAATGGTTCCAAAACCAGTGAGTAGTTGCCACGCTCTGCCACGTTGTTTTAGAGCTGTGTTGTTTCGAATGGTTCCAAAACATACGGAGCGATTGATTATGCGAACGCTCTGTTTTAGAGCTGTGTTGTTTCGAATGGTTCCAAAACCGCAGGTAGCGCCTCGGGAGGCGACGGCTCGTTTTAGAGCTGTGTTGTTTCGAATGGTTCCAAAACAACTGCAAATCCATCGATTGAGTAGCCAGTGTTTTAGAGCTGTGTTGTTTCGAATGGTTCCAAAACGAGTAGTAGTAGCGCTTTGGCAGGTGTAATGTTTTAGAGCTGTGTTGTTTTCGAATGGTTCCAAAACCGTGCTATACTTATAGTAGATAAATAAGAAGTTTTTAGAGCTGTGTTGTTTCGAATGGTTCCAAAACCTTAGAAATGCAGTTCTTTGTTGAAATGAAGTTTTAGAGCTGTGTTGTTTCGAATGGTTCCAAAACTTCTAACATGGCGTCTGCAATTAACATAAAGTTTTAGAGCTGTGTTGTTTCGAATGGTTCCAAAACAAGCAAGGCGATAGAACCGTTAATGCTACAGTTTTAGAGCTGTGTTGTTTTCGAATGGTTCCAAAACTGCTGGCTCAGTTTGGGATACCATGAAGAAGTTTTAGAGCTGTGTTGTTTCGAATGGTTCCAAAACGTGTCAATCAACGTTACATAATTTAGGACAGTTTTAGAGCTGTGTTGTTTCGAATGGTTCCAAAACAAATAATTAATTAAATAATCAAGAAGTGGTGTTTTAGAGCTGTGTTGTTTCGAATGGTTCCAAAACCAAAAAACGCACCAGACCCCGTAGAGCTGCGTTTTAGAGCTGTGTTGTTTCGAATGGTTCCAAAACCGGTCTAGGTGCTGAAATCGTGGCAGTCTAGTTTTAGAGCTGTGTTGTTTCGAATGGTTCCAAAACTGAACTAATTAAGACGATTGGAGAACACAAGTTTTAGAGCTGCCTTGTTTCGAATGGTTTCACCCTCTCTTTGTAACGATTTTGGGTTGACTTCTCCTTAAACTCATCCTATCATAGAGGAGTCTAGTATTGAAATGGGGGAAGAGACATGTTATACGAATATCCAGCGATTTCACACGATTGAGGAAGGTTATCAAATTAGTTTTCCTGACTTTGGCCGTAGCATTAGGGCAGATTCTTTGCCTCTTGCCATGACGAAAGCATCTGTGTTTTTATCACATATTATTAAAAGGTATGGAGATAAGCCTTTACCAGAGCCGACTGCGGTTAGCAGTATTCCTAATGAGGAAGAACTCGTCGTTTTGATTCAAACAGAGCTTGATTAAGACTAAAAAACTCTCGGAAGATTAATTCCCGAGAGTTTTAGGTTTTATTGGCCACATAGACGCCCAGGACGACTAAAATGCCTGCAAAAATTTGTAGCTGCGAGAAGGGTTCTCCTAAGACGACAACAGCAGCTAGAATTGAGATAATGGTCGAAATCCCAATAAAGGATGCTGTTCGGTTGACCCCGATATTTGCGATGGCAAAATTTGATAGCAGATAGCCCAGAACACTGCATCCCAAGCCTTGATAAAGGATAGTGATAGTGAATTTTGGATTGCTCACAGGGAGAAGCAAGAGCTCTTTCAAATCACCTGCTAGAAAGCCTTGGCTGAGTGCAAAGAGTCCAAATGTCAGGCAACCACTGGCAAGCATAAAATAGGTAATCTCAAGGCTGGTGAATTGACTTGCCCTTTCAACATCAACGCAATACAGGGCGTAGGAGACGACTGCTAGACCTAGAATCAAGTAGCCCACCAAGGAGAAGTGGGTAGAGCCGCCAGCAGCAAAGACAGCTATGATGATACCGATAAGGGTTGTGATGACACCGACCACTTGCCAACGGCTAGGCCATTCTTTTAAAATTAGGCTGGACATGATAAGGGCAACGACTGGGATACAGGCTAGGAAGGCTCCGCTTTCAGAAGCTGTCGTCATACGAATGCCAATCGTTTCGCAGATAAATAGATAATCGGATTGAGAATGGCAATACGTGTCAGTGGTTTGAGATTTCTACCGTTAATTTTTAGCCGACGTCGGCTGAATAGGAAATAGAGGTTGATAAAAAGGAAGGCGGTGACAAAGCGCCAAGAGATTAAAGTCAGGTCACTGACCTGTGCTGTAATAGATTTGGTAAAGATAAAACTGAGACCAAAGAGAATCTCACAAGTCGCTGCGGCCAAACATCCCAAGATGATTTTATTTTTCATTGTCTCACCTCCTGAATTTGGATTTCCACGCCTATTATAGCACTTTCAGGAAGCGTTTACATCAATCTGAACCTAAAAAATAGACTAGCAGATTAGCTAGCCTATCTTATCTTATTAGTTACCAATTGAGACAGTTCCGTCTGAACCAACTTTGACATTGGTACCGTCTTGGCTGTTAACTTCGACTGAACCATCTTGGCCAACTGTTGCACTGTTACCTTCGCTATCGTTGGCTTCGACAGTATTATTGCCGTTTGTTTTTGCTGAGTTACCGTTTCCGTCGCTCACTTCAGTTGAACCGTCTTTGTTGACTTTTACTGAAGCGCTTGAATCCGTTGAAGAAGATTCTTTGGTTACCTTGCTTGATGATGGTGTTGAAGATGATGAGTCAGTTTTGTCTTTAGAGTTGCCACATGCTGCTAAGGTCAACAAGGCAAGAACTGAGACAGAGGCTAAAGTTAATTTAGAAAATGTTTCCATAATAGTCTCCCTTTTTTCTTAGTAAATTTATTTTAAATGAAAAAAGAAAGATTTAAAAGCGCTTCCAGTTGTTTTTACGCAACTGTAATCCCTTGGTAATATCAGTGTTGTACAAGGCTAATCTATTGGAAAATAAGAGGTAGATTCCTTTACGCTGTTAGGAGGTTTGATAGATATTTCAAATCGTTCAGTCAGGTTGTAAGGCCTCTCTTTGTTATAATAATAGAAAACAGAATGAGGTGACATCATGTATCAAACGACAGTTAAAGGTGATAAACGATTCCATTCGCTTTCAGAGGGCTATGGAGCACCGGTGGAACTTTTTGGCTATACGGAAGATGGGGAAACACCGATGAGCTTGGTCAATATTGCCTTGGCTTCCTGCGTGACCATGTGTCTACAGAGCTATTTTGCCAAGTATCAGGGGATTGAGGAGCTTGCCATTCAGGTTGATTCCAACTATGAAGAAGGACATTTCACACTTGAGATTCAGTTACCTGAGGAACTGATTTTGGAAAATGAGCAAGAACTCTTAACTTTTGTGGATAATTATTGTCGAGTGAAGAAGCTTTTTCGTGAAGATATTCAGGTTGACATCAGCTTAGCAAAATAAGCTTATTATCCTTTATGAACTTCGTGTTATACTAATAGATAAAGACGTGCCATTTCATTGGGAGTGGAATGAGCAGCAATAGGAGGGCTTGCTATGCAAGACAAACTACATGAAATCCGTGTGTTTGAAAATTTTCAAGAAGAAGTATTTGAAGCTGGGCATGTTGTCGTGACAACTAAGGTTGTTGAGAAGTCCCTAAATTACTTTGGTAATGCTCACGGGGGATATTTGTTTACGCTTTGTGATCAGGTTGCAGGGCTGGTGGCTATTTCAACAGGTGACTATGCAGTGACGCTTCAGTCTAATATCAATTATCTCAAGGCAGGGCATTTGTCTGACCAACTCAAAATCGAAGGATTGTGTGTTCATAATGGTAAGACGACTAAGGTGGTTGAAGTTGTCATTACTAATCAGGAAGAGAAATTCTTACAAGGGCTACATTTACCATGTATGTGACAGGCTCGGTCGAGGAATAGAAAAGGAGCGTTTATGTCAGATTTTCAAACCATGGATGACTTTGCGGTCTTTGTTAATGACTACCTGACACCAGACCGATTGAAAGTTCAAGCCTATTCTTATGCGTCAGACCAGCAGGAGCTCTCTCTTCTTGTGACCGTTGATGATTATGAGATGATGTGTCGTTGGCATGCTGTCTGGACTTTTTCAGATTTACACCAGGCCTTCTTTCAGTCTGTAATGGACTTGGATAACAGCTTTTCTATTGATAGTGATAGCTTGGCTATGAAAGTGCGTTTAAGAGATCAAGAGCTCTTGCTTCAAGCAAAGGGGCTTGAGATGGTGGTTGTCGATTTGCCTGAGCCCCTTTTTCGTTTAGCTGATGTGTCTTTTAACGAAGGAGGAAAGCACTTTACCTACCTTTGTGAAGACCAAAGTGTTACAGCAGAAGATTGGGTTTTGGTTCCTATAGGTTCTGGTAATGCTGAAAAAGAAGCATTTGTAGAAAGGATTTCCTATGTCCTAGCGGATGAGGTTCCAGTTGAACTGACAAAACTGAAAAAGGTGATTCAAAAGCTAGATTTAGTAACCGTTCGTTATGATGTGAAGGTTGTTCAAAAGGGATTTTTGAGTTTTTCAGGGATGGCTTTTGAGGGCGAGGAACTAGGTAAGCCAACAGACTTCCTTTGGGTACCCTTTTTGGCAGAACAAGATGATTTGGCTGTTCCTACCTATGGTATTCGGATCAATGATGGCAGTCGCAAGACTTATGTAACGGCCTTGGCTGGTGAGGATGATAGTATGGAAATGATTGCTCTTGCACCAGCTACTTATGCGGTTTTTACACTTAGAGGGCCTGCAACCGCAGCTGTTTGGGAGAGTTTTCATTATGCTAAGAAACACTTTGAAATGATTGATCAGCCAACTGTAGAGGTTTATCCACCAGGGAATCGTCAGGCTGAAGATTATGAAATGGAAGTTTGGATTCCAATAAAGGAGGAAGTATAGATGCGTCTGGATAAGTTTTTGGTTGATTGTGGTGTTGGTAGTCGCAGTCAAGTCAAGACCTTTCTCAAAAAGAAGCAAGTGACCGTAAATGGTCAGGTGGAGACATCACCTAAGACTCAGATTGATGAGAATCAAGACCAGATTGCTTTCAAGGTCAAGCATTAACACACGAGACCTTTGTTTACTATCTGTTAAATAAGCCTCAGGGTGTTATTTCAGCGACGGAGGATGCCCGTCACAAGACAGTACTTGATTTACTGGATGATACAGCACGACATAAGCAGGTCTTTCCTGTTGGTCGTTTGGATATTGATACTCACGGTCTCCTGCTTTTGACTAACAATGGCGATTTAGCTCATGCCATGTTGTCGCCTAAGAAACACGTGGACAAGATTTATCAGGCTAAGGTGGATGGAATCATGGATCAGGAGGATATCCTGGCTTTTGAAAAAGGAATTGAACTCAAAGACCATACTTGCCAACCAGCTAAACTAGAGATTGTATCAGTAGATAGGGCTGTTGGGACTAGCCTAGTTCAGATTACCATTGCTGAAGGGAAATTTCATCAGGTTAAGCGTATGGTAGCTGCTTGTGGTAAGGAAGTGACAGAGTTACAACGCCTAAGTATGGGGCCTTTAAGCCTGCCCAATGATTTAGAAGTCGGTGCTTGGCGACGTTTGACCGAGGAGGAGTTGGAAGCTTTAACGGTTTTTGGAATTCCTTTGGCTTAAGCTAGTCTAAGAGTTGCGAAATAGGCAGATTTTTGTTACTATTATTGTGAAATAATAGAAGAAAAAACGAGGTAAATTCAAGTGGCATTTGGAGATAACGGACCACGTAAGAAATCATTTTTTGAACGTCTAACAGTATTGGTCGTTTTGATTATGCTATTAGTAACAGTTGGGGCATTGATTTTCCAAGCAGTCGCAGCTGTCCTTTAAGACGCTATCAAGCGTTTTTTTGTGTATGTCGGAAATTCTTTCGTTTGTGATTGAATTTGTACATGGCATACAAATCAGAAAGAGAGAAATATAGATGAGTATGTTTTTAGATACAGCCAAGATTAGTGTCAAAGCTGGTCGTGGTGGTGACGGGATGGTTGCCTTCCGTCGTGAGAAATATGTACCTAATGGCGGTCCTTGGGGCGGTGACGGTGGTAAGGGTGGCTCAGTCATTTTCAAGGTTGACGAAGGCTTACGTACCCTTATGGATTTCCGTTATAATCGTAAATTCAAGGCTAAGAATGGCGAAAAAGGGATGACCAAGGGAATGCACGGTCGAGGTGCTGAAGACCTCATCGTTAGCATCCCGCCTGGTACGACAGTTCGTGATGCTGAGACAGGCAAGGTTATTACTGATATGGTTGAGGATGGCCAAGAGTTTGTCATTGCTCACGGTGGACGTGGTGGACGTGGAAATATCCGTTTTGCGACACCTCGTAACCCTGCTCCTGAAATCGCTGAAAATGGTGAGCCAGGAGAAGAACGTGAACTTCAATTGGAATTGAAGATTTTGGCGGATGTTGGTTTGGTTGGTTTCCCATCTGTTGGTAAATCAACAATCCTCAGTGTGGTAACCGCAGCAAAACCAAAGATTGGTGCCTATCACTTACGACAATTGTTCCTAACTTGGGGATGGTTCGTACGAAGTCAGGTGAGAGCTTTGCCATGGCTGACCTTCCAGGATTGATTGAGGGGGCTAGCCAGGGTGTTGGTTTGGGAACACAGTTCCTTCGCCATATTGAGCGTACACGTGTTATCCTTCATGTGATTGATATGTCAGCGAGTGAAGGGCGTGATCCTTACGAGGATTATCTTCAAATTAACAAAGAGTTGGAAACTTACAACCTTCGCTTGATGGAACGTCCACAAATTATTGTGGCTAATAAGATGGACATGCCTGGGGCTGAGGAAAACTTGAAAGAGTTTAAAGAAAAATTGGCTGCTAACTATGATGAATTTGATGAGTTGCCACAAATTTTCCCAATTTCAAGTTTGGCTCACCAAGGTTTGGAAAATCTCTTGGAAGCTACTGCAGAGTTACTTGATGAGACTGATGAATTCTTGCTTTATAGCGAAGACGATATGGAACAAGAAGAAGTGTACTACGGCTTAACGAGGATGAACGTCCATTTGAAATTAGCCGTGATGACGATGCCTCATGGGTACTTTCTGGTGAGAAACTTGAAAAACTCTTTGTCATGACTAACATGGAACGTGACGAATCTATCATGAAATTTGCACGTCAATTGCGTGGTATGGGAGTTGATGAAGCGCTTCGTGAACGTGGTGCTAAGGATGGCGACATCGTTCGTATCGGTAACTTCGAGTTTGAGTTTGTTGATTGACGTTGAAAGACTCTCTAAGTGCTGAAGCACAAGATAGTCTACGGCAGCCGCTATGGCGGACTACCTATCAACCTCACTAACTGTGTGAAGTTGGTGAATATAAAAATATTGAAATAAGAGGTTTACAATGGGAGATAAACCGATATCCTTCAGGGATAAAGATGGAAATTTTGTTTCTGCGGCCGATGTTTGGAATCCAAAGAAACTTGAAGAACTCTTTACGCGCTTAAATCCTAACCGAAAACTCCGTCTTGAGCGTGAGCGCTTGGCAAGGGAAGAAGCAGCAAAACACCCTGAACTAAATGAAGAAACAGAGCAAGTCTAGCACTTGCTCTGTTTTTCTTATCCAAAATGGTAATCAAAAACAGCTACTCTAGCAAGAGTAACTGTTTTGATAATTAGGCGTTTAGAACCTTGTCCAAGAATTCTTTCAAACGTGGGTGTTGTGGGTTATCAAAGATTTGATCTGGAGTACCATCTTCGAGGAACTCACCGTCCGCAGTAAAGATTACTCGGTTGGCAACTTGACGAGCAAATCCCATTTCGTGAGTAACGATAATCATGGTCATACCTTGCTCTGCCAATTCTTTCATAACGTTAAGAACGTCTCCGACCATTTCAGGGTCAAGGGCAGAAGTCGGTTCGTCAAAGAGCATGATATCAGGATTCATTGCCAAACCACGGGCAATTGCCACACGTTGTTTTTGTCCACCTGATAGGCTATCTGGCATTGCATCTGCCTTGTCAGCAAGTCCCACACGATCAAGAAGATCCATAGCTAATTTATCAGCTTCTTCCTTGTTCATACGTCCGAGTTCAACAGGTGCAAATGTCACGTTTTCAAGGACTGTCATATGTGGGAAAAGGTTGAAATGTTGGAAGACCATTCCGATATTTTCACGGGCTTTGTCAAGATTTGTCTTAGAATCTGATAATTCATAGCCATCAACGACTACTTTACCAGATGTCACTGTTTCAAGTAGGTTAAGCGTACGAAGGAAGGTTGATTTACCTGAACCTGAAGGACCGATGATACATACAACGTCACCTTCGTAGAATTTGGCGTCAATGCCTTTAAGGACTTCATTGTCGCCGTATGATTTGTGCAAGTCCTGCACATCGATTTTCAATTCAGCCATTATTTAAGTCTCTTTTCTAGTCGTTTAGCCAATTTCGTCAAGCATGTGATGATGACCAAGTAAAGGATGGCCAAGATTGCATACATACGGAATGATTGGTAGTTACGAGCAATGATGATTTTACCAGTTTGGAAGAGTTCAACCAAACCGATAGCTGATACGATAGTCGTATCTTTCAATGAGATAACAAATTGGTTGATGAAGTTTGGCAACATCAAGCGAACCGCCTGTGGCAAGATAACCTTACGCATTGTTGTATTGTAAGGGACACCCAAGCTTCGACTGGCTTCCATCTGACCAATAGGAACAGCTTCGATACCACCACGTACAATTTCGGCAATGTAAGCACCACCGTTAAGTGAGAGGGCAATTGTCGCTGCCACAAAGTCATTGATTGGTGATTGGTGACCAGTGATATTTTCAATCAAGTTAGGAATACCCCAGTAGATGAAGGCTGCAACAATCATCAATGGGATACCACGAACCACGTCAACAAAGACTTGAGAAATCACGCGGAGTGTCTTGTTTGGTGCAACTGCCATCATACCGAAGATAACACCGATAATCATGGCAATAGCAAATGAAAGAAGGGTCAATCCAAGGGTAATTCCAAGACCTTGGAGAAGTTGTTTGTAGTTGTTTTTAATCAAGCCTACGATGGTTGTTTCATCGGTAGCTTTTTTTGAGCTTCCTTCTTTTGATTTGTTGCTATCAAGGTATTTATTGATAATCTTATCGTAAGTACCATCTTTAACGATAGCAGCCAAACCATTGTTGAACATCTCAATCAACTCAGGGTTAGTGCCTTTTTTAACAGCAAATCCGACTTCACCAGTAGCAATACCTTCAATTGGTGTTGTAAAGTTACGTCCTTGTTGGATAGCGTATAGAAGAACGGCTTCATCATCCATAAGAGCATCGATTGAACCAGAGTTCAAGCTGTCATACATAGTAGAAGCTTCATCGTAAGCACGAACAGTAAAGCCATATTCACCAGCGTGGTCTTCCAACCATGAGTAAGATGACGTACCGTTTTTAGCTCCTACAGTCTTACCTTTAAGATCCTTGTAAGATTTAACCTTACTTCCTTTAGCTACAGCCAAACGAATGTTTGATGTGTAGTAAGGATCAGAAAAGTCAAAGATTTGTTTACGAGCATCAGTGATGGTCATACCAGCCAATACGGCATCAGCTTGGCTAGATTGTACAGCATTAAGTGATGCATCGAAACCAGGGTTTGTCAATTTGACATTGAAGCCTTGGTTTTTAGCAATAGCATTGATGATATCAACATCGATACCTACATATTTACCTGAACCATTTTGGTATTCGAATGGAGCAAAAGATGAGTCCATTGAGATAGTGTAGGTTTCCTTAGCAGGAGTGGCTTTTGCATTAGCATCACCAGTCAATTTAAGATCTGCTGAAGGTTTTGATGAAGAAGATTTTTCTGAGTCACCCAACCATTTGTTCATGATTTTGTCGTAGGTGCCGTCTTCCTTCATTTCCTTAAGAGCTTCGTTGAAGTCTTTGATAAGATTTTCGTGTTTTCCACCTTTTTTAACAGCGAAAGCGAAGCTACCGATAGATTCAGGCTTAATGTTGATAGCATAGTCTTTTCCTTGACCAATAGCGTATTTAACAACTGGTGTGTCGTCCATAGCTGCGTCAACAGAACCAGAATCCAAGCTATTGTTCATCAAGTCGCTAGTGTCAAAAGTTTTAACTGTAAAACCATATTTGCTAGCGTTTTTATCAAGCCAAGTTTGAGCAGCGGTACCGTTTTTAACACCGACTGTTTTACCCTTCAATTGTTTGTAGTCGCTGACTTTGTCGCTGCTACGTGTATAGATAACAATTGAAGTGTCGTAATAAGTGTCTGAGAAAGTGAAGACCTTCTTACGTGCATCGGTAACAGTAGTACCGGCCATTAGGGCGTCTGCTTGGCCTGATTGAACAGCGTTAACAGCTGCATCGAAACCAGGGAAGGTTTGGTTAACATCCCAATTTTTACGTTTGGCAACTTCGTTGATGATATCAACGTCGATACCTTTGTAGGTCTGATCAGAATCTTTGAATTCAAATGGGGCATAGGCTGTGTCTGAAACGACTGAAATTGTTTCAGCAGATACCTTAACTCCGAAAACAAAGAAAACTGACATGGCACTCAAGAAGAGTGTCAGAAGTTTTTCTTCATTATAAAAAGTCTCCTTTATAAAATACCTTCCTATTCTATCAAAAAAAGGTCTTGTTATCAAACTTCTTGGAGTTTGATGTTAGGAAATGTAACAAGGTTCGTTAGCTATGAGAGCTATCTGAGAAGAAGTTGACAAGCTTGTGTCAATTAGTTACACTGTAATCGAATACATGTAAGATTTGTTACAGGAGCTGAAAAATGAAGAAACGTATGCTTGAGAAATATACTAGCCGATATGATAAAGTTCCAAGTTGGCTGATGATTATGCTGTCCTGTTTTATTGCCTTGGGTTATTTCCTTATAAGTGGATTTCTATCAGGGATTGTTGTGGGAATTCCAATGGCTATTGTTCTTTCGTTCTTAGTATTAAATGGCAACATTCAGTTCCAGGATATACATTCGATTTACTATAAAATATTTTCAACCTTGTATTTTCAGTTGGGAGCCTTTGCCTTTACTGCCTTAGCTATCTTTTTCTGGGTTAAAGTTGTTGAAAAACGTCCCATTCGTACACTGGGATTCTTCAAGGGTCATATTTGGTTGAACCTGCTTAAGGGCTGGGGATTGGGAACCCTGCTCTTGTTAGTTAGTTTCCTTGGGACTTATTTACTTGGAGGGTTAGAATTTGTAAAAGTAGACTTTTCTCAGAGAACCCTCTTATACATACTATCCCTAATCCCTTTCTGGTTTATCCAAGGTGGAACCGAGGAACTGGTGACACGTGGATGGTTACTTCAGACGGTGACTAATAAATTGAACCTTTCCTGGGGAATTGCTATTTCAAGTTCTCTCTTTTCAATATTACACCTAGGAAACCAGGGTGTTACCGCCTTGTCTCTAATCAGTATTGTTCTAGTAGGAGTTCTTTTGGCTCTTTACATGCTCAAGACAGATAATATCTGGGGTGTCGCTGCCCTTCACGGTGCTTGGAACTTTGCGCAAGGGAATCTAGTTGGCGTGGCAGTTAGTGGGCAGAATGCAGGCGGTAGCTTATTGCACTTTCAGGCCAGGTCAGGCGTGCCTGATTGGTTATCAGGTGGAGCCTTTGGTCTGGAAGGGAATATCGTTACCTGTCTCGTTCTCTTGGTAGGGATTATTATCCTTCGTCTACAATTGAAAAAAGAAAACTTTTAAGGCTGAGTTCAAAGACTCGGTCTTTTTACTTCTGTGTTAAAATAGAAGAAAGTTTGGAAAAGGGGAAGAGATGAGAGTTAGACTTGAGCGAGGTATGATTTGTGTCCAAATTGTCTATGGACTTATATTTCTTGTCGCTTCCACCGGTCTATTCTGCTGGTTTCTTTTAGATGATTATCGTTTTGGGAACTTTGTAGATAACTGTGTTGCCTTCTTCATTTTACTAATATTTCTTCATGCTCTGACTAATTTAGTTGACGGTATTGTGAGACTTAAAGGTCATAAAAAAATTTTGGAAATTAACAATGATACCTTTATTTATTATGGAAGGTTATGTGGACGAGTAACCTTTGAGATTCCGCTGTCTGAAATTGACTTGGTTATGAAGGATTGGTCAACGCCAATGGATGATGTCAAACACTCGTCGACTATATACTATATTCTAAAACGTATCGATGATTTCGGAAATATAAGGTCTTGGGAAAGAAAGAGATATAGAGTTTTATACATTTTTTTCAATGATAGTAAAACGGCCTTGAAATATGATAAAACTTGGTTTTCAGACACGAAAAAAGCGAAAATACGTTGCTGAGACAAAAATGATTCACATTCCTATCGCAGAAGGAGAATTTTTCTCCGACCAAGAGATGAATGATTACATAAATGAAAGGAAAAAGAATGATAGATAGAAAAGAAGACAACCAATTCCATTTGGTTTCTAAATATGAACCTTCTGGGGATCAACCTCAGGCCATCGAAGCCTTGGTGGATAATATTGAAGGTGGTGAGAAGGCTCAAATTCTAAAGGGGGCGACAGGGACAGGTAAGACCTATACCATGAGTCAGGTCATCCAGCGCGTCAATAAACCAACCTTGGTTATCGCCCACAATAAAACTTTGGCAGGTCAGCTTTATGGAGAGTTCAAGGAGTTCTTCCCAGACAATGCTGTGGAATACTTCGTTTCCTACTATGATTTCTATCAGCCAGAGGCCTATGTACCCTCATCAGATACCTATATCGAAAAAGATAGCTCTGTAAATGATGAAATTGATAAGCTCCGACACTCAGCAACGTCTGCCCTCCTTGAGCGTAATGATGTTATCGTTGTGGCTTCCGTTTCTTGTATTTACGGTTTGGGTTCGCCAAAAGAATATGCCGATTCAGCGGTTAGTCTTCGTCCAGGCCAAGAGATTTCTCGAGACAAGCTGCTCAATGACCTAGTTGATATCCAGTTTGAGCGAAATGACATTGATTTCCAACGTGGGAAATTCCGTGTACGTGGTGATGTAGTCGAAATTTTCCCGGCTAGCCGTGATGAACATGCCTTTCGTGTCGAATTTTTCGGTGATGAGATTGACCGCATCTGTGAGATTGAAAGTTTGACAGGACGCAATCTCGGCGAGGTTGAGCACCTTGTTCTTTTCCCGGCGACTCACTTTATGACCAATGAAGAGCATATGGAAGAAGCCATCAAGAATATTATGGAAGAAATGGAAGCTCAGGTTAAGCAATTTGAAGCTGAGGGTAAGCTCATCGAGGCTCAACGTATCCGCCAAAGGACAGAATACGATGTTGAAATGCTTCGTGAGATGGGCTACACCAATGGTGTCGAAAACTACTCACGCCATATGGATGGTCGTAAAGAAGGCGAGCCACCGTTCACCTTGCTTGATTTCTTCCCAGAAGATTTCCTCATAATGATTGATGAAAGTCACATGACCATGGGTCAGATTAAGGGAATGTATAACGGGGACCAGGCCCGTAAGAAGATGCTGGTTGATTACGGTTTCCGTTTGCCATCAGCGCTTGATAACCGCCCACTTCGACGTGAAGAATTTGAGAGTCATGTTCATCAGATTATCTATGTGTCTGCCACTCCAGGGGACTATGAGATGGAGCAAACTGAGACTGTCGTTGAGCAAATCATCCGTCCGACAGGGCTCCTTGATCCAGAAGTCGAAGTTCGTCCAACCATGGGACAAATGGATGACCTCCTAGGTGAGATCAATGCCCGTACGGAAAGGCGAGCGTGTCTTTGTAACCACTTTGACTAAGAAGATGGCTGAAGACTTGACTGACTATCTCAAGGAAATGGGTGTCAAGGTCAAATACATGCACTCTGACATTAAGACTTTGGAACGTACTGAGATTATCCGTGACCTACGTTTGGGTGTCTTTGATGTTCTTATCGGTATTAATCTGCTCCGTGAAGGGATTGACGTTCCTGAAGTTAGTCTGGTTGCTATTTTGGATGCTGATAAGGAAGGTTTCCTTCGTAACGAACGTGGACTTATCCAAACGATTGGACGTGCTGCCCGAAACAGCGAAGGGCACGTTATCATGTATGCGGATAAAATTACGGAGTCTATGCAAAAAGCCATGGATGAAACAGCTCGACGTCGTGAAATCCAGATGGCCTATAATAAGGAGCATGGCATTGTTCCACAAACGATTAAGAAAGAAATTCGTGACCTTATTTCGATTACCAAGGCTAATGAAGCAGAAGTGGCAGAGGATACTGTGGACTACAGTGCCATGAACAAGAAAGAACGCCGAGAAGCCATCAAAAAACTTCAAAAACAAATGCACGAAGCAGCAGAACTTCTTGACTTTGAATTGGCGGCTCAAATCCGTGATATGGTGCTAGAACTGAAGAGTATGGATTAGAAGCATTGAGCCTTGGGTTAACACTTTAACAAGATGGGCCAGAGAAAAATTGCAGCTTTTATTTTTTTAAATTTTAACCTCTTTGTATTTCTGATGCATGCTATAGAAGGTATAAAAGTTGAAACAGGGGGAGAGTGGGAGAGTTATACGCAAATTATTTTTGAGCCCTTGTGGATGATAAAAAGAGAACTTGTTTGGATACCAATATTTGGTTATATATTGTTTATGGCTTTTTATGCTTCTATTTATCTGCATTTGCGACATCGAGAGTCGATTAAAAACTAATTGTTAAGATTTTATTTGACTACTTACTAGAAAGGACTATCTATGTCACGTTCACAAGCTACTATTCTGACCAACATGTGTCTCATCGAAGATGGTCATGGAAATATTGTCATGCAAATTCGCGATCCCAAGCGTTATTCTTGGTCGGGTGCTGCCCTACCTGGTGGTCATATTGAAGCACACGAGGGGCTAGTGGAGTCAGTTATTCGTGAGGTCAAGGAAGAAACTGGATTGACCATTAAAAATCCTAAATTGGTTGGTATGAAGCATTGGTACACGACAGAAGACGAGCGTTATCTCGTTTTCCTCTATAGAACTTCAGACTTTGAAGGAGATATTCACTCGACAGAGGAGGGAGAAGTCCGTTGGGTTGCCAGGGAGGATGTTCCTAAGATGGAGCTGGCCTATGACATGCTCAACCTATTGCGCGTGTTTGAAGAGGATCAACTCTCTGAACTTTTCTATCGTGAGCGTCTTGAAAATGACTTTATCCGAGAATTTTGGTAATAATATGAACTATTTATTCAGATGAATGAATAGTTTTTTTGTCTTTAAAATCAGATAAAAGAGCTTTAAATAAGTGATTTTCAGATTTTGTAATGATGATGAAATTAATAAAAATAAAAATTATAATCTATAAAAGTTCATTTTTTCATTGACAAATGCATAATAATACATTATTATACTTACATAAGTTAATAAATATAGAAAAGAGATTGATTATGAAAACATGGAAAAAATTTTTGTTAGGATTTGCAGGGATCTTTGCTTTGACGACTTTAGCAGCTTGTTCTTCGTCGAAGGACACTTTGGAAAAGGTACAAGATAAAGGAACTTTGACAGTTGCTCTTAATCCTCACTTTGCTCCTTTTGAATTCAAGACAATCCAAAATGGTAAGGATACGATTGTTGGGGCAGATGTCGAAATTGCTAAGGCTATTGCAGATGAGCTTGGTGTAAAAGTCAAATTCTCTGAAATGTCTTTTGATAATGTCTTAGCCAATGTTCAATCTGGCAAGGCAGACATCGCCATTTCAGGAATTTCAGCCACTGAAGAACGTCAGAAAATCTTTGATTTCTCAGACACCTACTATGAGTCTGAAACGGTTCTTGTTGTCAAAAAAGATGCAACAGGAACTTACAAACAAACCGGCGATTTTGCTAAAAAATCTGTAGCCGTTCAAAAAGGTTCTATTCAAGAAAATATCGCCAAAGCCAACTTGTCAGATGCTAATGTGGTATCCTTGGCACAACCTGGTGAAGCTATCAACGAATTGAAATCTGGTCAAGTTGAAGGAGTAGTTCTTGAAAAAGCCATTGCACAAGGTTATGTAGATCAAAATAGTGATCTAGCTGTGTCAGACATTACGCTCAAGTCAGATTCAAAAGATGCCTATGCCGTCGCAATGCCTAAAGGAAGCGATAAGCTAAAGCAAAGGTTAATAAGGTTATCGCTAAACTCAAAAAAGAAGGTAAGATTGACAGCTATGTTAAAGATGCCTATGCTCTCTCTCTTAAGAGTTCTACTAAATAAGGGGTTATTATATGAAGAAATTTTGGTTTATCCTTACAGCTCTAGTCGCTACCTGCTTTCTAGTTGCTTGTAGCGGAAGTCAGGGAGTAAGTCCCAAAACGATTAAGGAAAAGAAGAAAATTGTCGTGGCAACAGAATCTGAATTTGCGCCTTTTGAGTTCAAATCGTTGGTTAACGGCAAAGATACGCTGGTTGGAGCAGATATCGAGTTGGCCAAAGCTATCGGTGAAAAACTCGGTGTAAAAGTTGAATTTTCAGTAATGTCTTTTGATAATGTTCTTGCTAACGTGCAAAGTGGTAAAGCTGATATCGCCATTGCTGGTATTTCGGTGACAGACGAACGTAAGAAGGTTTATGATTTTTCAGACAGCTACTATACGTCAGAAAATGTAGTGATTGTCAAAAAAGACAAGGTAAATGACTACACAAGCACTGATAGTCTCGCTAAACAAACGGTCGGTACGCAAAAAGGGTCTGTCCAAGAAACCGTTGCTAAGAAACAAATCCCTAAGGCAAGTGTCGTATCACTAGCTTCAAATGGTGAAATGATTAACGAACTTAAATCAGGTCAGCTTCAAGCAGTTGTACTTGAGAAGGCCATTGCAGAAGGTTATATCGCTCAAATGATGATTTAACCCTTGCCAACTTTAATCTCAAGTCAGATGGTACAGATGCTTATGCCGTCGCAACACGTAAGGGTTCAGATGACTTGCTTAAAGAAATCAATGCCGTCATCAAAGAGACTAAGGACTCTGGAAAATTTGACCAATGGTTGAAAGAAGCATCAACCTACAAACAAAGTAAGTAAATTTAAAACTCCCGAGCACCTGAAACGAGCATGTTTCAGGTGCTTTCATCAACAGTGAAAAGTCTCGTTTGGTCCTCGCTTTACTCACTTAGGGGGAGTCTCCAAAAATTCTTAAATCTAAAATGGGGCAATACCCCATTTTTTATTGAATTCTCTGCTAAAAACGGTTATTATCAAAGTAGGTAAGTCTGTTCAATAGACAAATGACATCGTATAGAGTGCTTAAGAAAAGCAAGGAGAAACTATGAAGCTACCACGTTTTGGTGTTGAAGAATGGCTTAATGTCCATGAAAAATCTGCCATATATGATATCGCAGGAGTTTCAATTAAGGCCCTCACAATGGAAGAATTATTTGACCTGTCAGGCCTTGATAAGGACGCCTTTTTTGCCCAACTGCTAAAGAAAAAGATGGATTACGGCTGGATTGAGGGGGCACCAGAGTTCAAAACTCAGGTGGCTAGTTTATACAAGAACATGCCGGTTGATAATATCCTCCAAACCAACGGGGCAACGGGAGCGACGATGCTAGCCCTTTACGCTCTTATTGAGCCTGAAGACCATGTCATCTCCATGTATCCAACTTATCAGCAGCTCTATGACATTCCTAAGTCACTAGGAGCAGATGTGGATCTCTGGGCGGTTGAAGAGGACAAGGGGTGGTTGCCTGATTTGGACCAACTCCGTCGTCTGATTCGTCCTAATACAAAGATGATCTGTATTAACAATGCCAACAATCCTACCGGTGCCCTTATGGACGCTGCTTACCTCGAGGAGCTAGTGGCTATCGCTAAAGAAGTAGACGCCTATATCTTCTCAGATGAGGTCTATCGCAGTTTTGACCAGCCTGCACCTTCTATTGTGGATTTGTATGAAAAGGGCATTGCCGTCAATAGTCTGTCAAAGACCTATTCCATTCCTGGTATTCGTGTGGGTTGGGTTGCTTCTAACACAGAGGTGGCGGATATTCTGCGTGACTACCGCGACTACACGATGATTTGTGCTGGTGTCTTTGATGATATGGTGGCTACCCTTGTCTTGGAAAATAAAGAAGCCATCCTAGAACGTAATCGTCAGATTGTAGAGGAAAATCTAGCTCTTATGGATGCGTGGATTGCCAAGGAACCTAAGGCGTCATGGATTAGACCTGCTAGTGTTTCCACCTCTTTCGTCAAATTAGATGTGAATCGTCCTATCGAAGATTTTGCTTTAGAGCTTCTTCAGGACTATGGTGTTCTTGTGGTTCCGGGTAACCGTTTTGACAAGGAGTCCCATGTTCGCATCGGTTATTGCTGTGACAAGGAAGTCCTTCAAAAGGGCTTAGAAAAATTGTCGCAATTTCTTAATAAATGTTGACAATACCACTAATTTCAAGTAAAATAAACGAGCAAAAATTATATTTATACAGGAGTTTCTTATGAAAAAACTTTTCCTTGGAGCCATGGCTCTCCTTGCTGCCGTTACCTTGGTAGCATGTGGGTCAAAAAAAGACGCTTACGAATCTATTAAAGAAAATAAAAAACTTGTCGTGGCTGTCAGTCCAGACTATGCACCATTTGAGTTCAAAACTTTGGTCGACGGTAAAGACCAAGTTGTCGGTTCAGACATCAAGTTGGCACAAGCTATCGCTGATGAACTTGGGGTTAAACTTGAAGTGACAACTATGAGCTTTGACAATGTCCTTTCTAGCCTTCAAGCTGGTAAGGCTGATATCGCTATCTCTGGTATCTCAGTAACAGATGAACGTAAGAAAACCTTCGATTTCTCAGATCCTTACTACGAAACACAAAATGCTATCATTGTTCGTAAAGATCAAGAATCTACCTACTCAAGCCTAGATGCTTTCAAGGGTAAAAAAGTAGCTGTTCAAAAAGGTACTATCGAAGAAGGACTTGCTAAGAAACAGTTAAAAGACTCAACAGTCGTATCACTTACAGCAATGGGTGAAGCTATTAACGAAGTTAAGTCTGGCCAAGTTGATGCTGTTGACCTTGAAAAACCAGTAGCAGAAGGTTACGTGGCACAAAATCCAGATTTGGCTTTGGCAAGTGTTGCCCTCAAAGTTGATGATGGTGATGCTAAAGCAGTCGCTATGGCTAAAGGTAATGACAAATTGAAAGAAGCAGTAAACAAGGTTATCAAGAAATTGAAAGACAATGGTACTTACGACGAGTACATCAAGGATGCTTCTAAATACACAGCAGTTGAATAAAAGAGAGCTAGAGGATGATTCCTCTAGTTTTTTGTATGGTAAAGCCCCTGATAATCTCCAATAAGACTTAGAAAATAGTGTTGACATCAAAATTACTCAAACTTAAAAGATATTTCTTGACAGAAAAAGATCAGTCTTGTATACTTGAATAGAACGTGTAAAATGTTACATTATCTTGAGGAGGTGAATTCAATGTCAAAAACAGTAGTACGTAAAAACGAATCACTTGACGACGCTCTTCGTCGTTTCAAACGTTCTGTGACTAAAGCTGGTACTCTTCAAGAGGCTCGTAAACGTGAACATTACGAAAAACCTTCTGTAAAACGTAAACGTAAATCAGAGGCAGCTCGCAAACGTAAAAAATTCTAATTAAGAATGAAATTAACAGAAAAAAGCTTGAGATTACTCAAGTTTTTTCTTTTTCCTCGAATAAATAAGTCTCTTGGTATAAAAAAATAAGACGTCTGATAGTTCAGGCGTCTTAAGTTTCATATGCTTTTAGGTGAACAAATAAAGATTATTTGTTTGCAAGAAGATCGCGGATTTCAGCAAGCAATTCTTCTTGTGATGGAGCTGCTGCTTCTTCAGTAGCTTCTTCTTTTTTATCGAGAGCTACAGCGTGGTTAGCAGCTTTAACAACGAAGAAGAGGGTAGTACCAACGATGATGAAGTTGATAATTGCACTCAAGAAGTTACCGTAAGCGATACCGTTCCATGACAATTTAGAGAGGTTTTCAACGTTAGCAGCTTTAACAACTGGGTTAAGGATAACTGGAGTGATAATATCACTTACAAGTGAAGTGATGATAGCGTTGAAGGCAGCTCCCATAACAACGGCTACAGCAAGATCAAGGACATTCCCCCTGAATAAAAAATCTTTAAGTTCTCTAATCATTTTGATAATGATTCCCTTCTTTTATTTATTTTTAATAGTTTATCCAATTTTGTAATTCTTGACAAGGGATTTGCTCATGAAAAATCAATTTTATTTTACTTTCATTTTTCATCGTGTTATAATTAGAAGTAATGCAATTATGGTAAGATAGGGGGCAGTTAGATGGTAATTGATAAAGCTTTAATAGAAGATATTAAGAGCAGTACCAATATCGTCGACGTGATTGGTGAAGTTGTCAGTCTTAATCGCGCAGGTCGAAATTACCTCGGTCTCTGCCCCTTCCATAAGGAGAAAACCCCCTCATTTAATGTTATCGAGGATAGGCAGTTTTATCATTGTTTTGGTTGTGGAAAGTCTGGGGATGTCTTTAAATTTTTAGAGGAATACCGTCAGATTTCTTTCCAAGAAAGTGTCAAGGTTCTGGCAGACCGCTTAGGTATTGCAGTTACGATAGATGCACCAAGACAGGCTCAGCAGCAGAATTCTCCTAATCAAGCCTTCTATGATCTTCATGAGGATGCGCTTAAGTTTTATCACGCAGTTCTGATGACGACTAAGATAGGAGAAGCAGCGCGTGCCTACCTCTATGAGCGTGGTATGACTGACGATTTACTTAAGACCTTCCAGATTGGTCTAGCCCCTGACGAACCAGATTATCTCTATCAGTCTGTATCAAAAAAATATGACGAAGAGGTACTGACAGAATCAGGTCTTTTTAATCTTTCTGAAAGTAATCGTCTTTTCGATACTTTTAAAAATCGAATCATGTTTCCGCTTAAGAATGAGTTTGGAAAGACTATCGGTTTTTCAGGACGTGTTTGGACCAAGGACGATATTGAAAAAGGACAAGCCAAGTACAAAAATACGAGGGCTACCCGCATTTTCAATAAGTCTTACGAACTCTACCACCTCGATCAGGCTAAGCCGGTGATTCAGAAGACCCATGAGGTCTATCTGATGGAGGGATTCATGGATGTCATTGCCGCTTATAGGGCTGGGCATGTTAATGCTGTGGCTTCTATGGGGACGGCGTTGACTCCTGAACATGTCAATCGTCTGCGTAAACTCACCAAGAAAATTGTTCTGACCTATGATGGTGATAAGGCTGGGCAAAATGCGATTGCCAAGTCTCTTGAGCTTTTATCGGATTTTCAAGTTGATATTGTTAAAATTCCAGACAATATGGACCCTGATGAATATCTACAGAAAACATCCGAAGAGGCTTTGGGGAAACTTTTGGTCGAGTCCCGCATTTCAGATGTGGAATTTTGGATAGGACAGCTCAAGCCCGCTAATGTAGACAATCTTCAAGCAGAGATTGCCTATGTTGAGCAGATTGCTAAGATTATTGCCAAGTCACCTTCTGTGACAGCACAAAATTCCTACATTTCTAAGGTAGCTGACCTTTTGCCAGACTTTGATTTTTTCCAAGTCGAGCAAGCGGTCAATAACGAACGGTTGACCATGAGGAATCAGCAGACGGCTCAATTATCGGCTGCTAGTAATAGTGCTTATGAGTCTTCAGCGTCAGGACTCAGAGGAACGGTCAAACTACCTTCTACACCTAAGATTACAGGTCTTCGTCGGGCGGAAAATCAACTCTTCCATCGTATGCTTAATCATCCTATGATTTTGAATGACTATCGCATGAGAGAGGAGTTTTTCTTCCAAACACCTGAGTTAGAGGAGCTTTATCATATTCTGAAACAAGATGGTCAGATTGATACCGTAGCTTTGTCTCTACTTTCTCAAGAGATGCAAACAGCCTATTATCAGGTTTTAGAGGAGATTTTACCACCTGAAACTAGTCTTGAAGAAGTTCAGGCTATCGAAGAGCGTAGAAATCATTTTTTGAGGGAACAGGACTTTCGTAAGCAAAGTAAACAAATAAGAGAATCAAGTAACCACGGTGATGTGGATGCAGCGGTGGAAGCCCTGCAGATGCTCATCGCCCAAAAACGAGATATGGAGTAACACATGGCAAAGAAAAAACAAAATACAGCATTTAGCGTTCAAGTCGCTGATTTCATTCGTAACCACAAAAAAGCTGGTACAGCAATTGATGATGAAGTCACAGAAAAACTAGTTATCCCATTTGTTCTTGATGCTGATGGGATTGATGACCTTTTGGAACGTTTGACAGACGGTGGTATCTCTATCACTGATAAGGACGGAAATCCTTCATCTAAATATGTTGTTGAAGCCCCAAAACCAGAAGAATTGACAGACGAGGAGCTTCTTGGTTCAAACTCAGCTAAGGTCAATGACCCTGTTCGTATGTACCTCAAAGAGATTGGGGTAGTGCCTCTCTTGAGTAACGAAGAGGAAAAAGAATTGGCTATCGCTGTTGAAAATGGTGACTTGGGAAGCTAAACAACGTTTGGCAGAAGCCAACCTTCGTTTGGTAGTCTCAATCGCTAAACGTTATGTGGGACGTGGTATGCAGTTCTTGGACTTGATTCAAGAAGGTAACATGGGGCTTATGAAAGCCGTTGATAAATTTGACTACTCTAAAGGTTTCAAATTCTCAACTTATGCGACATGGTGGATCCGTCAAGCAATCACTCGTGCTATCGCAGACCAAGCACGTACCATCCGTATCCCAGTTCACATGGTTGAAACTATTAATAAATTGGTACGTGAGCAACGTAACCTCTTGCAAGAGTTGGGACAAGATCCAACTCCTGAGCAAATCGCTGAACGTATGGATATGACTCCAGATAAGGTTCGTGAAATCCTTAAGATTGCTCAAGAGCCAGTTTCTCTTGAAACACCTATCGGTGAAGAAGATGATAGCCATTTGGGTGACTTTATCGAGGATGAAGTTATTGAAAATCCAGTAGATTACACAACTCGTGTGGTTCTTCGTGAACAATTGGATGAAGTGCTTGATACTCTTACAGACCGTGAAGAGAATGTTCTTCGTCTTCGTTTCGGTCTTGATGATGGGAAGATGCGTACTTTGGAAGATGTTGGTAAAGTCTTCAACGTTACTCGTGAACGTATTCGTCAGATTGAAGCTAAAGCCCTTCGTAAATTGCGCCACCCAAGCCGTAGTAAACAACTTAAAGACTTTATTGAAGACTAAGATAGTAAATGGAAGGGGCCTGATTATTAGGCCCTGATTTTGGAGGAAAAGCTATGTCTGAAGTAAAATACACTGAAGCAGAAATTGAAAAAATCAAAGACCGTATCTTGGAAGCCTTAGAAATGGTCATTGATCCAGAGTTGGGGATTGATATTGTCAACCTTGGCCTCATTTACGATATCCGTTTCCAGCAAGATGGTTATACTGAAATCGATATGACCTTGACGACTATGGGATGCCCCTTGGCAGACCTTTTGACAGACCAAATTTATGACGCTATGAAAGAAGTGCCAGAAGTCACTAAGACTGAGGTTAAGTTGGTCTGGACACCAGCTTGGACTGTTGAAAAGATGAGTCGTTATGCCCGTATCGCCCTAGGTATTCGTTAGGAGAAATCTTATGAAAACACTGGCTATCGTTGTTCCTTGTTATAACGAGGAAGAGACTATTCATCCTTTTTTAGAGGCTTGTCAGGCAGTTGAGCGACAAATGGCCAACCAGTTGGCTTTCAACTATTACTTTGTCAATGACGGTTCAAAAGATCGCACCTTAGAAGTTCTAAGACAGGTTTCAAAGCAATTTGAAAATGTTCACTATCTCTCTTTCTCTCGTAATTTTGGGAAGGAAGCAGGTTTACTGGCAGGACTTGAGGCAGCCCAAGGTGACTATGTGACAGTTATGGATGCTGATCTTCAGGATCCACCTGAACTTCTTATCGAAATGTATGCCAAAATCCAAGAAGGTTACGACGTTGTCGGGACAAGACGTGCAGACCGTAAGGGTGAGCCGCCTATTCGTTCACTCTTTGCGAAGGCCTTCTATTGGTTGATTAATAAAGTTTCTGATACTGAAATGGTGGATGGGGCACGTGATTTCCGCTTGATGACTCGTCAAGTCGTTGATGCCATTCTTGAGCTCAAGGAAGTCAATCGCTTTTCAAAAGGCCTCTTTTCTTGGGTCGGCTTTGACGTGGCCTACGTCTCTTATGAAAATCGTGAACGTGTGGCGGGAGAGACTTCATGGTCTTTCTGGAGCCTATTGAGTTACTCACTTGATGGCTTTATCAACTTCTCAGAAGTACCCTTGAAGCTTGCCACATGGGCAGGGACCTTCTCATTCTTGATTTCTTTGGTTGGAATTATTTTCGTCATCATCAGAAAGTTGACCATTGGTGGAAGCGTAGCTGGTTGGGCGAGCCTTGTCTCTATTATCCTCTTTATCGGAGGAATCCAACTCTTAGCCTTGGGTATCATCGGGAACTATATTTCAAAGATTTTCCTAGAAACTAAGAAACGACCAGTTTATATTGTTAAGGAGAAGGGCTAAAGAATGATTGAAGAGTTTTTAGGAGTATTTAATAATTTAAAAGGATATATTAAGAGGAATAAATTTGTTTTATCTCTTATCTTAGGTGTTTATCTTTTAGTTAATATTAACATCAGTTTAGCTGAGTACCCCTATATTGACGATATTGGTCGTCAAGTTCTGGGTTATACGGGCTTCTCTGAACATTACTCCAGATATTTGAGTGAATTTTCAGCACGTCTTATTCAAGGTGGTACTCATTTAACGGATCCTGGCCTGACAACAAATATTATCTCAGCCTTTATACTAACATTTGCAAGTACGATATTATTGTTTGTATTGTTTCCATCGAAAAAGGTTACTCCAGTTTTAGCCTTAGCCTCAACTGTAATTGGAATAAATCCTTGGTTTTTAGAGCCTTTGAGCTTTAGGTTTGACAACCCATTTATGTCACTAAGTATTTTAGTGTCAATTCTTCCTTTTATCTTTTGGGAGTCTAGAAAACTATTTAGTATATGTTCGGTTGTATGTATTTATCTTATGTGTAACTCATACCAAGCATCGTCAGGAATTTATATTCTCATGACGCTAACACTTCTCTTTTTAGAAGTAGTCTACAGTGGTAAATTGAATATAAAGAGTTTAGTATGTTCGATTTTATCCTATGTTGGTGGTATGGTTTTATATAAAATACAAATTACTATTAAGCCACCGATTTTTGCTGACCAAGGGAATATCCCAAGTTTATTACATCTTCCTAGTATTATGCTAGCAAATGCTAAAGGTTATCTGAAAAATATTTATCTTCAAAGCACAAAAGTCTGGATTCTTTTATTTCTAGTAATACTTATCTTGTTAGTATTTAATATAATTACTAGTAGCAAGCAAAAGAAAATTGTAGCTTTAGCTTTTACGTTTGCTTGGCTTGCTTTAGGAAGTATTTTGAGTTATGGAAGCTATTTAATACTTTCAGAACAATTTTATTTGTTGAGACCTAGATATGAGTACGGACTAGGAGTCTTTTCTTCGATTGTGTTAGTTGTTTCTTTGGGAATAACCAATCGAAATCAGATTATTAATGTTTTAAAATCAGTATTTTCAAGTTTACTCATCTTTTATTTCCTTGCTTTTTCATTTATTTATGTAAGCAATTTAAAGCAACAGAATAATACATTTGAAGTTCAGAGTGCTATGCTAGGAAATAGTTTGAATAAGTATTTGAATGATAAAAATAATGTGGTCAATATTAATCGTTTTGTTGCTAATTCGCCTATTTATGAAAATGCGACCTCGGTCTATCCAATGATTAGTAGTTTAATTATGCCTAATACTAATGTTTCTTGGGATATGACGATGAGATTTAATGCAATCACAAATTTAACGTTGATTTTAAACCATTTGATGCAACAACAGTAAATTCAGAGTATAAACAATTAGAAACAACAAAAATGTATGATGTTTATACCAAAGATAATGAACTTTTTGTAGTGATGAAATGATAAATTATATTTTATGAAAGCAGATTTTTTCTGCTTTTTTTGTTAAAATGAAACTAACATTATTGGAACTACAAGGAGAAAAATATGATTCTAGTAACAGGTGCAAATGGCCAACTCGGAACTGAACTTCGTCACCTTCTTGACGAACGTAACGAAGAATATGTAGCAGTAGATGTGGCAGAAATGGACATCACAGATGCTGAAAAAGTAGACGAAGTTTTTGCGGAAGTAAAACCAACCTTGGTTTATCACTGTGCTGCTTACACAGCTGTTGATGCAGCTGAAGATGAAGGTAAAGAGCTTGACTATGCGATTAATGTGACAGGTACTGAAAATGTCGCTAAGGCTGCTGAAAAACATGGTGCAACGCTTGTTTATATTTCAACTGACTACGTTTTTGATGGTGAAAAACCAGTCGGTCAAGAGTGGGAAGTTGATGATAAACCAGATCCACAGACAGAGTATGGTCGTACAAAACGCATGGGTGAAGAGTTAGTCGAAAAATATGTGACTAACTACTACATTATCCGTACAGCTTGGGTGTTCGGTAACTACGGTAAGAACTTTGTCTTCACTATGCAAAACCTTGCTAAGACTCACAAGACACTTACAGTTGTTAATGACCAACACGGTCGTCCAACTTGGACACGTACTTTGGCAGAGTTTATGACTTATTTGGCTGAAAACCGTAAGGAATATGGTTATTATCACTTGTCAAATGATGCAGCAGAAGATACAACTTGGTATGACTTCGCGGTTGAAATCCTCAAAGATACTGATGTTGAAGTGAAACCTGTTGATTCAAGCCAATTCCCAGCTAAAGCTAAACGCCCACTTAACTCAACAATGAGTTTGGATAAGGCTAAGGCTACAGGATTTGTCATTCCAACATGGCAAGATGCTTTGAAAGAGTTCTACAAACAGGAAGTGAAGTAAGAATACGAGAAAAAGTGCTACTGTTTAGTCTTTTAGTGGATATTTTAATAGTTTTATATAGCCTCAGATGCTGGGGTGAGAATATCTGTACCAGAAGGAAAACGTGAGATAGAGGTTTCGTACCACTTTACAATTTGGGAAAAGATTTTTTTCTCCCTTTCATTAGTATATGGTATCTTTGAAACATTTTATGGTTATATAGTTCTTAAAAAGAATAATATATTAGTACTTTCTACTAATAAAAGTGTAAGAATTCAATTTTTTCGAAAAGGTCGTTATGACCTTTTTTGTGTTTTAGTGAATCGTTATGTAGGATTTTCACTTTTTAAAAAATCTATAGTATAATAAAGGGAAAAATCGTTTTGTAGGAGAAATAATGAGTTCACAAAAATATACTTTGACAAAGAATATGGATCAACAACCACTCATTTCAGAAAAAATATCTAACCAAAGTTCTATGAAAGAGAATTATATTTGGAATATGTTGGGAACTATTTCATCTTCTTTGATTTCAGTTATTCTCCTACTTTTAGCTTCCAGACTTCTTGATTCTAGAAATTCAGATATTTTTAGTATTGCATACGCACTTGGACAGCAGTTCTTTGTGTTAGGATATTTTCAAATACGTAATATGCAATCTACAGATGTTAAAGAAAGGTATTCATTTGTTTCCTACCATAATACACGTATAGTAACAATTATTATGATGTTAATAACCTCTCTTGGATATGTTTTTGTACAGGGATATGATTTATATAAAGCAATAATTATATTACTTTTAGTATTTTATCGAGCAATTGATGCCTATTCGGACGTTTTTCAGGGGTATTTTCAACAACGAAATAGATCAGATTTAGCTGGAAAGGTTCAGTTTTTTCGAAGTTGGGTCTGTATATTAGTCTTTGGGTTAAGTTTGCTCCTAACAAAATCTTTATTGCTTTCAAGTGGTATTATCTGTTTGATAAATCTATTTCTCACAGCTATACTAGATTATAGAGTTTCTATAAATAACTTTAAAGTAGATTTTCTTCCATCAATAATAAAAGATAGAAAAAATATTACCTCTATTTTGAAAGAAGCCTTTCCTTTATTTCTAAATGGTTTTTTAATTACCTATGTCTATAATGAAGCTAAGATTGATATTGACTTGCTTTTAACCCAGGGATTTTTTTCCAATGGTATTCAGAGAGACTTTAATGTGTTGTTTATGCCCGTCTTTGTTTTATCCCTTTTATTTTTCGTTTTAAGACCTTTGACGACACAGTTGTCTATTTATTGGTATGAACAGAAATATGAGTTATTTTATAAGCAAGTTCGTCTCTTGTTTGCAGCCATGACAGTTTTAGGTGTAATTATTATCGGTCTAGGTTATCTAATAGGTACAGAGATTTTAGGTTTAGTCTATGGAACATCATTGGTAGAATATAAAGTGCCTTTTGCAATTCTTCTGGCGGGAGGTATTCTTAATGTGTTGGCACTTGTTATTGATATAGTTATGACAATTTTTAGAAAGCAATCATATCTAGTGATTTCATATATAGCTACTTTTATTGTAGCTAAATTGGCTACATTGTCATTTGTAAGGTCAGAAGGTATTCTTGGTGCATCGTTATCATTCTTAATTTCAATGATTATCTTTTTTAGCACTAGCATAATAATTTATATTTGGGTAAATAATAAGGATAAAAGAAAGAGAAGCTAATGAATATTTTATTTACGTTAAATAACGCTTTTGTTCCTCAAGTTGCAACATGTATGTGTTCAATTTTTGAGAATAATAAATCAATGGATGAAATTAATATCTATTTACTAAATACCGACATCTCTGAGGCTAATAAAGCTAAACTGCAAGAATTTACTAAACTTTATGGCCGTTCAGTTCATTTTATTACTCTACCTAATCTGAGGAGCTTGATAGATTTTGATTTTGATACAAATGGTTGGTCACCAATTGTGTTAGCACGACTCTTAGTTGACAAGCTTTTACCAGAAGATATTGATAGAATTTTGTATTTAGATGGTGATACTTTGGTATTGGGGAGTCTTGAATCTCTATGGGAATTAGACATGGGTAACCGTTCAATCGGAATGGGTCCTGAATCTACTGTTGATGCAGGGCGAAGAGAATTTCTAGGTTTGGGAAAACAGATGTATTGTAACGCTGGAGTTCTACTTATTGATTTGGAGAAGTGGAGAAATTGTAAACTTGGAGAGAAAGTTCTAGCATATTATAAAAAACATGATGGTAATCTTTTTGCTAACGACCAAGATGCAATTAATGGATCTTTAAAAGATGATATTTATGTTATTTCTCCAAAATATAATTTCTTCAATATATACTTTTTTTACCCTTACAGAGTATTAAAAAAACTATCTTTACCAGCGGAGTTCATAAGTAGACAAGAGTTGCGAGAAGCTATTGAAAATCCAATCATTGTCCATTATCTAGGAGAGGAACGCCCTTGGAGAAAGGGAAATACTCATAAATTAAGAAAGTACTATCTTTATTATCTTGAAAAGACACCTTGGTCTAAAACGCCTATGGAAACTGGTTGGGAATTTTACTTTATTTGTTTTAGGACATTTAATATAATTATGAAACCTTTTCCAATGTTGAGATATAAGATTATTAATTCACTGATACCAGCATTTATGAAATACCGAAAAAAACAGCTCCAAAAAAATAAAAGATAGACGTATTAAATACAGAAAGAATAAGAATACATGAGAGTTTTAATGATAATTCCTGCCTACAATGAGGAGGAGAGTATTTTCGAAACGGTAACGAGTATCTTGAATTACCGCAAGAAGGTTGATTTTGATTTGGACTACGTTGTTATCAATGATGGATCAACAGATAAGACAAAACAAATTCTGGAAGAGAATCATTTTAATGCTGTTAATCTCGTGATGAATCTTGGAATTGGTGGTGCGGTCCAGACAGGTTACAAATATGCACTAGAGCATGACTATGATGTAGCAGTTCAATTTGATGGCGATGGCCAGCATGATATTGAGTCCTTGTCAGATTTGCTAGAGCCAATTCGAAAGAAGGAAGCAGACCTAGTGATTGGTTCTCGTTTTGTTGGTGATGTTAAGTCTGAATTTCAAACGACTTTTATGAGACGCTTCGGAATCAGTGTTATTTCCAATCTTATCAAATGGACAACTGGACAAAGGGTTCTAGATACAACATCAGGCTACCGTTTGGCTGATAAAACTGTTATCAAACAGTTCGCTAAGCGTTATCCAATCAAGTATCCAGAACCAGAGACTATTGTTCATATTTGAAACGTAAATATAGAGTTGTTGAACGACCAGCAAATATGTTTGAACGTACTGGTGGTGTTTCTTCTATTACGCCAATTAAATCCATTCGTTATATGCTTGAAGTGTGTTCATCGATTGTTATTGCAGCATTTATGAAGGAGAGTGAATAATGTCAGTTTTATCTATGGTGATGTTGATAGCTTCAATCTTTTTCCTTTATTTAGTCATTAGAAATATCAATAAGAATAATATCTTATTTGAACAGGCTTTCATGTGGATTGTCATCAGTCTGGTAATGATTATTATTTCCATTTTTGATGCTATTCCGGTTTATTTTGCAGAATTACTTGGATTTGAGCTGACTTCGAATTTTTTGCTGTCACTTGCTATCTTTTTCTTGTTGGTCATCACTTTTTTGCAAACATTAACTGTATCAAAGCAAAAGGAGCAGATAAAGCATTTAGTTCAGGAATTATCTATTCTAAAAAGTCATGTAGAAGAGGAAGAGGAAAAGAATGAAGGATAATCATACTTGGGTAATTTGCGCTTATGGAGAAAGTGATTATCTTGAAGCCTGTATTCAATCTTTGAAAAATCAAACTCTTCAATCTCAAATTATCTGTTATAGTTCAACGCCACTGGATTCGATTAAGGAACTTTGCCAGCGTTATGCTATCCCATTCTATACTAAACAAGGTGGGGGGATTGGCAAAGATTGGAATAATGCTATCTCTTTTGTAGAAACAAAATATGCTACTATCGCCCATCAGGATGACTATTATGAGCCAAAATATGCAGAAAAATTATTGGCCAAGATGGAAAAGTATAGTGATGTTCTAATCGGATATTCTGATTATTTTGAAGAAAAAAATGATCTAAAGATTCCTGCAAATACCAATCTAAAGATTAAAACTTTGATGCTAAAAACAATGGATCTTTTTCCTGGTAGTCATTTTTGGCGTAATCGTGTAATGGCCTTTGGTAATCCCATTTGTTGTCCAGCTGTCACCTATAACCTTGAAAAATTGAAGAATTTCTATTTTGATGAGGGAATGAAGGTTAGCCTTGATTGGTATGCTTGGTATAAGATTAGTGAATACAAGGGACGTTTTGTCTATGTGTCAGATAAGCTAATGTGTCACCGAATTCATGAGGAATCTGAGACTTCTAAGACTATTGCTGATAATACTCGTAGTAAAGAAGATTTGTATATGTACCAACTCTTTTGGCCAAAATGGATAGCAAATATCCTTATGAAACAATATGTGAAGAGTCAGAAGACGAATGGGTAAGTATGAATGTTATTGTTTGAGAGAGAAAATGAAAAGTAAAAGTAGATTTTATTGTTACATCTTAATTATTTCTATACTGTATGGTTTTCAGTACTATATTAATAATAAAATTACACCTGTAGGGGATCAAACAGCATTTTTAAATTATGCAAAGGAATTTCACCATAATTACCTTGAATTTGGAATTAATCGTTATCTTACATGGAGTAGCCGGTTACTGATTGAATCCGCAACATTATTCTTTTCAGTACACGATAAGTTATTTATAATTGCTTCTATTATTGCAAGTTTCTTTTTGCTTTTACCTAGTAAGAAAATTTGCCCTAATTTACCTTGGATACCTGGACTTTTCATTTTTATTTTTCTTCCAGCAAGTGAATTTTTAAGTGCAGGTTCTATTCCTACATATATTAATTATGTATTTCCAGCATCATTTCTTTTGTTCTCTCTGTATTATCGTTATTCAGATAAGTGGTGGGTTCAATGTCTAGCGTTCCTATCTTTTGTTTTTGCTATTATGAATGAACAGTTAGCAGTCTATGCTTTTTTATGGATTGTTTTCGAATTAATAAGGGATTGGAAAGTCATTACATTTAGGTACAGAAATATATTGTATGGCTTGGTTTCGTTGACAGGAATTCTCTCTGCAAAATTTTCTCCTGGAAACACATTGAGGTTTGAAAAAAATGTGGAATCTTGGTTTCCCAATTTTGTCCACTTGAACCCATTCCAAAAAATAGGGTTAGGAATTTTAGAAACTGGAGATGGTATATTTTCAGTATCTTTCGGCTTTATTTTTGTGTTTTTGATAGTTTTAGTAGTTTTATCGTTTTATAAAAAGAATTTTATTTCACTGATTCTGTCATCTTTTACCCTATTTGCTATTTTAAGTCAGAAGTTTGAGTGGAGAAATATTTTATTTACACTTTCTAGTGTTAGTAAAGTTGCTAGAGAGAGTGGCACCTTTGATTACAATGTTGTCTATTTTGGAGCGGTGATTTATAATATCGTTTTATTTATGATACTGATGTATTCTCTATGGACTCTTTCTAAAGTTTCAGATAGGTTATGGATTATATACTTATTCGGGATAGGTTTAATTGGACGTTTGCTGATTTCATTTTCACCTACACTTTATGCTTCTAGTACCAGAACGTATTTACCTATAATGCTTAGTCTATTTATTATTACTTGTTATTTTTTGAATGACATTTATATTCATTTTAAACGGTCTAAAGCTATAAAGTAAAAGCAGAGTTATTCTGCTTTTTTCTTTGTCTGTAGTAAGGGGATTTTTTCTTCAAACTATAGTATAATTAAAGCGGTGTACACTTTCAAAATAAGATAGTTGTTCTTTCTTTGAAAGATTGGAATTAATAGTAATTATTATGTACTAATTAATATTTTCTTACATAAAATGGATGGAAAAATGACTAATTTAATATCAGTAGTTGTAACATGTTACAACCATGAAAATTATATTGAGCAATGTTTACGAAGTATTTTTAACCAAACTTATCGAAATATTGAGTTAATTGTTCTTGATGATGGTTCGACAGATTATTCCCCAGAGATTATTCAGGAAGTTCTGAAAGAGTCACCTTTCGTGACGACATTTGAGTCTCATGAAAATATTGGTGTCGTGAGAACAAGGAATAAGGGACTTAATCTTTTAAATGGGGACTATTTTTTATTTGTAGATAGTGATGATTTTTTGGATGAAACTTATGTACAAGAATTATATGAATGTGCGATTAATCATCAAGCAGATATAGTGTATTGTGATTTATTCAATTTTGAAAAAAATGAAGTCTATCTAAAAGCTCAGGAATTTGAATTACATAGCTTATTGGTATCGAACTATATTTCAAATTGTTCTTTAGTAAACAAAGCCATATTAAAGGGTACCTATTATGATGAAAAACTTTCAGGGAAGAAACTCGAGGACTATGATTTTTTCTTGAGCCTTATTATCAATAATGGGGCGAAGGCTGTTTACCAACCTAATACCAAATTGAATTATCGTGTTTTTGAAAAAGATTCGATTTCAAAAAGGGATTCAGTACGCTACCATTATGAAATCTATCTTGAAGTTCTCGAGAAGTATCTCGAAAAGTTACCACATGAAATCTATCAAGCTGTTTGCGAAAACTTATTGATTTTGGAGAGTCGTATAGATGATTTGATAAATCATCATGATGATGTGACAGACTATGTTAATCGCTTGAAAAAAGAACGTGATCAACTTGAACGAAGAAAGTATACACAATCTAAGAGATTGAAGGATGCCCATAAAGAGATGGAGCTTATCCGAGGTTCACTGTCATATCGTCTGGGGAACGCTCTTATCACACCTATAAAGACAGCAGGGGTAATTGCTAAGAATCCAAAAGCTATTAAAAATTATTTGAGAGCTTTAAAAGTCAAAGTGATACAGCTACGTCGTCGAATGACACCACTTAAAGTTCGTCAGTTACGACATCTTAGAAACCGTCAACGTTCTGCCTTGTCGTATAATGGTAAGAAAGCGTTGGTTTATGTTATTTTTGAGTCTGAAGCTCGTCTTCAAGAATACAAATTACGTTTCTTGCAAGCCTTGGCTCCATTGGTAGATGATGTTATTGTTGTTGTTAATGGACAGCTTCACGATGATGATATTAATACCCTTGAGACCTATGGTAGGGTTTTAACTCGTGATAACAAGGGATATGATACTGCGGCCTTTAGAGAAGGAATCTTTGCCTTTGGTAAAGATAAGCTTAAAGATTATGACCAGCTCCTCTTGGTGAATGATACTAATATTGGTCCGATGAGGGATTTGTCTCAAGTGTTCCAGGAAATGGCTGATAAGCAACTAGATTTCTGGGGAATTTCCTTTGGAGAAGAACAAGAGGATGTTACTAAAGAGAATCCTTACGGCTACATTCCTAAGCATCTTCAATCTTATTTCCTAGTTATTGAAAAACTCATGCTAAACGATGATGACTTTTATGAGTACTGGACACATTTGACGGATACAGATTCTCGTGATAAGGCTATTGGTCGACATGAGACACGTTTTACCAAGCATTTTGCTGATTTAGGTTATCGTTTCGATGCGGTTGTACAAGAATACGAAGATTCTGCCATGTATATCCATCCGCTTAAGATGCTCAAGGCAGGAAGTCCCTTGGTAAAATATACGGCTCTGAAAAATTATGATGAAGACCAGTTCTTGTGGCAAGGTCTGGATCGTGATTCAGAAGTCCCTGACTTGTTAGACTTTGTTGCAGAAGAAACGGATTACCCTGTGGCAATCTTGGAAGATATTGTGAATAAATTTAAGACTGTTCCACGTGACCAATACATTCTATTGATTGATGGGGTTGAAAATATCATTCCGCAATGTACCCGTTACCGTGTCTTGAACAAAGCAGAACAATTACGTAAGCATGGCTTGCAGTCAAAGTTGTTAACCTATCTGATTTCCAATTATCGATGGCTCAAAATGCTAGTCACATCGTTATCTACCGTTCACCAATCTCACCTGAGCTTTTGCGTCTCTGTCATTTGGCTAAGGAATATGGAAAACCTGTTTTCTTTGATATTGATGATTTGGTTTTTGATACGGTTTATACAGACCAATTGAGTTATACGCAAGGGCTTAATTCGGTTGAAAAAGGAAACTATGATGCTGGTGTTCGAAATTATGGCTATATGCTAGAAAACTGTGATGGTGCCATTACTTCGACTAACCAGTTGCAGGAGGAGTTGTATAAGTACCAAAGTAAGGTTTTACTTAATCGCAACTTGGCTTCTGATGACTTAATCGCTATTAGTAGCCAATATATCAAAGATTACTCTCAAACATCTGATATTGTTAAGATTGGTTATTTCTCTGGTTCAATTAGTCATAATGAGAATTTTGAATTGATTAAACCAGCTATTAAGCAACTGCTTACAAAATATAGCAATGTCCAATTACATATTGTCGGGATTTTGGATATTCCGCAAGATATGAAGCCCTTTGAAAATCAAATTGTAACTCACGATTATGTGGACTGGGATAAATTGCCTGCCTTGATTAGTGAAGTTGATATTAACCTAGCACCGCTTGTGGATTCTATCTTTAACCGTGCGAAGTCAGAGATTAAGTGGATTGAAGCTGCCTTGGTGAAGGTACCAACAGTAGCAAGTAAGATAGGAGCTTTCTCAGATGCGGTTGTTGATGGTGAAACAGGATTGTTAGCTACTGATGAAGAGTGGTTCGACAAGCTCGAAGCCTTGGTTTTATCTCCAGAATTAAGACAGAAAATTGCAGATGCTGCTTATCGGGCTGTTCTTGAAAACTGTACGTTAAGCAAGAAAGATGATATGGTGACTTATTTTGAACAGAATTAAACAGATAAAAGTTGAAAATTTATTTTTCATCTTAGCGACGATTTTTATTTTCTCATTTATGTTTGTATTTCCAATTAATCGTGTGCCAGACGAAACAAACCACGCGCGAATGACTTGGGAAACTTTCCATAAACCAACCGAAACATCTTTTAAGTGGATGGATGAGATTCCAAGTAATGATAAGGTTAAGTTAGCAGAATATAAACAGATTTTTGCTCAAAAGATTGATATGAGTAAAGAACCTTTTCAATTCGGTGTGAGTTTAAAAACGATCTCCTTTATTCCACAGTTGATAGGGATGACGATTGGAAGTTGGATTAGTCCCACAGTTGGAATGATTATCTATATGGGGCGCATCTTTAATGCACTGGCCTATATACTAGGAATTTACTTTTTAATACGTTATTTCAAGTATGGGAAAACAGCCCTAATGTTTATTTCGCTGCTACCTATTATGGTTCAGCAAGCTTCGTCACTTTCTTATGATGTGATGAACTATTTAGAAGTGATGTTGGCTCTCGGTTTTATCACGAATCTTGCCTATTCTAAACGTTTTACCAATCGTAATATTATCCAGGTGATAGGTCTTGCGATCTTACTGTTAGCAACTAAGCCAAATAACGTTTTATTGTTGGGATTGATTCCGTTTGTACCACTTGAGTTTGAAGGTGTCCTTGCCTTTCTAAATCGTCCAGCACAAGCCATTAAGACCTTTATTTCAAAATATAAAGCAGTCTTCTACCTTCTTTTTGTAGTAGGTGTTGTAGTGGTTCTTCAATTCTTAATGAAGAATCAAGGTGGTCTTCGTCATTATGGAGAAGTTTTGCGTAATACACTCTTTAATCCTGAGTTGAATGACAATTTGAATGGTATCTTGTCACTTGGGATGTTCGGTTATCTTGGTAACCTTACATTACAAATGCCACTGTGGTTAATTTTTATTGATATCATCGTTCTTACCATTTTGTTCCTATCAAGTAAGAAGGATTTCTTTACAAAAGACTTTGCTAATGCATCCTGGATTCTCTTCCTTCTTGAGATTTTAGCTGCTGTTACTGTAATGTATATGCAGTGGACACCGATTGTTCTTGGTCAGGGAGCTAATATATCGGTTGGTGCTCAAGGACGTTATTTCACGCCATTTATCATTCTTTTGTTGCCGCTAGTCGCTAACACAGCTAAGATTGATTTATCTCGACAGAAAAGATTGAAGATAGCAACTCTGACTTTAATTGCTAATTTCTTAGTGGCTATGTATTTGATTCTTTTCCATTATTGGGGGGTATTTGCATAATTTATGACTAAAACAATTTTATTTATTTCTCCGACAGGAACTCTAGATAATGGTGCTGAAATCTCGATAGTCAATCTTATGAAATTTCTTGTAAAAAAAGGTTATCGTGTATTAAACGTTTTTCCTGATTATAAGGTTCCATCCCAAGAGGAGTATCAAGCAGAACTTCAGAAAGCAGGGATTGAAACCTATGGTCTTTCAGCTGTCAAATGGTGGTGGGAAGAAGCACCGGGTGGTTCACCAGGCAATCATTTTTTGCGAGTAAATTTTTATAATAAGAATGTCAAAGACATTCGAAATATTATTGTAGATAATAAGGTGGAGCTTGTTATCAGCAATACAGTAAATGTTTTTCAAGGTGCATTGGCTGCCGCTTATGAGAATATCAAACATTTTTGGTTGATTCATGAATTTCCTGAGGGAGAGTTCGGTTATTACAAAGAAAAACTAGACTTTATAGATAAGTTTTCTGATGAAATCTTTGCTGTAACAGGAGCTTTGGCCGAGGATTTAGAAAAGTATTTTCCAAATAGGAAGATTTATTCCTTTGCTCCTTATACTCAAATTGAACCTAAAGAAGGAGTAAAAACTGAATCTAACGACCAACATCGTATCGTTTCAGTTGGACGCTTGACTCAGAGAAAGAATCAGCTTGAGTTAATAAAAGCTTTTCAGATGCTTGATTTAGCAGGAACTGAACTTGTATTTTTAGGTGCATGGGATGAGGATTACAAACAACTTTGTGATGATTATATTGCAGAACACGATTTGAAGAATATTTCATTTTTGGGGTATTTAGATGATCCTTGGTCAGAGATTACTGATAAGGATTTAGCTGTTTTCCCATCTAGTATGGAAACGTTTGGTCTCGTTTATGTTGAATCTGTTTTGAATGGTATTCCAACGATTTTATCAGATAATGCGGGACATAAATCTGCCTTTGAATATATGAACGAGCAAGGTTATATCTACCCTCTGGGTGATTTGGATGCCTTGACTAGAATGATTTCAGGGGTCCTTGATGGATTTGACCAAGAGAAACTTGAAGCAGTGCAAGCTGTTCCAAGTTTAAAAGAGAGATATTCTCTTGAGAGTGTTTATGCTAATATTACTGAAAAGATTGAGGGCGATGAATTGCGTCATAAAAAAGTAACTCAGAAAGATATCGATTTTTTAAACAGCCGAAAAGCTCTAACCAAGAGTATAAAATCTGCTGTGAAAAAATTGTTTCAGCTTAAAAAAATGAATTAGAGGTTCGCATGTTTCAATGATTGAATTTATGTCTAAGAAAAAATCTTTAGTCATTTATACTATGTTTTTAATAGTATTGATTTATGGATTAAAAATTGCAAATACATCTTATGGAATGGATACCAATTGGTTTATTCAAAATCCATCAGGTTATATGAATTATTGGATAAGTATTGGACGTTTTGGAGAGGTGATTCTAAAAAAAATCTTTTTGAAAGAGTTCACCAATATATATATGATAAACACCTTAACTTGTATACTTTTAGGAATAACTTCATTATATATAACTTACCTTTTTAGTGATTATATAGAAATTAGAGAAAATAAGAAACTTTTTATAGTTCCTAGTCTATTTATTACAAGCCAGTTATTTGTTTTTCAATATTATTTTGTTCTTCAGAATTTTGAGTTTTCGCTGGCAATGTTACTGACTGTTATAGTGGCTAGTTATTGCTTAAAAGTGAGAACTTTTTCTGGATTAAAAAAAATAATCATTTATATTATCCTAATTAGCTTAATGACCTTAGTTATAGGTGTCTATCAAACATTTATTTTATTCTTCATACAGATAATTGTTGCGATGCTTTTGTTGGAATATAAGAAATCAAAATTCTCTTTTTCTGAATTAATAGTAAAAGCTTTTCCTAGTGTACTAGTTTTACTATTAGGCATAGCTTGTTATTGGTTACTAGATAAACTTATTGTCTTTGCTCTGAAAACAACACATGCTAATCACTCCTTAGGAATGATAACGTGGTTTGATAAGTCATTTGTAGATGGTTTATCAAGTTTGAGAGTGGCATTTACTTCTATGTTCCCCACTTTAGGTGAGACACCGAATATTTATGGTTTTAGTTTTATAGTAGCAATTTTATTTGCTTTTCTTATCCTAATAATTTATTTCTATAAAAGATATGATGTTAAGATTTGCTCTTTGTTACTCTTCTTATTATTCCTTGCTGGTCTAGGAATTGTTATAGCTTCAGGTACTCTACCTACTCCGAGAAGTATGGTGCCCCAATACCCTTTTTTAATCGCATTTATTGTATTTTATTTGAGTATACTTGTAGATAATGATAAATTGATAACTAATGTTATTCTTGGTATAGTGCTCTTATTAACGTTTACTCAGGTAAAAATGTCGAGTAATTTAGTGGTTGCTGAAGATGCAATTTTCAGAGAAGATCAACAAAAAATTCAACTAATTTATCAGGCAGTTGAAAATTTACAGCTTGAAAATAAAAGTGACTATAAGTTAATGATTATTGGTTCCTCACCAGCTAAGAATAAACAAAGATTTGGTAATTTTGGAGATTTGGTAGGAGTTTCTATGTTTGAGTTTGGAGGAACGTATGCAATTTCTACTAACGTTGTTTCAATAATGGAAAACATGGGGATGTCATACCAATCACCAACATATGAAGAGTATATGAATTATTGGAAAAATAGGACAACTTTGGAGCATAAAAATACTGATTTTGGTATAGAGGTTATAGATAATATGATAATTGTTAAAGTTACTCCTAACTTATAAGGACTTTTCCTGATTTTAAAACAAACTATTTTTATCAAAAATTGATTTTTGAAGATAGCCGTATAAAGACAGTTTTTTGGCTGTCTTTTTTGTTCTTCTCTTTCTGTCCAATCATGCAAAATACCTTCCAAAATGGTATAATAAAAGCTACTATGTATAATTCTGTGTATTTGAGAGATGTGACGAATGGAGGTAAACTTTGAAGGATGTTTTTATCATAGGTAGCAGAGGTTTGCCTGCTCAATACGGTGGTTTTGAGACATTTGTTGAGAAGTTGGTTTCTCATAAGGTATCGCCTACTATACGTTATCACGTGGCTTGCTTATCTGACGAAAGTACTGGCAAGCATTTGACTATAAAGGTGCGGATTGTTTTACGGTCAATCCACCAAAGCTAGGTCCTGCGCGTGTCATAGCTTACGATATGATGGCTATTAATTATAGCTTGAAACTTATTAAAAAAGAGGGAATTCAAGCCCCAATTTTCTATATTTTAGGAAATACCATTGGTGCTTTCATTGTTCATTTTGCCAAGAAAATTCAGTCCATTGGTGGGATTTTGTTAGTCAATCCTGACGGTTTGGAATGGAAACGTGCTAAGTGGTCTAAGCCTGTTCAAAGCTATCTCAAATACTCTGAAAAAGAGATGACAAAGTATGCAAACTTGATTATTTCTGATAACCGAGGTATTGAGACCTATATTCAAAATACCTATCCGTGGTCTAGAACGACTTTTATCGCTTATGGAACTGACTTATCTAAGACGACTTTGACTGCTGAGGATACCCCTGTTCGAGATTGGTATCAGAAATGGCAAACTCAAGAAAAAGATTATTATTTGATACTGGGTCGATTTGTTCCTGAAAACAACTACGAAACTGCAATTCGTGAATTTATGAAGTCCTCTACAGAGCGTGATCTTGTTATCATCTGTAATCATGAAGGAAATGCTTACTTTGATGAACTACGACAGATAACAGGATTTGATAAAGATAAACGTGTGAAGTTTGTGGGGACTGTCTATGATCAGGACTTGCTTAAGTATATCCGTAACCAAGCCTTTGCTTATATTCATGGACATGAAGTAGGTGGAACGAATCCAGGCTTATTAGAGGCCTTGGCTCAAACAGACCTCAACCTTATCTATAATGTAGACTTTAATCATCAGGTTGCTCAAGACACCGCCTTGTATTGGACTAAAGAGGATGGGAATTTGTCTCAGCTTATCGATTCTGTAGATGGTAAAGTGTCATTCGAGGACTTGGGAAATGCTGCTAAGCAAATATGAAAGAAAATTACACCTGGGAAAAAATCGTGGGTGAATACGAGGAGCTATTTTTATCATGAAAGTAACTATTCTCATGTCTACTTATAATGGCGAGAACTTTTTAGCAGAGCAAATAGAGAGTATTCAGCAACAGACTTATACTGATTGGACCTTGTTAATTCGTGATGATGGTTCTAAAGATAAAACGAGAGACCTTATCAAACGTTTCGCTTCAGAAGATGATCGCATTGTTTTCATCAATCCTGATCAAACTGAAAATTTAGGTGTTATAAAGAGTTTCTTTACGCTTTTGAAGTATCAAGAATCTGACTACTACCTTTTCTCAGATCAGGATGATACTTGGTTACCTGAGAAACTATCTCTTCAACTTGAGAAAGCAAGTCACTACCCATCTGATAAACCACTTTTGGTATATACGGATTTAAAGGTTGTGAATCAAGATTTAGAGGTACTTCATGAGAGTATGATTCGTACTCAGTCTGATCATGCCAATACGGAATTGGTTCAAGAAATGACAGAAAACACTGTTACAGGTGGTGTGTCTTTAATCAATCATGCTCTGGCTGGATTATGGACTGGTAAGGAAACGAACGAGCTTTGATGCATGACTGGTATTTAGGTTTGCTTGCGTCAGCATTTGGCAATCTCGTTTATATTGATCAGCCAACAGAGCTTTACCGTCAGCATGCGGATAATGTCTTGGGAGCTAGAACGCTTCGGAAACGTATGCAGAATTGGATTCGCCCTCAGACCTTGTTCAACAAATATTGGAAGTTGATTAAGGCTAGTCAGAATCAGGCGGAAAATCTTCTTTCTTTGCCATTGAATGCTGAAAATAGAGAGTTGGTTGAAAACTTTGTGACCATTATGGACCAAGGATTCAGAGAGCGTTATCGTCGTTTGAAAACATATGGCTATCGTAAAAACAGGGCTTTTCATACCTTTGTATTTACGAGCTTGATTTTGACAAAATTCATGTATAAGGAGGACTAGATGAATTTCTTTAGTCAAAAAAATAGGATTTTACTTAAGGAACTGATTAAAACGGATTTTAAATTGCGTTATCAAGGTTCTTTCATTGGTTATCTTTGGTCTATTTTGAAACCTTTGATGATGTTTACAATTATGTACCTTGTCTTTGTTCGTTTCTTGAGATTTGATGATGGGACACCACACTATGCAGTAGGATTGCTTTTGGCCATGATTTTTTGGGGCTTCTTTACGGAGGCTACCAATATGGGGATGCTTTCCATTGTTTCACGTGGGGATCTCTTACGTAAACTAAACTTTCCGAAGCAAACAATCGTAATCTCATCTGTACTAGGAGCTGCGATTAATTTCTTGATTAACCTTGTGGTTGTTTTCGTATTTGCCTTAATTAACCATGTTCCAATTGGTTTCAATACTTTGGTTATCATTCCTCTCTTTATTGAGGTGTTATTGATGGCAATGGGAGTTGCTTTTATTCTATCAGCACTCTTTGTTAAATACCGTGATATTGGTCCTATCTGGGAAGTTGTGCTTCAAGCTGGTATGTATGCTAGCCCAATTATCTATTCCATCACTTACCTTCTTCAAAGAAACCAGACGTTTGTTGCAAAGGTTATGATGTTGAATCCAATCGCTCAGATTTTACAGGATATGCGTCATTTTATTATTGATCCAGTTAACCCAAGAGGCTGGGATATTATTAATAATAAACTGATTGCTTTTGTTCCTTATGCGATTCCTGTAGTGATTTTTATCATTGGTTTCCTTGTCTTTAATCGAAATGCTAAACGATTTGCGGAGATTCTATAATGTCAAATAATATTGCTGTAAAAGTAGATCATGTAAGTAAGTATTTTAAATTACCAACTGAGGCGAGTCAGAGTTTGAGAACAACTTTAGTCAATCGCTTTAAAGGGATTAAAGGGTATACTGAACAACATGTCTTGAAAGATATTTCTTTTGAAGTTGAAAAAGGTGATTTTTATGGAATTGTTGGGCGTAATGGTTCTGGGAAATCAACACTTCTAAAAATTATTTCTGAGATTTATGTTCCTGAAAAAGGTAAGGTCACCATTGATGGTAAGTTGGTATCTTTCATTGAGCTTGGGGTTGGGTTTAATCCAGAACTAACTGGTCGTGAGAATGTCTATATGAATGGTGCAATGCTTGGTTTCAACTGAAGAAGTAGATGCCATGTATGATGACATTGTAGACTTTGCTGAACTTCATGATTTCATGAATCAAAAGTTGAAGAACTACTCAAGTGGTATGCAGGTTCGTCTGGCTTTCTCAGTTGCTATCAAGGCTCAAGGAGATATCCTTATCCTGGATGAAGTCTTAGCTGTAGGTGACGAGGCCTTCCAACGTAAGTGTAATGATTATTTCATGGAACGTAAGCAATCTGGAAAGACAACCATCTTAGTTACCCATGACATGTCAGCGGTTAAAAAGTACTGTAATAAGGCAGTTCTGATTGAACATGGTTTGGTCAAAGTGGTTGGTGATCCAGATGAAGTTGCTAACCAATATAGTTTTGATAATGCTGCTGGTCAAAAGGTTTCAAATGACGACGTTGTTGTTGAAAATCCAAAAATCACTGATTTACAAGTGAAACTCTTGAATGACAATATTATCAGTCCTGACCAAGATATTTCATTTGAGATTTCATATGATGTCAATGAGGATATTGAGACCTATATCGCCTTTTCATTGACAGATATTGACCGTGGTATCTGGATTTATAATGACAATTCCATGGACAATAAAACGAGTGGTTCTGGAAGAAAAACACTCACATATAAATGTAGTCTTGCCCATCTTAATAACATTAAGCTTAAGCTTCAGGTTTCTGTCCGAGATAAGGAGGATCAGATGATTGCTTTTGCTGATTCAGATAACTCACCAGTTATTCTCTTGAATCGAAATGATATTGAAGATGATGATAAGTCTGCTAAAGATTCTGCAACTGGTATGGTTAAGAGAAATGGAAAATGGGAGATTCAAGAATAGATGAAACGTCTCTTATTGTATGTTCATTATAATAAGTACGACGAATTAAGTGGTCATGTGCTCTACCAATTGGAGCAACTTCGACCACTTTTTTCTAAACTTATTGTGATTTCAAATAGTCAACTAACGAAGTCTGCAACAGTAACTCTCGAAGAGCTTGGCATAGCTGAAGTTATTCAGAGAGAGAATCTAGGCTTTGATTTTGCAGCTTGGAGAGATGGTATGGCTCATGTTGGATTCGAACGGTTAGCAGATTTTGATTCGGTTACACTCATGAATGACACTTGCTTTGGTCCTCTTTGGGATATGTCTGACCTAGTTGAAGACTTTGAACAACGACAGAGTGTTGACTTTTGGGGGATGACGAACTTTAGAAAGACCAAATATTTCGAAGAGCATTTGCAAAGTTATTTTATATCTTTCAAAAATCATGTTGTCGCTTCAGAAGTCTTTCAGAAATTTTGGACTTCTATAAAGACTTTTACTGATGTTCAAGATGTTATTGACAATTACGAAACTAGAGTTACCAGTGTTCTTACTGAGGCAGGTTATCGTTATGATGCTGTCTTTAATACCATTGAAGCAGAGGCAGGAGATTTAATCCACCCTGACTTTCTTACTATAGACCAATAAGTACCCTTGAGCATAAGGTACCGTTCATTAAACTAAAAGCTTTTACCGACAATGAAAAAAAGGGAAAATTACTTTTAGACTATCTTGCTAACCTATCAACATATCCAGTAGCACTAATTAAGTCACATCTAAATCGTTACCATTCCCCTGACAGTTTAGTCATTTTAGATGAGAAAATTATTGGCCCTTCTTTTAAAACCTTAAGCAAGCATAAGTATCGTATGGCTATCCATGTGCACATTAGCGACCTTGAGAGACTGAAAGTATTTTTGGATAGTAAGTTATCTGCTTTCTATTATTTCACTTTATCAAGTCGTTTAGATAAAACTGAAGTTGAGAATACCTTATTAAATAGTTTTGATAAAGATAGATTTCAGATAGTCTCACAACGGTTTGATAATCATTATCATGCCTTGGTTTCTCTGGCTTCAAAGCTTAGTGACTATGACTTTGTTGGGCATTTTCACACAGAAGCCTTTGGAAATGAAGGTAAACTTGTTGATGAAGCTACAAGACATGCTCTAGTGGATATGCTATCAGATGAAGAGAAGGTAGTATCAATCTTTGACCATTTTCCAGAGGTTGGCCTTGTTTTTGCTGATTTGTCAAAAGAACTTTATTGGACCGATGCAATTGGTGCCTTAAATCTAGAACAGACAGTTAAACTAACTAACGAATGTCAAAAAGTAATCAATCATTCGCTTCATGTTTTTCAAGGTTTTATGTGGTTGTCAAAAGATTTTCTGGAAAACATTATTCTAAAGGATGAGCATATTTTTTATGACTTTGACGAAAATACTCTCCCTTATCTTTTCTATCGAAAAGCCTGGGATGTAGGAATTGATTATCGTATTATTGCTTCAGAAAAAATATCTTTTGCAGAACGTTATAAGGTCCATTTTATTGAAAGGTCACAGGTGGCAGAACCACTGACCTTAAAGAGTAAATTTTCAGCATATCGAAAAGCCTTGTTAAAGAAACTAGGATTAAAAAAATCTTCAGCTGTTTAACTTCCCCCTCCCACTTACGAATAGGTAAATAG